>Ga0209272_10001543_pt1 | contig 14449 bp, 12 predicted proteins | sample tdDd002_FD_187125 | JGI IMG/M metagenome (GOLD analysis project Ga0209272, IMG submission 187125) | Marine sediment microbial communities from the Atlantic coast under amendment with organic carbon and nitrate - tdDd00.2 (SPAdes)... | ecosystem: Environmental > Aquatic > Marine > Coastal >... | reverse complement strand
CCCAGCCATCATCGCCAAACTCCATCGCTCGTGCATCAATCGTCAGGTAGAGGGGAATTTGTTTACCTTGGAGATCGGTGAAACTCGAGTGGAAAACGACAAAACCATCCGAGAAAAACGAACGATGTCGGGTGATCTCATTTTTTGCCAAAGGTATCAGCTTTTTGATTCTGTCCGGCAGGGCTTCTTGGTTGTAGTAGGCGCTTACATTAGGACTAAGCTGAGCGAAATCATTTTGTTCCAAGGTGTAATGCTTTGTGGCAATTTGTTTGAAGGACACCAGATGCTGGGCTATCTGGTTATCTTCATTGAGCACTAAGTACATAGAAAAAGGGAAAAAGACCAGGAAGGTCGAAGTCAATGCAATCGTTGAAAAAATGAATAGTAACCGGGCTTTGACGTGTTTAATCGCGTTGCCGCGAACCGATTTGAACATCTGGTCTATCCTTCCAGCCTGAAGCCAAATTTAGGAACCGTCACCAACATTGCCTTCTCAAAAGGCTTGTCCAGTACACTACGCAGTAAATAAATATGGCCACGCAGGAGATCTTTGTCGGGGGATTCATCGCCCCAAACCGCTTGGATTAGCGCTTCGCGCGAGACAACTTCAGGGGCCGCTTTGACGAGCTTGACCAGTATTTGATACATCACCGGGGTGACGGTTAACTCGGTATTGTTACGCGTTATCCGGTGCGAGTTTTGGTCAATTTTCAAGTCGCCGAATTGAATGATTGCACTGGCAACCTCACCACGGTAGCGCTTGATGATCGCCGCCAAGCGAACTTCCAGTTCCTGAAAATCAAAGGGTTTGGTAACAAAGTCATCGATGCCGCTTTGATAGCCTTTAAGTAAATCATTCTTACCGTTAAGAGCGGTTAGCATCAAGATTGGTGTGGTACAGCCTTGATCCCTGAGTTCCCTTGCGACCTGCCAACCGTCTTTCTTCGGCATCATCACATCAAGAATAATCGCATCGAACTCATTCTCGATTGCGAGCTTTAGGCCAAGCTCGCCGTTATCGGCAAAATCGACTTCCGCGCCTTTAACTTCCAGAAAATCGGCCAAAATCCCCTGTAATTCGTCGTTATCTTCAACAATCAATATTTGTTTGTCAGTCAGCATGTTGCCTCGGGAGTCGATGGTCTTTGTTCTCTATGGTAGCAACTTTCTGTCGAATTTTTGTCAATTCGTGCATTTGACAAAAACTCGACATTCCTGCCGTCAGACTAAACGCATTAACAGTTGAGGAGTATCGTCATGAAGAATAGTTTGATTGCTATTGGGTTAACAGGAGCCTTGCTATCAACTTCGTCGTTGGCTGTGGATCTTATTGGTCACACCAAAAGCAAAAGCATGGTTAGTGTGGTGTCTGAAGTTAGCGGTATGGTTGAATCGGCAGATTTTGAAACTGGTTCTATCGTGTCCGTTGGCAGTGTGCTTGCAGAAATTAAGGCGCAGGATTTTGAACTGGAAATTAGCAAGCAAAAAGCCAACCTCGCTTTGGTTAAGGCTGATCTGACAATCAAACAGTCTCTCTACAACCGTTATAACGAATTGAGAAACAAAAACAGCCTGTCACAGAACGAGCTAGATATTGCCGCCGCCGATTTTGATGCCGCCAAGGCTGCGGTGGCTCTGGCACAAATAGAACTTCAGAAAGCCCAGTTGGATTTGGGAAGTACTCGAGTGAGTGCCGAAATCGATGGTTACATTGTCAATCGCTCGGTTGAAGACGGTGCCTGGGTGAATCAGGGCGATCTGCTTTATCAGGTCGTCAATATTGATGTGCTTAATGTACGTTTGTTAGCCAGCGAGTATGACATTGGAGAGCTCCGTATCGGGCAAGAGGTAGAAGTCTGGGCAGAAGCCAATCCTGATCACAAGGTTCGTTCTCAAATCAAGCGAATCGGAGTGGAAATTGATCCGGCCACTTTTGCCTACCCTGTCGAGGTGGAAATCAGTAATCCCGATCATCTGTTTAAGCCGGGTATGTCGATACATGCATCGACAACATTGACTGGCAGCCTTACACATTCTAATAACCAATCTTAAAGGGCAGGATCATGAAGGGTTTTATTGCTTATTTTTCCCGTAGGAGTTTTCTCGCCCGCATTTTGACGATGATGGTGTTAATGATCGGTCTGGCCTCGCTGAGCATGTTGAAGCTTCAGGAGCTTCCTGATATTGCCTTTGAAGAAGTTGATATAACAACGCAATACCCTGGCGCCACGGCACAGGATATTGAGCTAAATATTACCAACCAAATCGAAAAAGAGCTTAAGTCAGTTCAGGGGATCAGAAAATATTCGTCGCAATCGACAGAAGGCGTCTCTCATATATCTATCGAGGTGGATGAAGCGGCTGATATTGCCAAAGTGCTGCGCGATATTCAGCAAGCGGTCGATCGTGTTAAGGGCCTACCTAAGGATATTACCAACCCGCCAGTTGTCGAACAGCGCGGCACATCTTCGTTCGAAGTACTGACTTTTGGTGTAAGCCATGACGGCGATTATGCGAGCCTGCAACCTTATGCCCGAACACTTGAAAAGTCGCTAAAAAGCCTTTCCGGTGTGGGTAGCGTGACAATGACGGGCTTTAGCGAACGCGAGTTTTGGATAGAAGTCGATCCTGAAAAAGTGAGTCGCTACCAACTGACGTTTGATGACGTGATCAACGCGGTGAACAGCCGAAACCTGTCGCTGTCCGGCGGTGTGGTGGAGTCTTGGAATAGCGAGCAGCGTCTTGTGACCATGACTCAAATACAGTCGGTGGAAGAGCTCGGCCAACTGGTGATCAAGGTATTGCCGACGGGAGGCTTGGTTCGACTGTCTGATATTGCCACGATGACCGATACCTTCGAGAAAGCGACCGAGAAAGCGGTGATCAATGGTCAGCCGGCTATTTTGTTCAGTGTTACTAATAGCGCCAGTGCCGACATTATTGCCACCGTTAATAATATCAAGACACTTATTGCTACCGAGCAGCAGCGTTTGGGTGACCAATATCGTTTTGAAATTGGCTTGAATCTGGCTGATGATATGAGTGACAAGTTCTCAATTGTCTCGATTAACGGTGGTATCGGGTTGATATTGGTGCTGTTGGTGTTGAGTTTTATCCTGAAGCGACAAATTGCTTTTTGGGTCTCGGTATCTATTCCGTTCTGTGTGCTGGGTGTGATGGCAATCTTGCCTGCTTTGGGCATGAATCTCGACAGTATTACTCTGTCAGCGCTATTGCTGGTTATCGGCATTATTGTGGATGACTCGGTGATTATTGCCGAGAGTATTTATCAAGAGAAAGAAAAAGGGAAAAAGGCCTTAGAAGCCGCGATCGACGGAACCCAAAAGGTGCTTAAGCCCATAATGGCGAGCCTGACGACTACGGCGTTGGTCTTCATCCCGATGTTCTTTATTCCGGGAACAATGGGTAAGGCGATAGTAGTGATCCCATTAACGGTGATTGCCGCGCTGCTGTTCTCGCTTGCGGAATGTACGTTCACCCTGCCAGCACACTTGGCCGACTCACTGAAAGATACAGAGCAGAAGGCTTCCCGGCCAGATCGTTTTCAGTCTGTCATGTCGGTCTACACCCGGTTGCTTACGCGCTGCCTGAACTATAAAAAGAGCGTATTGTTTGTCGCACTGCTAATACTCGGTCTAAGCGGTTGGCTGGTAACGACACTGAAGTTAGATATTTTCCCTTCTGAATCGGCAAAATATATTGAAGTGTATACCGAGGTAATACCGGGAACACCACTCGAAGATGTAAGAGCCGCGCATGTCTTACTTGAACAGGCTATTCTGTCTTTGCCTGAGAATGAGCTGGTCAGCTATCAGCTTACCTTTAGTAGTCCGGCGACAACGGGGTTGATTGTATTATCAAGTTTTGAACAGCGTGAACGCAGTGCCGAGGATATCCTGCTTGAATTAAATACACAGTTAGAGAATGTTGCGGAATTGGCTTTCGTCAAGCTGTCGATTGATGCTGGCGGCCCCCCTCCCGGGGAACCTGTTGAAGTACGAGTACTTGGAGGGAAACAGCAGGATCGTGATGAAGCGGTTGCGCTGGTGACGGAGTGGCTAAATCAACAGTCAGGCCTCAGTAAAGTGACCAATACCGAAGCACTGCAAGATCCTCAGTTGCAAATCGTTCCCCAGTACGAATGGTTAGCTCGTTACAACCTGACAGTGGCTGATTTGGCGACCACGCTACGCATTGCTTTTGAAGGTGAGACAGTAACGTCGACCTGGCTGGGAGATCAGGAAGTTGAGATGCGTGTTCTCATGGATGCGGAATATCGTAATATTCGCCGCCTCAGTACAACTAAAATATATACGGCAAATGGCTCGCAGGTGCCGCTTAGTCGGCTGGCGAAAGTTGAGCGTATCGATGTACCGCGCCAGATCCAGCATTACAATGGTGAGCGCCAGGTCATTGTAACGGCACAAATTATCGATCAAGAGCTCACGCCAAATATGATTAGTCAAACGCTGACACAAGCGCTTGAAGGCATAATGCCGGCTAATGTAAAACTAGAAATAGGCGGTGAAGCCGAAAGTACCAATGAAACCATGAGTGGCTTTGTAGTTGCCTTTCCGGCGGCAATTATCGGGATTTATTTCGTATTGGCTGTTATGTTCGGATCTTTGCTGCAACCTATGTTGGTGATGACGGTGATCCCGTTTGCAATTGCTGCTTCATTGATGGCGCTGTTTGTCCACATGCAGCCATTGTCACTCTTTGCGCTGATTGGTGTTCTCGGGATGACAGGGGTTGTGGTGAATAACTCGCTGGTATTGATCAACCGAATCAATGAACTGAGAGCCGAAGGCGTGGTGGTGCTGGAAGCGATAATTGAAGCATCTACAAGCAGATTGAGGCCGATTGTTCTGACATCAATGACAACTGTTGTCGGATTGCTTCCCCTCGCTTATGGGGTTGGTGGAACCGATGTCTACATGGGGCCGATGTCACTCACATTGGGCTATGGCTTATTGTTTTCATTGCCCGTCGTACTTATCGTGATCCCGTGCATGTACCTGACGTTTTTTAGCCGAGAAATAAACAGAGCTGACACAGAGGAAACACTACAAATGAGAGCTGAGTCGACATTTGCGTAAAACCTCTATGATATTCATTGCTTATATATTGCTAGGTAATAAAAAGTGCTGAATAAGCACCGAGGTTTGATCATGACTCAATATAAGAAAAAGAAATTATTCGCAATGGCGATGAATGCCAGTGTAATGGTTGTTTGCTTTGTTTTATTAGAATTGGATTTGCTGGGATTGGTACCGATGATTGTAATGGCCTGCTGTGCCGTTGCGATATTTGGAAACGCAATGCTCTACTTCTTTAATTATGATGAGGAAGGTGTGGATTTAAGTGACCTTGGTAAGACCGTCGCCAAGTCTGGTGTAGATGGGTTAGCTGAACTCAGAAAGAAATAATGCATTAATAAATTTTGGTTAATAATGATATTTGATCAATAGCACATTAATCTATAAAACTTATTAGGATGATTAAAAGGCCCCCAATTGATTTGGGGGCCTTTTCATAAATTAAAACTTAAACTGACTCACCAAGCTTGAGAGGTGATCGGCTTTCTGTTTTAACTGATGGCAATCTCTTGCTGTCTGCTCAACCATGGCGTCACTTTGATGGGCAATTTCAGCAATACTGGTGACGTGAGGAGATATCTCATTAATTACACTTGATTGCTGGTTTGTCGCGGAGGCGATTTGCATGTTGATTGCATTCATTTCGCTGACATTGGTCGAAATTGCGGTGAGCTGTTGCTCTGAGTGAGAAGCTTCGGTCTGACAGGTTTTTCCGAGATCTGAACTTGTTGCTATCGCGTTGACTACCGCATCGGTACGTTTTTGCAGTTGATCAATAATGACGCGGATTTCTTCCGTCGATTGTTGGCTTCTTGACGCCAGAGTTCTGACTTCATCTGCTACGACGGCGAACCCACGTCCCTGCTCACCGGCTCGGGCGGCTTCAATAGCGGCATTGAGTGCAAGGAGATTGGTTTGCTCTGATACCCCGCTAATGACATCAAGTACGGTATCAATGGAATTGGCGTCCTGAGCTAACTGGGCCACAACCTCATCTGTATCGCTCAGTTGTTTGTTCATGTTTTCGACACTTTCATAGGTTGCGGTAACAGACTGATGGCCTGTTGATATCGCATCGGAGGCAGCAGCAGCACTGGTCGCTGCACCATTGGCACTTTGGGCTACTTCGTCCGAGCTCGCTCCCATTTCGTGTATTGCGGTAGCAACTTGTTCTATTTTGCTTGTCTGTTGCTTGATTTCTTGTTCCATCGAGCAGGCAAGCTGGTCGACACTCTGAATCGAAGAAGAAATCTCTTTTTCGGTATCAGATATATTTTGGAGCAGCTCGCTGAGGTATTGCACAAACTGGTTGTATCCTCTGGCGATTTGTCCGACTTCATCATGACGAGAATCATCTAGCCTTTGGGTTAAATCGCCGCCACCTTTGCCAATATTTTCCAATAGCAGGGCAACATGCACGAAAGGCGAAAGCAGTCGGTTGATTGACCAGGCAGAGAGAGGAATAAATATCGCTGCGATGACCAGCCCCATAATGATCATGTTTAGGCTAAAGCTGTTTAGGTAGGCCAATACTTCTTGCCTTGGCAACTGGGTGATCAGCGTCCAGCCTATTCCCGGCAATGCCTTGCTACCAACTATCTGTGGACTACCGGCAAGCTCTAATTCTCGTACTGTGGACTCTTTTGTTCCGAGAAAGGATTGAAAATTGTTAATGCCAAGAACGGAAAGCGATTGCCCAACAAGCTGTTTTTGAGGGTGAACTTTGATTATACCTTTATCGTCGGCCAGAAAGACGATACCGCTTTCACCTATACGAAACTGGCTAATAAGTTCGGTAACCTTGTCGAGGGTGAGTCCGATACCGGCGACACCTATCCGACGGCCATTGCGCATGACGGCATAGTTAACAAACATCGTTGGGATGCCTGTTGCACCTTCTGTATCAATAGATAGCTCAAAGGGTTTGTTTGATTTCATGAATTGGTGAAACCATTGATCTGCTGCGCCGGTGGCGCTCATCGTTTTCAATATTCCGGCTGGGGTATAGTAGGTCTTATCCTCGTCCGAAATAAAGTAAGAGGTGATGGCATTAAATTCAGTCCTCACCTCGGAAAGGTACGCTGAAATTTCTTGCTTGGAGCTATTGCTTGAATATTGGGTAAAAAGAGGGGATAGGGCGATAACTTGTGAAGCTGTGACGGGGACGTTGAGTTGAGCATTTAAATCGTTGCTCACCTCTCCCAAGACTGCGGGCAACTCACGCTGAAATGTTTTGTCGATCAGTATGTTCCAACTCGAGTTAAAGGAATACGTTCCCATCGCAGCAATGATCACTAAAGCGGCAGATACTGTAGCCAGTATCGCTTTATTTCTTATCGTTAGCTTCACTTTTACACTCCTTTCGATGGCTTTATTAAATGACTGTTCCTTAAGATGGCCATAGATAGGATCTTAAGAGATAACGATATATTTTAGAGGCATTAGTTTTCATGAATGATCAGTCGAATATTGCAAAATCGAAAAATCCGCTCATGGGTTCGATGACAACTGTGTTTAAAATGCAAGTTGAGCATTTATCCAATATCGATTTTGCCGAGGATACAGCACGCAATTCTCATAAACCGAGACGATATCTACATATCTATCAAATGAAATTGAAGGCAGATCAAATATATGAGGATATCTAAAAATATTTCGAACAATATTCGTCTGGGGGAATCGAGGATAGAAATATTACGTAAATAATATTGGGATGTAGCACACTAACTCATTCAGCATATATGTTCGGATTGTAAGTGAGACTTTTTTATAAATATTAGTTATTAAACTTGAAGTGAAGGATAAATTCATATTTTGTGTGACACACCATGATATTTATAAACCAGATCATTAATGATCTGGTTGTAAAATATGGCAGGTATATCGGTTAGTTTTCTTTTAGATAGGCACTAAGAAATTGCGCGACGGCCATTTCAATGGCTACCTCTCTCTCATGCTGGCTGGCTGCGGGTAGATGTACCAGTATTTGCGGCCAGAACACAATTGCTTTCAGGGCGGCGATAAATTGCTCGGAAGCAATCTCCGGATACTCGACATCAAGTTTCCCAGCTGCAACACCTGCTTCAATCCATCTGGTAAGCCCATGGCAGCCTTCTAGTTGCTGTACTTTTTCTACCATTAGTGTCGCTGAGCTGCTCGAACGCATACATTCGGACAGTACCATTCTGGCTAATGAATGAAAGTGCGGGCAGCATAGCAGCTCGACTTTTGTTTGTGCCATTGCAGTCAGCTGGGCCTTAACAGACACGTCAGGATTGAAGGGGACCTGGCTGGTGACCCCTACATTTGATAACAAGCGCTCAATAATGGCACTGAACAAGCTTTCCTTGGTTGGGTAATACTTGTAAAGCGTACGTTTCGAGACTTCGGCCTTTTTTGAAATGGCTTCCATACTCGCCTGTTCCAGTCCTTTATCAGTGAAAATATCAATTGCAGCAAGAATGATATTTTCTTGTTTTATTTCAGCGATTTTAGCCATTTCAACACCATTGATGAATTTAAAGGTAAACACATGTGTTTACTTTTTCAATATTCCCGTTAAGATTAAAAGTATACACCATCGTTTACTTTTGGGGCTAGCTAGGAATGAACACAAAATTAAAAATATCTATGGTAGCAGTATTGGCAGCGCTTGGAGCGGTAGCGAGTGGCAACGACAAGGTTGATATCGACTACGTTCGAAGCGCAGATCTGAGGCAAGAGCGTATTGCTAGCTCCCCACAATTTGTTGATGGTAAAGTTGTTTCTCATCTGCCTAAAGTAAACGCTGAAGAAGGCATGCTAAAAACCATGTGGAAGTTTTTCATGCAGCGTGATCGGCTCAAGCCAGCTGAGCGACTTCAGTTTCAGGCTGTCGATACTCAATTACTCGCTAAGCCAAGCAAATCACTTAGAGTGACTTGGTTGGGGCACTCATCTTTGTTTGTTGAGGTGGATAATACCCGCTTGTTGATCGATCCAGTTTTTGACTATGCTGCGCCTTCATTTTTTTCTCGCTGGTTTGAGCGGAATGTCGATGCACCAGTTAGCCGAGAGGATCTGCCTGTTCCAGATGTGATCTTAATTTCTCACGATCATTTTGATCATTTGGAAGAAAACACTGCGCGATACTATGCCAATAAAGAAGTAAAATTCTTTGTTCCGTTAGGGGTTGGTCGTCACCTTGAAAAGTGGGGAGTGAAACCGTCAAACATTCAAGAGTTTGACTGGTGGGAGAGCCAGCAACTCAATAGCGTAACGATTACGTCGGCACCGGCTAATCATAATTCGGGACGTAGCCTGTTTGATTCCAATAAAACCTTGTGGTCATCCTGGGCGATTCAGGCAGACGCTGGTAGCGTGTTTTTCAGTGGTGACTCAGCCTACGGAGAACACTTCAAACAGATTGGTGATCGCCTAGGTCCGTTTGATTTATCGTTTATCGAAGTCGCAGCCAATGTAAAGGAAGAAAAAGGCTATCCAGTCGAAGGTTGGGGGCATATGCAGGCCGCTCATACCATGCAGGCGCATTTGGATGTCAGGGCCGAGAAACTCTTTCCGGTGCATTGGTCAACCTACGAACTGTTTCTCCATCGCTGGGATGAGCCGGTGAATGATCTAATTGTCGAGGCTGAGGTTCGTAATGCGGATTTGGTTACCCCTTTGGTCGGTGAGTCACTGGATTTCTCTCTGCCAGTGCGTACGACATATTGGTGGCAAGACAGGCTGGAGTGGTTGGATTATTCGCAGCTTGCGCAAGCACAGCCTTAGACGCTGATACCTGCCTGCTTATCTATACTTATCCTCAGTGCTTAAACGAGGTACTGATGATGACATTTTTAATTACCTGGCAGTTACATCAAGGCAAGCTTCACCCGACTCTGGCCCATTTCTCTCAACTTTCTGAAGAGCAGGATCAGGCTATGATGGGAGAACATATCAAGATGATTGGACGCTGGCATGATCTGGCCAGCGGTACAGGGGTAGCAATTTGTGAGTCTGATAGCATCGAGGCGATATCTGCCTATGCCCTGAAATGGAATAGCGATATGGATATCTCGGTGCAGGCGGTCGTCGACGACGAACAGGCCAAGGCACTGGGGAGCCAGTTGCTGGTTTAGCTGTTTGCCAAGCATTTAATTGCACCCTAGATTTAAAAATACCCTAGTTGTTCCGTTGAACGACTAGGGTGTTTTTATTTATTGATAGCGGTTGGAATTAAGGTTTAGTTGGGATTGTCTGTTTGGACGGTTAGCCAGTATCTACTATCGACACTGGCTAATAATTATACATTGATCGCAGAGTTGAGCGTCTTTAGTTGAATAATTTACCTGTATGCATGTACAGTTCTTTTTGATGTGAACTATGTATAAACAGACAAAGACAAGGAAGGATGTATGGATGAGAAACAAGCAGTATCAGGCAGTTGCCTGTGTGGAAAAATCGCGATTGAGGCTAAAGCCGCTGATTTACATGTTGGAGCGTGTCATTGCGGTATGTGTCGTAAATGGGGAGGTGGCCCGTTATTAGCGGTCGATGGCGGAACTGAAATCACTATTAATGGTGAAGAGTTTGTAAGTCGTTATTCTTCTTCGGAGTGGGCAGAGCGTGTTTTTTGCAAGGAATGCGGTACGCATCTGTTCTATCTGCTCAAGGATAGCGGCCAGCATATTATTTCTGCAGGTCTTCTGGAGCAGCAAGATCAAATGAATATGGATCATCAAATTTTTATTGATAAAAAGCCTGGGTATTATGCTTTTAGTAATGACACTCAAAATATGACCGAAGCGGAAGTGTTTGCAAAATATGCGCCTTAGCGATTTGTAATAGCAATTAGCATGAGGCTAAATTGAGTGTAATTTCGCAAAGCGTTTTGATGGCACCTCAGCCCTAGGGGAGGTGCTTTGGTTCTCTGCTTGGTACTGTGATTCATTTTCGAGCCAAATCACTAAAAAATATGATTTTTTGTCTACACTAGAAGTATTGGGAATGAAGCAAGAGGAGAGATACAGCTAATAGACCATACCCGTCGAGGCCTTAGAGGACATCTGGCTTAATCCGTTTTTGTATTGATGGTTCAGGCACTGTTGTTTTGATATTGAGGGATTGATCATGCTCGATTTTGCGAACAGCCAAGCTTTGAAAAGCAAACAGACGAAAGCGACCACCGCATCCAATATTATCAAGAATGTTATCTTGTCCGATCTCAACGAACTTTATTCCCCTGCAGAAATTGAAGTTTTGCAGCAAGCTCAGCAGCTAATTGAAGATGGCAAGAGTCGAATCCGGTATTTAAAAGAAAAGCGCCGCAGGGAGGAAAAACAACGCCTGGCAGCGGAAGCAAAGTTGCATGAAAGGGCGTTTGAGGTTGCACTTGCAGCACTTGATGACATGACACTGGCCGAGCTGTATCAGCTCAATGTTTCTTTTACCTTCCAGTCATCAGCCGTCAACGAATTGATTGAAGACTATGATCATCAACATTATCTTGCCACGGTTCAAAGCTGGCTTGATGCCGATGTCAGTACCGATAGTTACGTTGATCTCTCTCCGGAAGAAGCTAAAGAAGGATGGAAAGTCGGTATTGCCAAAGCAGCCGTTGAAATTATTAGTTGGCCCTGCTTGAAATACCACCGCGACTATCAAGAGCCGTCTGCTAATTATATTGAACCGCTCGGTATACCTGATGATTTTCCGGTCGCAATTTATACCGATGTTCGGCATACCAACTGGCATCGTTTGACAATCGCTTGTCTCAAAGTCGTTCAGGCCATAACGGACTATGAAGAGAATGAAAAAAAAGTTCGATTCATCTTGAGCAGCTTAGGGCAAGATACATAGCAATAACCACAGTAAGCCATCGATTTATCCGTATGCTTAGTAAGAAAATAGAGATAAAAAAAAGCCCTGCGACGGCAGGGCTTGGATAGGTAATATTGCTTATTACAGTACGATGCCGGCAAACAGGAAGCCGAACATAATACTGAAGACCATGCTCAACAGACCCGGGATCATGAAGCTGTGGTTAAAGATATATTTACCGATGTTTGTTGTGCCCGTACGGTCAAAATCGATTGAAGCGATGATTGGGCCGTAGTTTGGAATGAAGAAGTAACCGTTAACTGCAACAAATGTTGCAATGATCACTTCCGGTGGAAGGCCTAGGGTAATCGCAACCGGTACAAGTACAGCGGTTGTCGCACCTTGGCTGTTCACCATGACAGACAGTGCAAACAGAGCAAAGGCAAAGGTCCAAGGAGCAACTTCTACCAAACCAGCCACAGTTTCTTTTACCATCACACCGTGACCGCCGATGAAGGTGTCACCTAGCCACGCGATACCGAAGATAGCAACAATGGCACGCATACCTGCATGGAACACCGAGCCTTGGGTAATGGCATAACCGTCAGGCTTGCAGATTAGGATGATCATGGCTGCAACAGACAGCATGACAATCTCAATCGTGTGGGCCATTCCCATGGCATTGCCATCAAAGCTCGGACGTAGTGACGGGAATGCTCCCATCAGTACAACAATCAATGAACCAAACAAGAACAGTGATACGGCTTTCTTGGCTTCAGGCTTGATCACAAGCTCTTCAACCTTCACTTCCTGTTCCATTTCTTTACGGAAAACAGGATCTTCCATACGGCGGCGATATTCAGGATCGTCTTTGAGCTCTTTGCCTAGTTTGTTAACGATAACACAGGCAGCCGTTAGACCTAGGCTGGTGCCTGGAATCGTAACCATGAGAACGTCGGCAAGGGTAATTCCCTGAGGCTCAAGGAAGGCAACAAGAGCAACAACAGCGGCTGCAATTGGGCTGGCGACAATGGCGAACTGGGAGGCAATAACTGCCATACCCATTGGGCGTTCTGGACGAATGCCACTGCGGCGGCTAACTTCCGCAATCACAGGTAGTACGGAATAGGCTACGTGGCCTGTACCCGCCATCATAGTGAATACATAGGTAACAACCGGCGCGATAAAAGTAATGTATTTAGGGTTTTTGCGCAGGATATTGGTAGCAATTTTGATCAGGAAATCAAGACCGCCAGCAGCTTGCATTGATGCTGCTGCCGCAACAACAGCCATGATCATCAACATTACATTGATAGGCGGACTGGTAGGCTGCAAGCCAAATATGAAGCTTAAAACGGCTAAGCCGACGCCCCCCATAACACCCAAACCGATACCACCGATCCGGGCACCGATCAAAATACAGACAAGTACAATCAGAAATTCAACAAAAAACACATCAATCTCCTTGATGACAGCGTTTAAGATAGATTAAAAATTTGGTTGCACATGATATATGTTTTATATATTTAACAATCGAACATTCATCACACAAAAACACCATAACCTTGCTTTTTATAAGGGCTAAATGTGGGTAAGAATGAGTGGTTGTTAACGTAAGGTGTTAGAGGTTTAGTTAAGGTTTTGGAGATTAATTCAATATGCGAAGGCGTTAACTTACAGTGTTGACAGTGACGGCGATTAAGAAGACTTGTTGTGTAGATATTAACAAACTGGTGTGGGCCCATAAGTGTCTATTTAGGGGCTGCTTTATACCCAAGCTAGCTTGGGTATAAATAGATTATGCTGTGGCTTTGGTTTTTACCACCAGGTGGTTACGGTTATCACGGCTTTGGCGAATAAGCTCATCACCAGCCAGCATATCTTCGGATTTTGCCAAGCGGTCATAAAGCAATACATTCACGGTAGCGGCCAGATTCATACAGCCGACTGTCGGAACATAAACGACAGCATCAGCTCTGTCGACCACATCCTGCGCAATCGTGCCGTCTTCGGGGCCAAATACATATAGCGCGTTTTCCGGGTGTTGAAAGTGCGGTAGTGGTATTGCACCTTCTGCCAATTCAACGCAAACAATGTGAGTATCTGCAGGCAAGTCATCAAGCAAAGAGTTCACGCCAGTGAGCGGGATTTTGCGTGACATGCTTTTGGTGTCAGTCTGAAATTTCGCTGCACGATCATAACGCTCGCCAGTATAAATTACATTGTCGACTCGATAGCACCCTGCGGCGCGCATGACGGCCCCGACGTTTGTTGGGCTTTTCGGGTTACTTAGTCCAATACTGACCTGGGTATTTTTCATCAATGTTTTTCGCTTACCTGGTATGAAAGAGCGCGGCATTCTAACAAAGCAAATGAAGGAGCGGTAGCGCGGTAATAGATGCTTCGCTTTTATTCTATAAACCTTATAACTTATATGGTATCTGTTCACAAAGTGAGCGGTTAGGCAGCGTGAATGGCCTCTTAGCCCGCTAAACGGTAGATAAGTCACTAAAATATAATAATTTACT
>Ga0209272_10001542_pt1 | contig 14455 bp, 8 predicted proteins | sample tdDd002_FD_187125 | JGI IMG/M metagenome (GOLD analysis project Ga0209272, IMG submission 187125) | Marine sediment microbial communities from the Atlantic coast under amendment with organic carbon and nitrate - tdDd00.2 (SPAdes)... | ecosystem: Environmental > Aquatic > Marine > Coastal >... | reverse complement strand
CGATATCTCCTAATTCTCCTTGAGCAAAATCAGTAACACCAATAAAGGCTGCATCACCTTCAACACGAATCCATTCGTGATCTTTTGTAAACTTTAAATTTTCAGGTACGTTCATGATTAATTCTTGTTTAAATCTGGTTCATTATTTGCCCCAAATTTACATTTTTTTTTGAACTATTGAATAAACTCTTATTTCAAATTAAGCGTTTGTTTATGTTATTGGACATAAGTCTATTGAGCTAATGTAAAGCGTACACTTACACCAAATTCTGTTGTTGTCGTTGGATAAGATAGAGATACATAAGGCTCATTCACAATTCGATCATAGTAAAGTCTCAAGTTAAAGCGGCTACTTAAAACGTAATCTGCAGACATCTTAATGGTCACGACCTTCTGACCAGACGTCAACTGATCAACTTCATCAACAATCTTTCTGATAATCGTATTATTCTTTCTAATAGATAAATCACCACGTAGATTCAAGTTACTATTAAACTTCTTCTGACCCGAACCTGATCCAATGATCAATCCCAAATTATCAAAACGATACCCTAATCCAAAAATAAATTCACTCGATGCAACCTCTGTCAACTGAGTATTGGCCATACTTAAAATCAAGTTACGAGTTCGTTTCATTTCAAATGTCGTTGTGAAATTATTTTTCCACATCATATCAATATTTATCAATGGATTGAACTGCTCATTTATGGAAACTGAATTTGCTTCATATATTGGAAAATAATTATCGATTAAATCAAAATTATCATCTTCACCCGTAAAATCAAGGTTATTGTTATAAGCACCAATATTATACGTCGACGTGTATGAGTGATTCATATTTATCGACTTGAAATAACGCTTCACAAAAGGAATCTTCGACAGACCATCAAATGTAACTCGCCAATTTGGCATCAACTTGTCTATGCCGGGGAAAAGTTTATTATACCTGCTTCCACCGCCACCATAAGCTTTCAGGAAAGCTGGAATAAGCACTTCTTGCGACGTTGAACCATAGCCCTCATAATACCCCGTTTTATCTTCGCTAATCTCATCAATAATTGCGTGTTCTTCATAACCTTCACCCCATCGCTTCTTTGCAAGGCGTAATGATTCTGTTTTTCTCGCTTCCAAAAACTCATCAAAATAGGCAGATGAATAGTCTCCTGTATTTCCAATGCTAAAGAAAGCTGATTTCATACTCATGAAAGTCATACTGAAATTACCCGTCAAAGTCTTATTCTTAGCATCAAAAACAGGCTTATCAGTTGTTGAGTTATCTTCATTATAAATATAAAACTCATTTGTGTTCTTAGAATAAGTCCTATTAGCATTCAAATTAATTTTCAAACCTTTAATAGGCTCAATGGTCGATCTAAATGTGAAATTCTCGGTATGCGTCATAACGAATGGCGCATTCAGTGTAGGATCTGTTGTAATCCATCCTTTACGAGCCGCATTAGCTGCAAAATTCCTATCCTGATTACCAATTAGGAAATTAAAACCTGGAGCTTTAGATCCATTATAGGTTTCTCCGCCAAAGAAATTAGTTTGTGGTAAATAACCTGGTAAAGTTGTAGAATTGGTTTCAGAATATCCCAAAGAGATATTTCTTACACTCATTCCCAATCGAAGAATGCCTTCACCAGCTTTCACTAGCAGATTATCACGTTCTTCAATTCTACCGCTAATTCTTACTCGAGCATTTTTCAAGGATTTTTTTGAAATTACTCTTACTCGATTACCAGAAAGAGGACGGTACTCAACGCGAACTTCTTTTCCTTCCAAATCATAAACCTTAAGCTGAATGTCTTTAGTTCCTAATTTGTGATAAACTGATTTACCAACATTAGCTTTTAATTCATCTATTTCACCATCGAAGTTAACTTTTTCAAATTTCTTACTCTTTGTTTTATATCGTCGAGTTCCACTATACTTTCGATTAATCCTTTTTAGGAATTTTGACTTATTATAAAGGTTAACCATATTCAATTGTCCATTCACTTGAATATTATTCGAGTTACGAACCGTATTGCCATGATTGATTGTCTCATCCTCCAATATGGCACCCGCGTTCCAATCGTAAGATCCTGTATATCGAGTGGTCAATGAGGTCCAATTCAAGAATGGAATTTTATTAATCGGCACCTTATAAGTGACATTGAAATTATGATGGTATTGTACATTACGTCCACCGTCCATCAGGTTGTTCCAAATTGAATCTTTCCAAATATTATAGGCATCTCTGTCTCTATCTTTATCAACAATCCCATCTGGTTCATCTATACGAGATGTATTGGTTGCTGAGAAATCAAATTTCAGATTTTTAGTCAGATTGTATTTCAAATCGTAATAACGGTACCAGTTGAAATTCTTATCGTAAGTTGGCGTTATCAACAGATCTGGTTGTTCAATATTTCTTGTTTCAATCTCGCGATAATATCTTTGAATATCTGATCGAACCGAAACCTGCGTAGGCATCAAATAGAAATTAAAATCACGTATTAAACGCAGATAAGGTGATTTTAAGGATTTGGATTTCTTTAATGGTGAATAATTTTTTGGTCGTGAACTATAGGTGTAATTCAACACACCGCGATAATTTTTCTCCAAATCACGTACTTTATTCACATTACGAGAATAAGTTTCATTAAAAGAATAGGTTGCAGACAAATTTGAGACATCAAGTAACTTCGCTTTTCCGTCTTGCTTTTCAATTCGAACATTCGTCAAGTTAAAACTCTTACGCTTGGTATAATCCTGAGCGATATGCTTAATTGAATCACGTTCTCTCTTATTCGCTGCTTGATCTAATGCAACATCAAGAGGTATGTCCGGGTCAAGCGGATTATATTCTGGATTCGCTGTTTCTTCGGAAATAGCATAATACATTGGTATTCTTACACCTGAATTCTCCGGGAAAAATTTACCCAATTCCAAACTAGCAGAAAAATCATATTGGAATATATCTTCCTTATTTCTACTGTTTACACCATCTTCAATACCTCCAAAACCCGAAGTCATTTTACTACCGGCCCAGGTAAGTGTACCAAGATCGGCAAGCTTTGTTGTAACTCTCAAGTTAGCAGCCCAACCACCATCTTCATCAAAATCAGTCAAACGAAGCTCATTCAACCATACTTCAACGGCTTTTCTTTCCCCATCATTTTCCATCCCCTCTTGAGGATATCTAATACCAATCATCACCGTACGGACATTGGCTAGGTTTGGATTACCTTTAATGCTTACTTGATTATCTTGACTTATAGGTGCTGCATTTTTGTCCAGTTCATTTACATTCCTACTAAATACCTCTAATAAATTAGCAGTAGGAGATGTCTTACGCATTTCATTATTTCTAATTTGTTTAATTCCAGAGAATAATTTCAAATCAAAATCGAAGCGATTGGCGTCAGGCCAAACTATCAATCTATCATCCAAATTATTATTTGTATATCGTCCATGAGGCGTTATCTTCAATGGAATTTCATACTCGTAGTAATTGTTCTGATAATCGGATCCCATTCGAATAAAGACCCTTAATTCATCATCTTCTAAATTCAGACTATTAATTTTCTCGGCATGAACATCCATTTTCAATTTACCATACTTACGAATATCCATATTCAGAGTCTTATAGGCTGCCTTTGCATCTCCCTCTTCCAAATCAGTTACTTTTAATTGAATGGCTTGTTCATTTAATTGCAACAATTGCGGATTACTTGGGTCGACAACACGATCGATACCAGGAGGTAGAACGTAATTGACAGGCTCTTTCTCTGCATTTTCTTCAATATTCACAGCAGATATCTCAAAACGGGTATCTTCTCCAGATGGTGTTAGATCAGAACGAAGTGTTTGGTCGTATTTTCTCCAATCATCTCGAACTAAATCCAAACTGGCGAAACGAAGAACCACTTCCTCTTCAAAATTCTTCATCATCATTCTCATGAAACGAATCGAAGTAAAATCATTGATATTACCCAGTTTTCCATCATATTCTTCTACAGGTACCTTGAATTGAAACCAGTTAACCGTTCCTTTGGTTCCATTTGCAAGATCAACAGTGCTCTCAACTTTATTAACAATAAAGTTTTGCCCAACCTTCATCTCATCTGGAGCAAGGTGAATTTTGTATTCGTAATACGACTCCGTCTCACTTAAAGTATTATCATGATTAATGTCCTCTACATCGGGCAAAGTTGTTGCTGAAGTTGGATATGACTCCTTCGATAAATCCGCCGTAGGTGAATTCCCTTCAGGACCATTAAAGTTTTTATATCTCTCCAGAATACTTAATTCACTCGCATCGTAATCACTTCCTCTAAAATAATGGAAGTTATCACTTGATGGGTCAGAAATCGCATCAGAGTATGCTTTAGAACCAGCACCTAAGTTTGCAGAATTTTGGATATTTAAAATATACTTATCAAAGAATGTTTTCTCATCTTCGGTCGCTAATCCATCCATTCCAACATCCTGAAACTTTCTGGATTCATTATCATTATCAAAGGCATTCACAAGTGACTGAACCAATGGAACACGTCCCCAAGCCGTAGAATCAACCAAAACAATATCACTACTGGTTGGTAAACCATTTTCAAAACCTTTTCGGGAATCTCTCAATATATCCTCAGAAATATTACCCAAGTTCAAGAAGATATCACCGCCTTTATGCGTGTTATCATACACAAATGGGTCCATCATCCAAAACTCAACATATGCAATATTAGCCGCTTCAAAATCGTTGGTTTCTATTTTACGCATAATACCACCCCAACGCGTTTCAGGATCTTTCAAGGTTCCATCTGTATTCATACCAGTAGAAACATTAGCTTGCCCATCCACATCATAGTTGTAAGGTCCCTTCTCAGTAGGATAGTATGCTAAATTCAGTACAGAAATATTAGTCGGTATACCCGTTGCTGTTTCCTTATTAGGCCAAATTTCTTCCTCATAAACCTCACGAACGTAATGATTCGATAATTGTTCTTTATCCGAGCGAATATGTTTTGGAGTTGTAGATGTATTCCTATTAAAAAGCGGATCGATAACATACCAGGCTAGTTTTGCACGGTTGTATCCATATGCCAAATCGTTATTAAAATCACCTTCTGGAAAATCGGGATGGTTCTGCGGTGTACTGGCTAAAACCCATGAATTATAATTCTTCATGTCAATTGAGGTTTCTGTTCCCTCAAAATCGTCAATATATGCCGTTCCCGAACTTCCAATCGCCTTATTATGCCCAGGTACCAATTGTGCAAATTCCCCCTCAACCGAAATTTGTGATGGTTCCTTCGTTTCGATAAATGGAAGTTTATCAACCAGGTTAGTTAAGAACATCGATTCTGTTCTATAACTTCCATTCAAGCCCCAAATAGTATTGGAAATCGGCTCATCACCAATATTCACTTTCTGGGTAAGTGGCTGCTCCGATAAGTGCATCACAGTCGCACCCAAGTTAAAATCATTATTAAACTGATAGTCCATTTGAACACCAACTAAGGTTTTGGTCTGGATATTGAATAATGAATTACTTTCAGATGAAATTGAAATAGGCGTTCCCGCTTCTAAAAGAGCTTGATTTATGATTTTAACACGTCCTAGTGTATAGTCGACCGTATAGTCAATATTCTCGATAAGTTTGATCCCTCCGGCTTTAACATCAACAGATCCTGGTTGCACATTTAAGGCATTCAAAGAGATTTCAGACCCTCCACTGGATTTATAACTACCTTTTAGAGCAAACTTATTTTTTTCAGCTATTTGCTGAGCTTCATTCTGCGTTTTGGTATATAAATCATCAAAAGCGTATTCATCCGCAATCGCATTATTGGGAATTTTAGAACGCAAATAAGAGCCAAAAGGTTCTATGGATGGGAAAATAACACGGCCTTTATTGGGATAAATCGTTAGAGCATCAATAAAGTCAAACATCCCATCAGGACTAGGATCTAATTGCGAATTCAGATTATCAAGATTCAATAGACTTAATAAAATTTCATTCTTATCTGAACCATCTGTTTTAGTTCCAGTTTTGATATAATTCAATTGAGAACCAGCCTGATCATTCTGATACAAGACATCCAATCGAAAATCTTCAGAATTCACCTGATAAGCTCCAATATTATAAATATTCTTCATCATCAACTCCCAAGTTGGAAGTGATGGGTTCAAGTTTGTACCCTTAATTAATTTCAGAATTAAAGATTGAGGTGCACTCACACTTGAACTTGATAGTTCACCAACTTGAAATACCTCTCCATTGGCTGTGTATTGATAAGCCACCGCTAAAACTTCATCTGCATTTAATGATTGGTTCAAAGAGATAAAACCTAAACGTCGGTTTAAGGTATATTCCGATTCTGATAAGAGACGAGCATTTTCAACCTTCTCGTAATCAAAGCCTGCCGTAAATCCCGGTGCTAAAGGCGCTAGTGTATTGGTTACTTGATTGATGTCACGAATATTCCCATAGGTCGTGGTCATCTGATCGTACACATTATTCCTTGTATTAGCAGGGTATACACCAGCTTCAGTTTGTGAAAATAGAGTTGTGTTTTCAATATTTGCCTGATTTTCACCTAAGTCAATAAAACCAATAAAGTTTCTTGAATCTTCAAAATTTGAGTTTTTATTGGTAATCCAAACTTCAATTTTATTAATGGTAACTGCTGAGCTCACAACTGGCAGTTTAGCCATTGCCTGATCGTAATTGTCGTAAAAATATTTCGAAAGGAAGAAGTGACGATTTGCCTCGTATTGATCCGCAGAAACTTCAAACTCACTTTTTTGAGCACCATTCTCCATATTAACAACCTTGGTCTCCCCTTTTTGCTGAGAAAAAACGGATGCAACAGAAAGTTTCCCAAACTGCATCTCTGTTTTTACTCCAAATAGATTCTGACCTCCGGTAATTAAGGTATTGGAAATTGGCATCGACACATTACCAGCCTCGACTTTTCTGATGATATTATCTTCGTCACCATTATACTCCAACTTCATCTGATTCTCGTAATCAAAGGTCGCTTCAGTGTTATAATTCACTTCCATTGATAAGATATCACCGACCTTACCCGACACACTCATTTGTATCTTCTCGTTGAAATCGAAACTAGTTGTTTTTCTTAGTTCCTCAGGAATAGTTGGGTTATCTACCTTAGTTGTACTGATACCAAAACTCAATTCGGCAGCTCCCTGTGGTTTAATAGAAATAGCCGTGTTCCCAAAAAGTTTACCAAATACTTTTGAGCCTAAGAAAGAACGCTGGTCAACACCTCTAATATTTCTATCGGATGAAATTCGCTCCATCCAGTAATCTCTAAGTGCTGCCTGATTCTGTTGGGCTTGAAACTCAGTTTTCGATAAGGAAGTTGAATTTCGATAGTCCATCCCCCCAATACGTTTCTTCAGAATATAGTTTCCCGTTACCGGATCATATACAATGGTGGTTTCAATATTAGCAGGATCCTTAAGATATAAAGGCGATTTTGCTTGCTGTCCCTTTAGCTTCGTATCATCTTCATCATCAAAAGTGTAAGGTAATGTTTCATCCTTGGCACTTTTCTTATTGGCCTTATTAAAGGGTGATCTTTCATTTTTAATTTGTTTCACACTCTTTACAAGCGTGCTATCCTGCTGCATACCTTCAAAAAAATAGGCATCTGCTTTCAAAGAGCTATCATTAAATGACAGCCCTAAAATGAATAGAAACAAAAATGATAATATGTATTGGCGTAACTTTTTCAAGAACTGGGATTTTTTGATTCAGGTTTTACAATTGCTTCAGAGCAATTTTAATTAACTCCTCCACACTTGATGGTGCATTTGCTTTTATTATTTTGTCAAGCACTTTAGCTATAGAATTTTTCGCAAAACCAAGCATTACTAAAGCAGATAACGCTTCTTCTCTAATTGTATTGTCCTGAGCCAATACAATCTCCCCCATCTCTTCTTCTTTCCCAATCTTATCTTTAAGTTCAATAATAATTCGTTGAGCTGTTTTAGCCCCAATTCCTTTTACATCTTGTAAAGTTTTAGAATTATTAGAAAAAATAGCCTTTTTAATCTCTTCAGATGTCAATGATGAAAGCATCATTCGGGCGGTATTCGCTCCAACACCTGAAACAGAAATTAGCAAACGGAATACGTCTCGTTCTTTCAGTTCTTTGAATCCGAACAATAAATGTGCATCATCACGAATCACCTGGTGAAGGTACAATTGAGCAGATGTATGCCCCGAAAGTTGAGAGTATGTATTAAGTGTAATATTGATATAATAACCCATTCCATGATTCTCTACTATTACAGCAGTTGGTGTCAGGTCATTTAAATCTCCTTTTATATATTCAAACATATAGGTAAGTTTGGATGAGTTTACTTACAGTATAGTATAGGTCGTAAAATCTATTATTTAACGGACTGTCTTTTATTCTGATGATCATTACTAGGAGCCTTCACTTTCATGGGATCCTTACTTAGTTCTTCAAATTGCTTTCTGTTTCTATGAACATCAATAGCCATATACAATGCTTTCTGGAAAGATTCTGGCGAAGCTACATTGGTTCCAGCAATTGCATAAGCTGTACCATGAGCAGGTGAAGTTCTTACTTTCGATAAGCCAGCAGTAAAATTAACCCCTGAATCAAAAGAAAGCGCTTTGAAAGCCGTCAATCCCTGATCGTGATACATGGCAAGAATCGCATCAAACTTAGAATAGTCGTTTGATCCGAAAAAACCATCAGCAGGATATGGACCTAAAGCCATAACACCATTTTTTCTCGCTTTTTCAATAGCAGGAATAATGACATCTTTTTCTTCCGAGCCAATTAATCCATCATCACCAGCATGTGGATTCAAACTTAGAACTGCCACTTTAGGCTTTCTAATACCGAAATCCTGAATCAAGGATTTATTCAAAATATCCAATTTTTCAAGAATCTTCTCTTCAGTAATATGTTCTGAAACTTTAGAAATAGGAATATGACCTGTAACAACACCAACTCTAAGTTTTTCACTGATTAATAACATTAGAGACTTTCCTGAATTGATTCTGGATTCTAAATACTCGGTATGTCCTGGGAAAACAAAATCCTTAGACTGAATATTTTTCTTATTGATAGGCGCTGTTAATAAAACATCAATATGACCTTCTTTAAGATCCTTAACTGCTGATTCAAGAGATGCTAGAGATGCGGTACCCGCACTTGAGGTTGATTTACCTAACTCTACTTTTATATTCTCGTCAGTACAGTTTATTACATTCACTCTCTTAGAGTGTGAATCCTGCGCTGATTTTATATTATTTAAACTAAAATCCTCAATATTAAGCGCTTTTTTATGGTAAGCAGCAACTTTAGGTGACCCATAAATAATGGGTGTACATATCTCCAAAATACGGGAATCCATCAAAGTCTTTATAATCACTTCGTAACCAATCCCGTTTATATCACCTTGAGTTATTCCGACTTTTATCTTAGTATCTTTCATCTGTATGTATTTTATATATCTCGATTGGATTATTCTCTTTTCATCACATGTTAGCGCGTAATTAACAAAACTTCACTTCCATACAATCTGTAACATGGTAACTAAAAGAGTAATCCCAATATGTTTTCACAAAAGTAATAAGATTAAAGAAAAGATCTATTATAATCATCTAGCTCTATTTCAAAGCTTAACAAACAATAGAATTATAATTTATCTGGGTTTTCTTTAAAATAATTTCGGATAAGTACTTTTTTAAGCTCTCTCTGAATAATTAATTCAGACAGAAGCTGGTGCTTATCCACATTTGGATATTTCAATTCATTTTTCAGAATTTCTTTCTCACTCAAATCAATTTGATATAAAAGCAAAACCAAACGATGATAATCCTGACTCAGCATAAAAGCTACATGCTCGTTTATTTGAGCAAAGAGCTCGTTATAAGCACCTTCAGGCTCACCAGAGAATGTAACTTCAAAACCAAATTGATAGAAATCCTTTTCAATTTGAGCTGCAACTTGTCTTAAAATATCGACTTTATCGCGATATGATGAAACTTTAACTTGATTATAATCAGGCAAATTCACTTTTAAATTCTTTTCATTCAACGCCACATGGACAATCTAATGTCACATCTACTTTTTCTTGTTCTTAGCCACTTCTTTCACTGGCTTGTATGTATACATCACAGCTTCAAGCTCTCTCAACAACTCTCGCTTATCTTGGTTTGGATAATACACATAAGCATCCATACAAATCACACGATTATTCACTGAGTCTAAGAATGACAGATTTACAAACGGTCCTCCCATAAAATCACCATTAACTTTCCATAAACCTCTCATCTCAACGGCATAATTCCCCTGAAATTCAAAATGATTAAAGGCAATAGGGAAATTCATCTCAGTTGTCATATAACTTCCTTCGTTTTGAGCAGGAACCAAATCCTTCAACATTGCATTTCTCATCATCAAAATCGAATTCTTATCAAAAGCATCTTCGGTAAGATAATCGTAAGTATAAATAAACATCCCTTGACTCGATACAGGAGTTTCTTTACTTACCCAATAAAAATCAGGCTCTGTTTTTTTCACTTCGTAACCAGAAGGAAAAGCTAGTGTGAATTTCTTCTCTTTTTTCAGGTAATCAAATATCTTTTGAACTGGAGCTTTAGAAATAACTTCAATTTTACGATTACGTTCGCTACGCAGAAAATAGGACAAAATTTTTGTTCTATTTGCTTTGATAACTTCAAGTACCTCTTTATTACTGGCAGCCTCAATACGCATATAAGCCTGTGTACGAGCATACATATTATCCTTAACAACTAATCTGGTTTTCTTTACAGAAGATGACACTTTAATCTCCAGGATGCTTCGGTGTGTTTTAAACATGCTTGTGAAAGCCTCATGATTCAATTGAAAAACATCCATTACAGCCTCATCCTGAGGCATACCAACCTGAATGTCATTAAAAATGGCTTTAATTGAATCGCCAACGACACCGTCCCATAATGCTTTACTGCTCAAAACCACCAATTCACCAGATTGTCCAGTAACTGTAGGCATTAGTCCCTTAGTTGTTTTCTTACATGAACTGATACTTGTGATAAGAATCAAACAAATGAGACTTAATTTTATTATAGATTTCATAATTGATATTTTAAATAAAAAATATATTTTCTATTATTTATAATCTTATTAGAGTCAATAATTTGAGAACACTCTATACTCTCAGGATGTCGATTTCAATCCAACCTGAGTTGACCGACTCGTTTGTGACACCGGGACCCAAACTTTTAGTTTCTGTCCAATATGCAATAAATCTTCAGAAAGATTATTCCATTTTTTGATGTTATTACTTGTGCAAGCGTATTTCATGGCTATTTTGTGAAAATACTCACCAGGTTTAACCACATGAATAATGCACTTCTTACCACTCGTTAAGGACATGTTTTTTTCAATATCGTGATACAACATATTATTCCTGGGAGTCGCATATAGTTCTGATTCCTTTTCCACATAGCTAAGAACTTTATCAACTGGTAAGGTCAACTTAGCTGGCAATTCACTATTGGGAATAAAATCAAGTTTATAAATAGGATTCAAACGTCTTAAGTCCGCTATAGAAACCTCTAATTTTTCAGAAACAGTTTTTAGAGACAAAGGCTTTTTGACAGTAACATCCGAAAGTTTTAAGTACGAAAACTTCAATTCTTTAGGTACAATATTGTGTTCCTGATTGTAGTTCATTACGTAGTTAACTGCAATAAAAGCCGGAACATAAGTTCTGGTCTGATCTGGCAGATAAGCAGCAATATCCCAAAAGTTTGTTTTGCCTCCTGAGGCTTTTATGGCATCCCGAACAACACCTGGTCCGCCATTGTAGGCAGCAATAGCTAATTGCCAATCGCCAAAGATACGATACAGGTATTGTAAGTATTTACAAGCCGCATCTGTTGATTTTACCGGATCCATTCGCTCATCAACATAGGATGATATTTTAAGATCAAACATCCGACTGGCATGATACATAAATTGCCATAAGCCAGTTGCTCCAGACTTTGACTTTGCCTTGGGATTTAAAGCAGATTCAATTACCGCAATATATTTTAATTCAAGAGGCAGGTCATATTTATCTAAATATTCCTCAAAAATTGGAAAATAGATTTCACTTAAGCCTAAAATTCTAGCTGTTTTATCTCGATGTCTTATGGAGTAAACATCGATATATCGTTTCACGATATCATTAAAATCCAATTGAACAGGACTAGCCTCATTCAATTTCTCAATACGCCACGAATAATCTGCATTGGTAAACACAGGCAACATGCTTGCATCAGAAACATTATCGCCATCATTCTGATGACCAGAGGTGGGTATCTGCTTTGAACTTATATTTGATCGATGGGAAGCATCCTTCTTTTCAGCTTGACTGACAAAAGGAATGCTCAGTATGAACATTGTAAAAAGTAGTTTTTTAAGAGTTGATATGGTGTTTCTCATCGGGAATAATCACTTCAATTATAAGCATGTATTTTGGCGGAATTAAGATAAGCATTTTATCCGTGCATCATACCAAATACAAACAATTATATCGTAATTATAACAATTCTTAAAAACGATTAAAAAGTGACTAATAATTCATGGAAATATAAGACATAAAAAAAGCAGGTTTTAAAACCTGCTTTCCAATTATTTATCTTTAATATCCTTTTCTTCTTTATCCTTATCTTCGGTATCGGTAGCTTTTTTAAACTCCTTCATACCTTGCCCCAGACCTTTCATTAATTCGGGAATTTTTTTACCCCCAAACAAAAGTACGAGTGCAAATACAATGATAACAACTTGCCATGGTCCAACCATTCCGGCTATTACAAAAAGGTTCATAAGTTTTTTTTTAAGAATTATACCTCACAAATATAACATTTTCACATAAAGTACCAATACAGATACCTGAAACACACATCAATCAACTTAATTAAAAGCTTTCATGATATCATTGGCATTGGCAAAAATCAGCAAACCAAATAAAATAAGCATACCCCCTATTTGAGCGTATTCCATGAATTTCTCGCCTGGTTTACGTCTAGTAATGATTTCATACAATAAGAACATCACATGACCACCATCTAAAGCCGGTATAGGTAGAATATTCATAATTGCTAATATAATCGATAAGAAAGCCGTTAGATTCCAGAATGCATGCCAATCCCAAACTCCTGGGAAGATGCTAGCAATAGTACCAAAACCACCAATTGATTTATAGCCTTTGGTTTCTGAAGAAAAGATCAGTTTAAACTGTTTTAAATACGACTGCAATTTATCAACTCCTTTGTTGATACCCGCAGGAATCGCTTCCAGGAAGCTATATTCAATGGCAGCAAATTCAAAATGATTAAAGGGTTTCATTGAGACTCCTAATAAGGCATCTTCACCTAAAGTCGTACTGATTTCTTTGCTTGCACCATCTCGTCGCACCTGCAATAGGACAGTTTTTCCTTTCTGACTTTGAAGGTAAGCCAAATACTCATCGAAGAATTTAAAATCGTTCCCATTTACCATAAGTAACTCATCGCCTTTTTTAAGACCTGCCGCCTTAGCAACTGATTCCTTAGAAAATCCAGCAACAACAAAAGGTTGCAAGGGCACTCTTGGACTTATAACAGGACTCATCGAAAAACCTTTACTACTCTTAGCTAACAAATCTGGCACAAAAGTAGATGGAATAGCAATATCTATCATGCTGCCATTACGCTCAACCTGCATGCTTTTAGGGTCGTTCAGAAGAATATTCGTAAGAATATCTGTGTATTTCACTTGTTTCTGATGATCCAATTCAAGAATCTTATCCCCGTTTTGCAAGCCGATACTTTGTGCAATAGAATCGCAAACATAACCGTATTTCACGTTCTCAGCAGGAAGGTATTCGTCTCCCCAAGCGAAAAGGACTGCTATATAAATAGCAAAAGCTAAAATAAAGTTCACCAATACACCACCAACCATAATTAGTAAACGTTGGTAAGCTGGTTTTGAACGAAACTCATAAGGTTCAGGAGGCAAAGCCATTTGTTCCTTATCCATCGATTCGTCAATCATTCCCGATATCTTAACATAGCCTCCTAATGGGATCCAGCCAATACCGTATTCAGTATCTCCTTTTTTGTATTTAAAAAGAGAGAAACCCGGGTTAAAAAACATATAGAATTTCTCTACACGAGTTTTAAAAAGTTTAGCAAAAACAAAGTGTCCTAATTCGTGAAGAACCACCAAAATAGACAGACTCAGAAGAAACTGAGATACTTTAACTAATATTTCCATTTAATTTCAATTATCAAATTCATTACCCAATATAAAACAGGGCATTATCGTAGATTAAAAAATCACGACAAGGTAAGTAATTTATAGCAAAGAGGCTGCCAATTGTCTAACCTCAATATCACTAGCAACATAATCCTCATAAACCGGAT
>Ga0209272_10001541_pt1 | contig 14455 bp, 9 predicted proteins | sample tdDd002_FD_187125 | JGI IMG/M metagenome (GOLD analysis project Ga0209272, IMG submission 187125) | Marine sediment microbial communities from the Atlantic coast under amendment with organic carbon and nitrate - tdDd00.2 (SPAdes)... | ecosystem: Environmental > Aquatic > Marine > Coastal >... | reverse complement strand
ACCCCACCTGTAACGAAGATGTATTTGGTTGTTGACACTATTCTATACGTTTTACTGGATTAATAAAGCTGCAAAAGTAGTCATTTTATAGGTTTTTAAGAAACAATTTCCATGTTTCAGACCATGAATGCATGATTATTTTATTTTGCAAAGACCTAAAATCTTGCAGCTCCACCTATCTCAACAAAAAAAACATCCCCAATTTCATGAGAATGTTTTTTGCAATTATTCTTTCAATCTAAGAAACTAAACCATCAATAACTTTCAATTTCTGGTTCAGGATGTTAAGATTTTGTTTTCCTTTTTCTATTTTCTCTTTTATTTCAGCAACAACGCTTGAGTTTGGTGACGATGAGAAAAAGCCAACATTGTTTTCCCAAAGAGCGATATCACTTTCCATTTGTCTGATTTTATTTACAATCTTATTTCGTTCGAAAATGATCTTGTCTTCAGAGTTGCTCATGGTCAACAAGTTGTCAATCTTGGATTTGAATTTCTGAACCTCCATGTTCTCACTGTCCATGTTCATTTTATCGTACAAACCGTTAACTGCTTTACGGAATGCTTCCTGCACACGATCTTTTTTCTTGTAAGGTACATGACCAATCTGCGACCATTCTTTCTGAAACTGTCTCAACAATTCTAAATTTCTATCGTTGTCTTCTGATAATTCACAGGCAGTCACCTTTTCGATCAAAGCTTCCTTCAATTTTAAGTTCTCAACTTGTCCGGAATCTGCATTTTCGAAATGCTCCGACTTGTTGTTGAAAAACTTATCGCAAGCCGCTCTAAACCTTACCCAAAGATCTTCCGAAACCTTTCTTGGTACAGGACCAATGGTTTTCCATTGTTTCTGAATGGCAATCAACTTATCGGTAGTCACTTTCCAATCATCACTATCCTGAAGACTTTCTGCCGTTTCGCAAAGTTCTTGTTTCTTAACCAGATTTTCGTTCAACTTCTCCTTCAGCACCAAATAGAATTCTCTTTTTCTATCGAAATACAAATCGCAAGCCGCACGAAATCTCTGATAAATTCGATTATTGTCTTTCTTTGGAGCAAAACCTATGGTTCTCCACTCTTTTTGCAGATCTATAATCTCTTTCGAAGTTGCATTCCAATCTTTATGCGAATCAATTTTTCTATTGGCAATTTCCTCTGCTTTCTCACAAAGAACTGTTTTCTTTTCCAGATTTACTTTCTGTTCCGATTTTAAGCCTTCGTAAAACTCTTGATGTCTTCTATTGATAATAGTTGTTGATTCTTTAAATCGAGCCCATAAATCCTCCTTCTCTTCACGTGGCACAGGACCTATTTCTCTCCATTGCTCATGATATTTCTGCAGGGTATTAAAAGCTTTTACAACTGATGATTCATCTAATAACTTCTCCGCCTCCTCACATAACCTTATTTTTGAAGTCATATTCTTCTTCAAATCAAGATCACGCAATTCTTTATTAATTTTTATATAATCATAGAAATTCTCTACATGATGATGATAATTATCCCACAGATTTTTTAATGCTTGTTGGGGTACCATGCCTGTTTCATGCCATTTCTTTTGTAAATCTCGAAATTCATGAAAGGTTTTATCAAAAGACTCTTTCCTGTTCACCAAATCCTTGATATCCTCAATAATCTGGTATTTCTTTTTTAAGTTTTCCTCTTTCTCTTGCTCTAAATTTCGACTAACCTCTGATTTTTTCTCCTTATATTTTCTGAACAATTCTTTAACCTGTACTTCAACCTCATCTTTACCAAAATCGAATTCATCTTCCTTACCCCCATCCTCTATAAACTTCTTTTTAGCAGCAGCAAGCTCTTCATTGTGCTTCTTAAAGAAATTCAGCTTAATAGAAGCAATTTTGTCTTTCACTCCTGCCAGAGAATCATTCTCTAACAAGAAAATCAATCTGTCTCGTAATTCCGATTTTTCCATTAAAGTGTAATCAGGCTCCTTCTGAAGTTCCGATTCTTTCACGTTTTCTTCCATAGAAGCATCACCTTCACTCTTTGTTTCGGCTTCCTCCTTAACGGGCTGAATGGTTTCTTCCACCTTTTCATTTTCAGCTACAGGAGACAGTTCTGAACCTTCAATGGATTTTTCTTCTACACTTTTGGCTTCATGAGACTCAGCAGTCTTATCTTTCTCTTCTAAATTTTCATTTAATTCATTCTCATGTGAGGGGTTTGACAGATCTTTCATGCAATTTGAGTTAGATTAGATTTTCGACTGAACGAAAACCCGCGTTAACAATACAATTTCAAGGAATTCTAAAGGCATCCACTTACGAATTTAACTAATTATGTCCTAATCCTCAAAGATTTTCAGCTTTTTTCTTTCCCCCAAAAACAAAGAGGTTCACGCATTGCATGAACCTCTTAACTAAAACAAACTAATTAACTAACCTAAATATTACCGATTATTCGGTTTTTCATCTATCCATAAGTGTTATTTGCATTAAATCACTTTAAACGAATTATTTAATCTCAATGTTTTGAACTTGCGGCTCCTCTTTTTCAATTTTCGGAAGAATTACATTTAATATCCCATCTTTTACCTCAGCCGAAATATTTTTCTGATTTACCGTATCGGCCAGCTTAAAACTGCGCTCCAACTTACTAAAACCAAATTCTCTTCTTAGAAATTTCTTATCCGTTTTATCGCTTGTTTTCTGTCCTGAAATTTTGATATATCCATCCTCAACTTTTACACTGACCTCTTCTTTAGAGAAACCAGGTATTGCCATCTCAATTAAATAGTAATCTTCTTCTTCCATTACATTTGTCCCAGGTCGAAAACTATTTTCTCTTTCAACTGCGTTTTTAAAACTATCTTGTGTTTCTCTAAACAATTGATTCATTAACTGATTTGTAAAGAAATCACTTGGTCTTTTCGAATATCTTAAAACTGTCATAATTAAATCTCCTATCTTTTAATTTATTTACTATTCGGTTCCGGATTCCGATAATTATCTAATTATTTTCGATCATCATCTTTCAATGTCTGTGCCGTTTGCTAATCTCTTCCCTTTCGTCATAAAAAGACATCCTCATAGTGACATATTGACTTAACATCACCACATTATAATGACACTATGTCACTCGACCTGTATTTTTAGCTCTGAAATTTAAATTACTTGCAACAGTAATATGTGATGTATACTTTTACACAAAATTTGAAAAAATGAGAATTGATATATTAACCGTGGTTCCTGAACTATTGGAAAGTCCATTGAACCACTCCATAATACAAAGAGCAAAAGACAAAGGTGTCGTTGAAATCCATATTCACAACATTCGTGATTTTTCGGAAGACAAACACAATAAGGTGGATGATTATGCATTTAGTGGTGGTGCTGGAATGGTAATGCGTCTGGAACCAGTTGTTAAGGCTATTGAACACCTAACCGATCAGAGAACATATGATGAGATCATTTTCACCACTCCCGATGGAGATCAGTATGATCAAAAAACTGCAAACACACTTTCACTAAAGGAAAACATCATGATCCTTTGTGGACATTACAAAGGAATTGATCAACGAATCAGAGATCATTTTATCAGCAAAGAAATCTCAATTGGTGATTTTGTTTTAACAGGCGGAGAGCTAGCTGCTGCAATTATAACCGATAGTGTTGTACGTTTAATTCCGGGAGCTATGAACGATGAAACTTCTGCACTAACCGACTCTTTTCAAGACAACTTATTATCGCCTCCCATCTACACAAGACCTGCTGAATTTAGGGGATGGAAAGTTCCGGACATTTTACTTTCTGGAGATCATAAAAAAATTGAAAAATGGCAAGAAGATCAAGCCTACCTACGCACAAAAAAATTACGCCCAGATTTGCTGGATGAATAGCATAAAAAAAGAGCTTCTGAAATCAGAAGCTCTTTTTTTTTATAGAATATAGAACTAATAGTTCTTCGCTTTTTTCTCAAAATAAGATTGAGGATGCTCACATGCAGGACACATATTTGGTGCCTTCGTTCCTTCATGAACATATCCACAATTACGGCAATACCACTCTTCTTTTTCTTCAGATTCGAATACCTTTTCTGCTTCAAGATTTGCTAAAAGCTTCAAGTATCTTTGCTCGTGCATTTCTTCAACTTTAGAAATTAGCTTAAATGCTGAAGCAACTTTTTTAAAGCCTTCCTCTGCTGCAATTTTTGCAAACTCTGGATACAACTCAGTATACTCTTCATTTTCGCCACAAGCAGCAGCCTTTAAATTTTCGGCAGTTGTTCCAATTGTACCTGCTGGGAAAGCGGCTGTAATTTCAACCTCACCACCTTCTAAAAATTTAAAAAAACGTTTTGCATGCTGCATCTCTTGTTCTGCTGTTTCCATAAAAATAGCAGCAATTTGCTCGTAACCTTCTTTCTTAGCTTGCTTTGCAAAATAAGTATATCTACTTCGAGCTTGAGATTCGCCAGCAAATGCCTTTAAAAGATTCTTTTCTGTTTCGGTCCCTTTTAAACTCTTGTCCATAGTTTTTATTTATTGATTTTAAATTTTGTTATACGAAGATCGATATTTTTTCAGGTAACAAATATGATTCTATCAGAAAATGTCACAATTTATATTCAATACAAAAAACGACTTACTAATCTGTAATAATTACTAATCTTAGATTCTAGTTAAAGACATCTAGATCCAGACTTTGCCTTAAGTGGACACAAAAACAATCACATAAAAAAAGCTGAATCTATTCAAGATTCAGCTCTTCGTTATTTAATATCTTAGTTCCTTAAGGAATTCTCATAAATTTATGAGATTGCAAAGAAATATTCCATTTGGGATTGTTCTTTACATACTCTACAATGGGCTTTACATTGTGCACATACTGGCTCCATTCCGACTGTAAATACAATAAACAATCATCGCCAACATTTTTCGACAATTCTTCTGCCCATTCGAAATCTTTCTCCAAATCGTAAATGATCACCTTTAACTCATTGGCTTTTTTGTATGAAGATGGTACAGGAAGTTTATTGCGTTTTGGCGATAAACAAATCCAATCCCATTCTCCACTAATTTCGTAAGCACCTGAAGTTTCCAGAAAATTTTCAATCTTATGTTTCTTCAATTCTGTGCAAAGAGGTTCCAAATTATATAATGATGGTTCACCACCAGTAACAACAACTGATTTAGCTGGCGATTCTACCGCTTTACGCACAACTTCTTCTACCGAAATTAATCTGTGCTCCGATGGATTCCAGGATATCTTACTATCGCACCAACGACAGCCAATATCACATCCACCGATGCGAATAAAATAAGCCGGCTTTCCCGTATGGTATCCTTCCCCTTGTATGGTATAGAAATCCTCAACCAGAGGCAAATCTGTTCCTTTATCAAATATTTCTTTGTACTTGTCTTTCAAATCTCTCTTATTTACAGTAATACAATCCGAATGTATAGGTTGTTCAGTAAACGGACTGCAAAATTACAAGCTTTTTAAGGATTTCAAAATCAAAGTGCAAGATTATTTAAAATGATTCTATTCCAACCAAAGAAAGATTAATATTACTATGTAAAAAATAAATACATTTGTCTTTACAATAAATCAAATCACAACTATGAAAAATAATTTATTCTACTTTTTAATTGCTCTACTCATTTTTTCATCATGTTCGGATAGTAACAATGAAAAAACTCCTCCTGTTGATGATACTGTAAAAACACTAACAATTTTCTGTGTTAATGATGTGCATGCACAAATAGATAATTTTTCAAAAGTCAAATATATAATTGACAAAGAACGAAATAACAATCAAGTAATTGTTGTAAGTGCAGGAGACCTTTTCTCTGGAAATCCAACAGTTGACAATCACCCACAAAAAGGTTATCCTTTAATAGATTTAATGAACAAAGTAGGATTTGATGTGGCCACCTTAGGAAATCATGAATTTGATTATGGCTTAGAGAATTTAAAAAATAGAATGGAGCAATCCAATTTCGACTGGGTTTGCGCAAATGTTGATACGGATGGCAGTATTCTTCCTGATCCTCTAGAGTATGTAAGCATAACAAAAGAAAATATTAAGGTGACATTTCTAGGCTTAGTAGAAACCAACGGGAAAGAAGACGCAACCATTCCTTCCACACATCCCTGGAGAGTTCAAGACATTACTTTCAACAGACCGGAAGATGTTATTTCACTCTATTCCAATATAAAAGCTGAAGAGAATTCGGATTTATACATCTGCTTAAGCCATTTGGGGGATAAAGGCACAGACGATATTCTAGGAGACAATCAGGTTGCCAATAAATATCCATATTTCGATTTAATTATAGGTGGTCATTCTCATGCAAAAGTGAATAGAACTGTTAATGAAATACCAATATTTCAAACTGGCGGCTACCTTAACTACCTGGGTAAAATTGAATTAACCATTCAAAACAAAAGCATTACTGATATTAATTTTGAATTAATTGATTTAGAGAAACAAAACCAATTTGATTCTGAAACTAAAACAATTATTGATGATTACAATGATGAACCTTACCTTACTGATGTGATTGGTTACTCTCACAGATACCACAGTAAAAGTCAGGTAGGTTGTTTTTACACAGATGCTTTACGACTGCAATTGGATGTTGACCTTTCCTTTCAAAATTCTGGAGGCGTGCGGTCAAGTCTCGATGAAGGGGATATCACCAAACGAGAAATTTATGAAATTTCCCCTTTCAACAATGGAACTATAATCTATGAAATGTCAGTTTTTGATATCAAAAAATTCCTACGTGATTCGGGTTCTGGTTTTTATTATTCCGGAATTCAAATTAGTCAAGCTGATCAAGATGTCATAATCAAAGATCTACAAGGAAAAACTCTACCTGATGATACCATACTTAAACTTGGAATGAACGATTATATTGCTGCAGTTCATCATTCTTTTTTTCCTGAGAATGGCGTAAAGCAAAATCAAACCGATGCGGAAAGTATTATATCCTACCTATCTGAAATGAATAGTCAGGTAGATTACCCAAACTCAGATCGTTATTTTAGAATGAAATAATTTATATGGGAGTAATGTTTTTTTATTTGATCCATTGCTCCCAATCTACTTTATACAAAGCTTGTGGATCCTTCGTAGCTTCGGTACTAATATACAATGAATCTGAATCATCATAAACTACACCCTCGGTTTGTGCCCCTCCTAAAGGACTCAAATCTAAGCGAACTTGTTTCCCTTCATCAAAATTTAGTTCTGAATAATTCGAAAACAAATACATATAGGTTTTGTAATCCTTATATCCAACCAAAGCAAGATTTCTTCCATCAGAACTAATATCAGCACCAGTAACCATAAAATCAATATCAAATTCCATTTTTGGCTGCAGAATATGATGTTCTAGCTTTTTATCCATAACATACATTCTGGTCTTGTAATTCGCCCAGTTCTTCGTGAAAAGATAAAGTGAATCACCGTAAGAGAAGAATGCTTCACAATCAAAATCATGCTTGTGCTTTCTTTTCTTAAATTCAGTTTGATCTTTCCATTCAAAAGAAATAATGTCTGCTTTCAATTCACTCCTATCTCCTTCTCCTATTTCAGATTTTGCAATTCGCAGAATTCTCAAATCCTTTCGCACCCCATGATTGTTCCCAAAATCACCTATGTAAAAGAAATCTTCATCATCGGTAAGATCCTCCCAATCAATATTTTTAGCATTGGAAATTTGAATGGTTTTTTGAAGTTTTCCTACAGAATCATAAGCATACAATTCGGCAGGACAATCGCTATCGTTATTTACCCAAAATAAACCATTATAATACACCATTCCCGATTGCTCCTCAACCTCTTTTGTCAATTGATTGGTTACCAATTTGGGTTGATATATTAAAGACTCATTTTTTGGTGTTAAATTCTCTTGATTCTTATTTTGTTTCGCACTTGTATTGCACCCTGCAAAAAATGCCAGAGTTATAATAAGACTTAAAAAACTATATATTTTCACGATTATTTCTTTTTAGATGCTAACAAAGCTGTATAAAAAATATGGATATTCAAAACCTATAATATTCATTATAATCCATATCTCATTCAATTCTTAGCCTAAGTATTCCGTTAATAACAAATACAGTTTCGATTTTTCGATGGGCTTAGAGATGTATGCCTGACAACCAACAGCCAATGCTTTTTTCTGATCTCCGGGCAGAGCATAGGCTGTTTGTGCAATTATAGGAATCGACGGTTTCTTTTTTAAAATTTCAGTGGTAGCCCTGTATCCGTCCATTTGGGGCATTTTAACATCCATAAGAATCAAATCAATATCTTGATTTTCACGAACTTCATCAACTGCTTCAAAACCTGATTTTGCCCATATCACCTTAGCCGAAGTCAATAGTAACATTTCCTCAATCAACTGATAATTAATCGGAATATCTTCAACAACCAAAATTGTTCGCCCCTTTAAGTTAGGGATTGAAATATCAGCAGTCACTTCTTTCTCCAGACAACTTCCCTTACAAATGGCATTGTTGAGCTTAAAAAAGAAACAAGATCCTTTTCCTTTTTCAGATTCCAACCACAATTCTCCATCCAGTAATTTTGCGATTTCTTTACATATTGCCAATCCTAAACCCACTCCCGACTGCAAACCAAAATATGGTTCATCTACCTGTCTAAAAATATCAAAAATTACTTCCTGATGTTCTTTCGATATTCCTATTCCTGTATCCGACACAAAAAACACCAGGTCATCATTTTCTACTTTATATCCATATTTAACACATCCAAAATCGGTATATTTTATCGCATTATTTAACAGATTCGTAACCATTTGAATGATTTTTGTCCTATCGGTATTCAAATAAATATCTTCTTCACCATCTTTACAGAAATCAACTTGTAAACTTGTTTTACCCGCCTTTTTTAGTTCCGCTTTTACATATTGGTGAATCGTAAGAAATACATCATCCAAAGAAATTCTGTTATAATTTACTTTTGCTTCCTTTGCCTGTAGCAAGGATACATCAAAAATAGATTCGATAATTTTAAGCAGATGTTTTCCACTAGATTTGATAATATCATTCCATTTTACGATTTTCTCAGGAGGAGAATCGGATTTTACCAATGTACTAAAACCAATAATTGCATTTAATGGAGTCCTTAATTCATGAGACATCGATGCCAAAAAAGTTGATTTAAGCATGTCACTTTCTTCAGCTTTTTCTTTGGCAAATATTAGCTCCTGTTCGTAGCGTTTTCTGCTAATTACTCCTGCCAAAATATCCGTAAAAGTTCTTAAAAGAATTTCACTATCATCTCCCCATTCTCTTTCCCTATCTATTGTATCGAAGCCAACAAATCCTAATAATTTATCCTGAGTGAAAATAGGAAAAGCAAACAGTGATTTTACAAAACCTCGCGGATCCTGATTCATATTCAAAAATGGATCATCAGGAAGATCGCATATATTTTTAACAATAAAATTTTCATTCTTGCGAAGTTTATGCAACCACCATTCAATATCCTTACCATTAAAATAGCTAGTGGTTGGAAATTCTTTTACCCGATCGTTAATAAACCATTCATAGGATCTTTCAAAACTACTACCAGCATCTTTCAATAGAAATATATAAGCCCGATCTGCAAAAATCAATTTCCCTATTTTGCCAATAGCCTTATTAATAACCTGATCAATTTCTGTTATCGATGCACGAACAAAATCTGCCGAAATTTTACTTATTAATTCCTCAACCTGTGATTTATGTGCCAACGCTCCCTCTGTTCTTTTTCGATCACTTATATCACGTACTACTGATTGTATGTATTTTTTCCCGTTTAAATCAATTAAATGAGCATTAAACTCTACCGGAAAATTCTGTCCATGCTTTGTTTTATGCACACTCTCCAAAAACAAACTCCCCTTTTCAGACAGTGCTCTTCGTATATTTTTTAGTTTACTTTCAGATAATTGATCTCTAGAAACTAAATCGATAACACTCATTGTCAAAAGCTCTTCCCTTGTATAAGCATACCTCTCCACAGCAATATCATTTACCTCTACAAAGGATTGAAAGCCATCTTCGCTCCACGGATGCACAAAAATGGCTTCGGTCAATGAATTAAACAGCAATCGAAACTTTCTCTCGCTTAGTACTAGGTTTTGTTCAGCAATTTTCCTTTCGGTGATATCAACTATATAACCTTCGATAAACAGTGGTCTTCCCAGTTTATCTTTCACAGTAAGACCTTGCTCAAAAACCCATTTAAGCTGTCCCGATTTAGTAACTATTCTATACTCTATTGAAAATCTTTTATTAAGAAGCCCTCCTTCTTCAACTTCCTTTACTACATAATCTCTATCTTCAGGATAAATCACATCATTATAAGCAAGTACCGCATTATAGTTTAATTCCTCAGATGTATAACCTGTAAGATCTTTTACTCCATCACTAACAAAAAGCATAGTCCAATATTCATCGGCGAGGCAACGATACACCATTCCCCTTAAATTTCCAATTAAAGTGGTTAACCTACGAGTTGCCTCAACCATTTTTCGTTGCGATCTTTTTTGTGCAGTAACCTCCCGAATTATTGTAGTAACCTCTCGTTCACCAATACTATTAATTCTAAACTCAAAATAGCAAATTCCTTTGTTTTGAAGATTCATCCGACAATCGAAAATTTGAACTCTTCTACTCTCAAAAGCCTCCTCCATAGCATCAATAAACCCTGATGATAGTTCGGCTGCAAATAGAGTTCGAATATCCGTATCTACCTTTGGGTATACTCCATTAAATAAACCATTCAATTTACCATTTAAATCAATTATTTTCCCATCTCTTGAAATCCTAAGAATTAAATCAGGAATGGTCTCAAGTAGTGCCTTTGCTTTTGCCTGACTTTCTTTTAATAATTTCTCGGCTTTTATCTCATCCGAAATATCTTCAAAAACGGTATAAACATTCTTAACTATATCGTTTTGATGCTCGAACATTGGCGTAGCAGTAATACTGATCCAGATGTAAGTCTTCTTTTCAGGATTAAAAACGCCTAATATGGAACGGTGAACCTCCTTAGCAGTAGTTAGCGCAATTTTTGCAGGATGCTCGTTTACAGTAATGTCCGAACCATCAAGTAGTATGTTTTTTTGAGGTGGTTCGAAACTATTAATTTTTAATAGGGACTCATTATTAACACCTAGAATTTCCGATGCAGCTGGATTAGCAAAAGTAATCTGACCGCTAGCGTTGCGAATAATAATTCCTTGTCCCGTAATTTTAAAAAGGAGTTCTAATTCGTTTGGAAATTCATCAATTTCACCTCTAAGACGCTTATTTTGTGCCTTAAGTAAATCAATCTCTTTTTTATAATCGGTAAGCTGTTTATTATACTCGCCTGATGGTATGTTTCGAGAATTATCTCCCATAATATGATTGAAGTGAGCAAAAATTCTTAGAACTCTTACTAAGTTACTAAAATCACATTAAGAAATACTTTGAATTCGCAACAAAACTAAATGTAATATTCCGAGCTATGTTTTATCTCTTTAATCACAAATGTACTATTCAAAACTCCAATATTATTAATTTTAGATAATTTGAAGCGCACAAACTCATGGTATTCTTCCAAACTTCTAACGTGAATTTTTAGAATGAAATCAACTTGTCCAGCCATATGGTAACATTCCTGAACTTCTTTTAGATCCTGTACTTGCTTTTCAAATTCATCAATAAACTTCTCATCATGATAACGCATGGAAACCTGGCAAATAGCAGTAACACTTCTTTCTATTCTTTTTTTATCGAGAATGGCTACATATTTTTTTATAAATCCCTGATTTTCTAATCGTCGAATTCTTTCATATACCGGAGAAACCGTAATATTCAACATGGCAGCTATCTCTTTCGCAGTTTTCTTTGAATCATTCTGCAATATTCTCAAAATAGTTTTATCCGTTTGATCTAAATTTTCCATAAAAGAAATTTTTACTCCTATTTATAACGTTTGCGTAAAACGTAAAGTGATTTTAACCACAATATGCGGCAATATCGGTAATATTTACTTATTTATACAAAAACTGTATGAATTTTATTGGAAAGGTGTTTACTTTGCTAGCAAATAATACGGAACACAACAACAACACTAAATAATATTGGTTAATCATAACCAGAAGCAACACAACAACAAACACACAACACACTTAACTAACAATTAAGATTCAAAAACCCTTCATTTATCGGAAATGAGGGGTTTTGTTTTTATATAAAATATTGTCAAAAAAAAAATGCGCTCAAAATGAGCGCATTTACTATATCAATAAAGTTTGATTTATTCGTTTAACTCATAACCATCAAATTTTCCTTTTTTAACCGCAGGAATTCCTTCTGTCATCCATACAGGAGCAGGTTTTCCTTTCAGATAGTAATCGAAAAACTGCATGGTTCGTATCGATAAATCAACTCGATTCGGACGCTTACGTAAGTTATGAGCCTCATCATTATAAGTTAGCATCCAACATGGTTTTTGCAAACGACGCATAGCCACAAACAATTCAATTCCCTGATACCAAGGCACAGCACCATCATTATCGTTGTGCATGATCAATAAAGGAGTTTTAATTTTTGGCGCAAAGAATACAGGTGAATTTTCGATGTATTGCAATGTACTATTCCATAAAGTTCCACCAATTCTACTTTGAGTTCTTTCATACTGGAACATACGACTCATACCACTTCCCCAACGCATTCCTCCATAGGCAGAAGTCATATTGGTTACTGGAGCTCCAGCCATTGCACACTTATACAAATCGGTTCGGGTAATTAGGTAGGCAATTTGATATCCTCCCCAACTTTGACCTTGTAGCGCAATATTTTCTTTATCGATAAAATCATAACGATCCATCATAGCCAAAGTTCCCGTAACAATTGAGCTGTAAGCCGATTCTCCCGGATAACCAACCTTCGGATAGGTAATGTCTGGCATAAATACCAAATAACCATTACTCACGCAATAAGAAGGATTTATAATAGACCAATTTGGCTGAGGAACATGATGACGGTGCATGCGATCTGAAGTTCTCTCATAAAAATAAACCAACATTGGATACTTTTTAGTTGGATCAAAATTTTCTGGCTTGTATAATAATCCTTGTAGTTTCTCTCCATCTCCCGATGTCCAATCTACCAAGTCAACATCTCCCCACAAATAGTTTTTTTGCTGTGGATTTGCATTAGAAACCTGTTTAGCCACATTAAAATCCATCCCAGTCCATAAGTTAGGATACTCTTTAAATGTAGATCTTTTCCAAATAAAACGATCGCTATCTTTTGCCTTTTTCAGACTTCCGAAACTGGCATCTTTTTCGATTATCGCCTTAGGATCATTACCACTTTTTAAGCTGTAAAAACCTGACTTCTTACTGAATTCATGGAATGCAGCTAGAATTAGTGGCTGCTTTAGATCAACAAACAATTCTTCTTTATTTAGTTTCTGATAATCGAATCGAATGTTATTTCTACGACCAAAGCCATTTGTAAGATTTACTGCCGCTGTTTTCCCAGTTGGATCAATCATCCAAAAATCATAACGATCCTGAATAATTACCTTTTTATCGCCTTTTGTCCAACCCACTAATCCATATGGCTCCGGATCGTTCGGAGTATCATGTTTTTCATTGTAAAATTCGGCTTTTATTTTATTGGTTAAAGCCACTTTATTCTTGTTTTCGAACTGATACGAATACCAAACACTATCCTGTGTTTCGAACCAAAGCATAAACTTTTGATCAGGAGAAATACTCACATCAGAGTTTTTCTTTTCCAAAATCAACTCTTTTATTCCTGTCTCCAAATTAACCACATAGTAATCTGAATACCAATCGTCCCATGAGGTTAATAATCTATATGGTAGACCTGAACGTCCTATAGCTAAATTTAAGTTTCCGTGATCGTATAACTCAACACTTGGCATATCTTCTTTTCCAAGTTGTACTACTTTATTTTCTTTGGTATGATAAACTGCTAACCAAATACGCTTTTTCTCTTTCTCAGCCTGAAGTTTTTGTTGTGGCTGTAACAAAGGATCTTTCCAGTTCCAAACATCCACTCTGTATTTTTCTTCATCCAACAAGCTGTCTTTCTTCTCATTTATTGGTTTTGGAGCAATACCAAAGAACATCTTCTTTCCATCACGTGAAAAGTAAATTTTGCCATTTTCGCTTACAGTCCAATTGTCCTGAATTGCACTGGTTAAGGTATCAACAATAGGTTTTGCTTCTTGTTTTAAATCTTTATAATACAAAGCATAACACTTGTTTTTAACTGTATCTGCAGAGAAAATAAAACCCAATTTCTCACCATCTGGTGAAATTGCAGCTTTTTTAGCAGTTCCTTCTTTTTCAAAAATCACCTCTAATTTTCCAGTTTTTCCCGAGAATTTGTTCACTAAGGCTGTTTTTATACTGTCTCCTTTTACTTGAATAAAGTTA
>Ga0209272_10001538_pt1 | contig 14476 bp, 14 predicted proteins | sample tdDd002_FD_187125 | JGI IMG/M metagenome (GOLD analysis project Ga0209272, IMG submission 187125) | Marine sediment microbial communities from the Atlantic coast under amendment with organic carbon and nitrate - tdDd00.2 (SPAdes)... | ecosystem: Environmental > Aquatic > Marine > Coastal >... | reverse complement strand
CCGCACTTAAAGTTTTCAAGAATAATTAGTTTGTGCTTACGCGCCCTGGATTTTTTGCTTCCTTTTTGATCAATGCAAAAAGGAAGAGCCCATCCGGCTCGAGGATAAATGATTTGTTAGCATTACACACTACAACTATACCCGTTGTAGAATCCAATCCTTTCTTTTATTTAATATTGAGTAGTGTACATTTTGTTCTCTAATTCTCCAATAATTATTTTGGCTTCATCTTTACCAATCTGTTTGCCTATCAACTTCTTTTTTCTTCCATATTTAAAGCTTACATGAATAGGCGATAGACCAAGCATTCCTATCCCAATGTCCCCAAATTTATTTGTAGAGTCATCTAATTCTATATTACGAATTTTAGGTTTTAAATATTTTTTTGAATGGCTTATTTTCCAAACGTTTCGTGTATGTTTGATATAATTATCATGAATTTCAATAATTTCATTCCCAACAATTAAATAATAGAAGTTGAATAAATTGTAATATGCTGCCCAAAAGAAAAATCCTACAAATAGTATAAGAATTGGGTTTAAATCTGCTGTAAGCATTTGATTAACTATCTGTATTAAAATAAAAACAAAGCCAAGAAGAATCAATGATAGGAAACCAACCATCCCCCAATTTATTTTATTCGGCTTAATGGTTATTATTGAATTATCTTCTTGTTTTTTTATTTTTAAACTCATGCTATAGGTATTAAATTCCTTTTGTCACTAATATTAATAACAAGTAGCTTATAATATTGGCGTAAATTGTGTTGATCCAAATCCTGCTTCTTATTTTTTTAGATTTTAGGATGATTGTATTTATAGGAATTTCAATTAGAATGGTTAATATCCACGCAATTAAAAAGAAGGCGATCTTAAAATATACAGAAGTATGATCAATATCTAGTGTAAATGTTTCAATTGACCAGTCTATCAAAGCTCTCCAAAAAATACCTAAAGTTAAAAAACCAAAAATAGTACTGCTACTATTTGAAATGGTAACGGCAATAATTACGTTTAGTTTAATGAATTGTTGAAATAGCTTTTTACTAATAAATATGACTTCTACTAAGATCACTACTAATAGCATTACAAGAGCAAGCTGTAAGCCATAAGTTCCAATCATAATATTTAACAGTTCCATATGTACTTTATTTTATCGATATAGTTTTAACTTTTGTTAGCCTCTGGTTGTTTACTAACTAGTTCCGCTAATTTTGCAAGCAATCCCAAAAATTGCTTTTTTGTTCCCATTTGAGTTTGACTAATTTCCGAATTGTCTTTTAGTCTTAGTAGTATTTCATTGTTCTGTGTTGGGAAAAGGTAGAATTCTGGTAATAAATATCTTGCAATAGGTTTAAATTCCTTATTAAATCCAATTTGGTCTATATCTACGATTGAAACCTTTTTAATATTACTCATAAATGATATAATATTTTTATGCTCTATCAAGAGATAATCATTTGTCAATACTATTCTGGAAGTTCTTGATAGTAGAATAACGCATAGAGCAACAAGTGAAAATATTGTAAAGGCGAGTGGGTTAATTTCAAAATTATAAATACACAAAGCAATTACGATAATACTTATAATTCGTACTGAATATGTATATAATTCTATTGGCTCAATCTTGAATATTATCTGTGAATCCATTTTTTACTTTTTTCTTATCATCTTCAATAAATACTCTAAAGTGTAATCCTTATCATTTAACAAGTCGTCTAAGGATGGTTCTACATTATAATCTGGTGTGACGATTATTTATTCATCTCTATTTTTTCTGAATCGATAATTTTGTCAATGATATGTGGCAAAACAATTGAAGTCGCTCCAATGAATAAAATATAACCTTTTATTTTTGACGGAAAATGTAGTTCGCTATTAACAAATTCCATTAATAGAATAAGTAAGTATGTTCCAAAACTTATCATTGCTCCAAGTTCAAAATAACGGTTAAGATTCTTTTTCTTATTCGTTTTATACCAGTCAATATAATTATCATTAGTTGGGTGTTTTTCTAATAATTTTTCAAATTCAATATTAGATTCTTTATACCTTTTTAGTCTGCCTAAACATAAACCTCGCTGAAATATACATGCTTCAATATGAAGTTTGTACAATTTTGAATGAGTTCTTATCTTTTCTAAATAGATTTCGATTCCTTCTAGTTCTTTTAATGCTTCTGTGTAAAAACCTTCTCTACTCAAAGGACTGATATAGTTGGATATTTTAATTTCGAGAACAAATTCAATATCTTCCCGTCTTCCGTTTTGTAAAAGGTCATTAAAGAAAATCTTGTTCTTTTTATATTCCTCGATGTATTCAAAATCCTTCCTATTCGAGTTAAAGAATGTTTTTATTTTGCTCCTATTTGTCATAGATTCGTGTTTATTCAATAGTTACACAACTGTTTTTTTTAAAATTTACAGATGCTTATAATCAGCGTCTTATTTAGAACTGTTTGCGTTTATTTTTTTCTTATCATCTTCAATAAATACTCTAAACTGTAATTCTTATCATTTAACAAATCATCTAAGGAGGGTTCTACCTCATAATCTGGTTGTACTCCATTGATCGTATCCTTATTATTGCATGGGAAATACACTCTTTCAAGTGATGTAACACAAGTCATTTTAGTTGTTGGCAAAATAAAATGAGCCATACCACCATTACTTAGCAAAGGCTGTCCCGATTCTTCTCCAACAAGTAAGGCTGTCTTGTAGCATTTGGCTGAAGCTGAAAAGCATGTGGCAGCCGAGTAGGATAAAGGTCCTGTTAAAATGTAAGTTGTACCTGTGAACCGATGCTTACGATCTCGACTTTTGGGTGGGAATTCCTGAACAAAATAGCCGTCTTTACGATATCCATTCGATTTTTTGCTATCGACATAATCCTTTGTAAGGGAACTTATTTTGCTTTCTTTTTTCTCGAAGGAAGAAAATGGTTTATTAGTAAAATAGGTCATCAAAGTATCCGACAGATCAGTTAGTCCGCCACCAATAAGATTATCTATTATTAAATATTCAATTGGTTTTTCAGCAATCACATGAAATGCTGAATCCATGAAATGTATAAATTCATTTGGAGGGAAAAATTTCCGTTTGCAAATATAGGCTATGTTCTTATCGTAAAAGCGCAATTCAAAAGTTGGCTTTTTGGCTTCATCAATATCCGACCAATTTGCACCTTTACATTTCCACTCTTTCTTATTTACTGTAATGTTATATTCCGGAAAGGCTCCATATACGATTTGATAATAGTAATTAAAATTCTTCTCAAGTTTTTTTAGTTTAAAAACATCTCTTTCGCCAGGAACATATCTAATCATATTATCGATGATAGCATTGGATGATACACCATTTATTTTTTCAACAATCATCCCTTTTGTGAGTGATTTATGATCCGAAAGATTCTCTTTTATATAGATGGTATGATCGTATATAACAATTTTAAATGGAAATAAGGGATTCGGATAGTTAGGGTACACCTCCGCATTACAAATAAGAGAGGTGTGTCCGTCGACACAGACTAAGGGCTGCATCATCCGGTAAAAAGCAGTAGCACTCATAGGAGTATCGATCGTTTTTTTAATCTTGTCGATCTTACTTTCTAATTTATTCTCTTGATAGTAATGGGAAAAGGTCGGATGAGATGTCTTCAGTTTAGAAATCAATGTATCAATATCTGCTTTTAGCAATGCTGGTTCAAAAAGTTGAGCAGCATCCCTTTGTCCGTATAAAACAGAAGGGATTGTCAAAATGAATAGGATAAGAAACTTTTTCATCTTACAAGATTTTTAATCGTATATATTAACTAATCAGTTCTTACTATGTTGTTTGTGCGATATCCAACTACTGTCTTATCAAAACTTCCCAATAATTTAAACTTTTGTTACCTCTCGTTTTTATTTCATTCGAGTCAGTAAATAGACGCATGTAATAATATCCGAATCATTTGCCATTTGTTTAATTTTTTCAAGATCACACTTTACTTTCCAATTTATTCGTTTTCTGTCTCTTCCATATTCAAAGTCAAAATTTTCTCTAATAAATGATATGTCTTCAATAAACTTATTTAATTTGAATTTTGTACCGAAAAAACGACCTCCATATATGTTATGATGTTCAAGGTTAAAACCTAAATTCTCATCATCTATTTCAATTTCAATAAAAAGATTTGGTGGTGGTGGAATAGGGACTGAAAATCCATTTAGAAATACAGAATTCTCCACTATGGGGAGCTCACCTTCATTACCAGCACTCATACTATACCACTTTCTTTTCCTTTTAGATAAAAACAATAAAACCTTTTGTCCTACCTCATACTTTGTCCATCTCTGTGCACAAGCCCAATTTTCAAATCGTTCTATTTTTATTATTTCTCTGTTTGAAGTTAAGCTACTATCTATACTTAGAGTGAAAGTTTTAGAATCAATTTCTACAATAGTACCATAAACAATCTCCTCCGCTTTTATAATCATACTGTATAAATCGTCACGATAATACTTAGCTGAACTAGTTGAATATAGTCCTAGAAAAAGTATTATTAATATTAGTCGATTCAGTTTCTTCATAATAATGAGAGGTAACGTATGTATAACATACATCTTTGTGTTGTTATTCACTTCGAATTTAGATGCGTAAGATCATTTTTTAAAATAATTCGATATTAAATTTACGAATACTTAAAAGACATAATATCCTTAAATTCAAAAAAAGAGGAGAGCGTACCAATATGGAATCTATCTACATAATCTGTTGTAATGCAAAACAGTAGCCACAAGTTGAAAACTTGCGGCAATTAGGGGTACTTGATTAATTCGATTTATCATCCAATCTTGTTAGAATCCATTCTTTTTCGATATTTTCAAAAAAGTATTCAATATGATATCCATTGTCATTACCTCCTAGAAATAAGGTGAACTTTGAAATATAACTGTCTAAATGGGCGTTATTAAGTCTAAATAGAGGAAATCTCGATTCGTCTTTGTAAGGTTGTATCAAGTCCAGATCATTACGCTGAATTAAAAATGTTGTGTCTTTTGAATCAAAATTATCACCAATCCAGGTGTTTAGTTCCAGTGGATACTTGATATGTGTCTTTTGAAATATTGAATCAGAAAAGAACTTTGAAATATAAGATGGAATTTCATTTTTAGTTATTTCTAGCGTAACTACTTTTAAGTCGATAAGATGCCAAAGATTATCAATTCGGTTAAAAATGTAATCAATCATTAAATTATCTTTTGGGTAAATCCATGAAATAATTGCATTATCTCCAAAGTCTTTATTATACCCAAAATTAAAATCGTGTCCTTCAAAAAGATAAAATGTATATGGCAGATCAATAAATTGTCGATCATGTTGCCAATCACCTTTGTTAATTATTGAATCACCCAACTTGATAGGAAAATCAATTCGCGATTTTTGAAAACTTGAATCAGCTGAGAATTTCCACATAAAATTAAAAATATTCTCTGGAGGAATGTGAGTTTTTTCACTACTTTCAGTAAATCCAATATTTATCTTATTTCCAACTGAATCATGTTCAGATTGTTTTGTAAAGCCTTGATTGCTAATTAGTGAAATTAAAATAATCAATTGTAAAATTCTTTTCATTTGTATAAGATTTTCAATTTAACATGATCCCCTGTATGACCTACAGTATATCTGAATACACTTATGCTTGTTATTTCACAAATTCAATTTGGAGGTGGAATATCATCTTTTAAAAACAATTCGATATTAAATTTACGAATACTTGCACTACATAATATTCAAAATTGCAAAAAAAGAGGAGAGTGTACCAATATGGAATCTATCTACATAATCTGTTGTGATGCAAAACAGTAGCCACATATTGCAAACTTGCGGCAATTAGGGTTTATTGTTTTAACTACTTAATTTTTTTGAGTGTCACCGCTCATTAATTTTTATCAGCTTTAATTTCAAATCTGTCTTTATAATACTCATGAAAAATAATGCCTTTTTTATCCATCTCAATTGCCTCAATTAGAGTTAATGTAATTCGACCCTTCTTAGCAATTATTAATCCATTTGAGATATTTTCAATATTACCACCATTTAAATAATAATCAGTTAACCTAACTCGATCGTAAATAACTTCAGCTTTGTTCAATGGGATAATAGCGTGCAAAAAAGAAACAACATCTTTCTTCTTCTTTCTAATATTTCGAAATTCACTGAACGAAAATTTAGTTTTCGTTAGTTTGCATATAAAAAGTGCGTTTAAATAATTCATTACTTTAAGTTTCTTAATTCAGATTATCTATATCGTAATCGACTTTTCAATTACGAATTTGTAAATCGTAAAAACATAATCAAGTAGCATACATTTAAATTAATCCTCTTTACTGCACGAGTTCTCTTGTCTGGTTCCACTTAAGAAAAGAACGCGATAAAATCGCGCACCAGCAATGAACAGCTCTTGCTTAAGTTTTTTCTTTCATAAATTTATTTAACCTTCACATAAAAGGGTATTTCAAAAAATAATGGACGTACATCATGTAATATATTTTGTTCTGACTCATCCTCATAGTAGCTAATGTAATCATGTATAATCCCTCTCAATATATTTTCTCCTTTGTGATATTTAGTAGTTGTATAATGCACTTTGAAGTCAACTTTCTCATCCATTCTATCCGACAATGTGTCTGAATAGGTGTATTTATTATAATTGGTGTCAAAATCACCAAAAATGACCATCATATTCATATTAAAATAGGATGCCTCTAGTTTAACGTCTACACTAAAAACTTCTCCCATTTTAATTGTGTCTTTCATTGAAAGTAATGAGAAGTAATTGCTAGTTTTATTATCTATTTTTCCATTTTCAGTATATTTTATAAACTGATTTAAATAGGATGAATCATTTCTTATTATATAAGATTGTTTACATGATAATTTTCCCATTTCATATACCAATAATTCTCCGCAAATAATCCCATTTCTATAGTGTGATATTTGCTCTATTATTCCGTCTTTGTTATAATATTGTTGTATACTATCTTGTATTCCCTTTTTAAAATAAGCACGGACTTCCAGACAACCATTGGTATAGTAACTTTTATACTCACCGTGCCGTTGATTATTTAATTTGAAACTTTCAGATTTTATCTTTCCGTTTTCATGATAAGTAACAACTTTCTGCAATTTATTTTCGCGATTGTTGCAGGCAAATAAAAGTAAACAGATACATACGGTGATGTATTTCGGCATTATATTTTTCACATTATATATCAACATTTATTCAATCAGGTATTTATTTTCCGGGGAATTCCCCTTAACACTCTTTAATTTTAACTTTTATTGGCATTAGTAATTTTTAGAATACTTGCTATCGAGTTCTCCTATTTTAAAAGTTGTAAATCCAGAATCATCGTCAAAAGATGATGTTGTCTTATATAACTCAAGAGTATTTTCAATAAACTTCCACCCAAAATATTCCATTTCACCTGAGTCATTTTCCATACCTATTGCATCGAAAGAAAAAGGAGTATATGTTTCAAGCCCTAATGAAATATATTTTATTTTTGAAATGGTTTCTTTAGGCAAATAGTCATCTGTAAAGAGTCTTTTAATAACGTAGTCCATTAAATCATTTTCATCTTTTATTATACTCATCAATTTATCACTCGACCTTTTGAAAATTCTGGAATTTGGATGATCTCCAATATAAATAGCAGTTAAATCTCTTGAGTAAGAATACTTTGTTTCTCCCCATTCTGAAATAGCGACAAATGTTTTCTCATTTTCTGAGTAGAATAAAATTTCTCCGAAATCCATATGACCACCAGCTAATAAAGTGTCACTTTCGTTTATTGATAAGAACAGGTCAGCATAGAATACATGTTTCCAGGAAGAGATTTGCTTTTTGTCAAATATAGAATCTGTGAGTATGGTTGATACCCAATTTCCTTTTAATTCAGGTAAGAGTTCATTATCCATTAATTCGACACTATCAACCTTGATCATATAATGCATCTTAGTGGCATCCAATATTTTTTCAACGAATATACTTTGACTGAAATTGTAACCAAAGAATAGAATTATCAACACTTGCATGATCTTAATCATATGTATCCTTTATTATTAAATACTAAGGTTTGATATAACAAGCTTATGCTTGTTGTTTTACACCTACAATTTTTTTTGAAATAGTTCGATATTAAATTTACGAATACTTGCACTACATAATATTCAAAATTGCAAAAAAAGAGGAGAGTGTACCAATATGGAATCTATCTACATAATCTGTTGTAATGCAAAATAAAAGTCACACGAAAGGATTCGTGCGACAGCATGGGTTCAGTGGCTACAAGTTATAAACTTGCGGCAATTAGGCGCAAGAGATAGGGGATGGGTCAATAGTAATGCTGAAATGTTTATTTTATGCAGCTTGATGATAAGGAGGCAATGGTAATAAGGCTGCAATTCTAAAAAATTGCAGCCTTATCGTTTTAGAAAGTATAGTATGTAGTAATAAAGTTCGATGTAAAATCCCTCTTCCTATTTTAAAGCCTTTAGACTAATACTACCCAAATTTGATTTTCGATAAAGTAAAATCAGAGGTAGGATGGGCATTGGAAGGACAAGCTGATTTATTTGTAGTAAAACTTCTAGTAAGACGTGGAAGCTACTCCCGGACTAGAATTTGTAAGCATTTGTTTTTGAAATGCCACAAAATTCAGATTCGGGAGTAGATCGCCTCGCCGCACTTAAAGTTTTCAAGAATAATTAGTTTGTGCTTACGCGCCCTGGAATTTTTGCTTCCTTTTTGATCAATGCAAAAAGGAAGAGCCCATCCGGCTTTAGGATAAAAACAGAGTAAGATGTAGTTTACCAGTACCATACACTACAATAAGGTACATTGTAGAATTCCAAACCTTACTTTAAAGCCTCAAGCGTAATACTATCCACATTCGACTTTTGCCCCACAATTTGTGTTTTGTATAGGTAGTAAGCGTAGTAAGATCTGGTTTCTGGTTTTTGAGGATCCAGTCGCGGTTTTTTGTCTTTCCAAACATGGTGGGTAATGGTTTCCTCATATTCACTTTCCTGATCGCCAGAGTTCATGTTGCAAAACAATCGAATGCCATCAAAAACTGATTTTTTGAATTTAATTTGAGGAACACCCGATACCAGTTCAACATGTATTATTGGTTGCTGTGTATCGGTATCGATAACACGATGACTTGGGTTGAGTCCAAAATCTTCCAGAATTGCCGGTGTGCAATTGGGATTGTTCAAAAGTTCTTTTCGCAGGTCGCGAAGTACCTTTACACAAATAGGATGATTGGTATCGTACTCTTTGGTGGTAGAACGCGATTGAGCCTGGGTAATGTTCTTCTTTTCGCTCAAAGCCTTATCATTCTGAATGCTGGCAGTAATTGAAGCAACTTGTTCATCGCTAAGACCTAGGGTAGCCTGATGTACAAGAAGTTTTGCAAGTATATTTGCACCCTGTGCATTAAATTCCTCTTCAGGTTTTGCAATGTAATCACTTGTAATTTTAACTTGTGTCATTTTTTTAGGGTTTTTTGTTTAGACAATAAAATGATAAATTGTTATTTAATATTTTGTTATTTAAGTAGCGTATATTAAAGTTGGGATGTATTTTTTTAAATGTCAATAGTAAACGACATAAAAAATAAAATTAGTCATGATAAATAATTCTTAAAGTCAATAAAATAAGCTGTTAGAGGTGTGTTTGTGAAAATGAAATATTATTAAAAAAATAAAATAGAAAGATTTTTAATGCCTTAAATCAATTATTCTAATTCTCGTTAAAATCCTATGTTAATAAAAAAGATGTTTGTTTTTCGAAATTCTTCATTTTTTCATTGTCAAAGTAATTCGAAATGCCTGTAAATACAAGTGTTTTTTATTTTTAGAAATGAAAAGCCTGTTTTAGGAAGAATTTTACAATTTAGATATGGTTTTATAGAATAGGTATAGAATTATCCTACAAGAACTGTAAATAAAGAGCAAGTGCGAAGGGTGGGGTGGTAGTGTTAAAACAATTAAGTTTATAAAATTATTCCTGCTCTTGTCTCTTGTTTTTCGAAAAATGACAAAAAAGCGCTACAAAAATGTTTTTTGAAGGGGAAAAACAACATTTTCTATCATAGAAAATGGATTTCCTAAAATAGGTTAGAGCCAACGGAAAGTATTTACAAGATTTTCTATCTTAGGAAATGCTCTACGGACGATAAAATATACCTAACGGAAGTTCAGAAAATAGTTTTCTAAGTTCTGCTGGCACTAACGGAAAACAAAAACAGCATATCCTAGGTTCGGAAAACAGTTTTCTATCATGCGTTGACTCCAACAAATGTTCCGTCATGAGTTTTCTATCTTCCGTTAGGACCTATTAATTTCTGGTACTTCGTAATTAATAAATTGTATAGATGTAAATATTATAGGTCTGATGGTTGTTTTCTGCTGAGGAGAGGTAGAGATACTTTTTATAGAGCACGAGCGAAATGCGCGCGCTAGCTTTGAATTTTTATACTGGGACTATTAGGGGTAGAAGTCACACGAAAGGATTAGTGCGGCAGCGAGGATAGAAAGACTCATTAATATTACACATTATTATGTTAGAGTTATTTTCTCTAAATATAATTAGACTCTTTAAAAGCAGGGTTTGCAAAGAATGGTTTAATTAATTCATTTTTTGTATCAAATGAATATTTAGACCACTTTCCTTTTTCAATTTTTTGATATGATTCAGAATCTAATTCACTGCTATATATTTTAATTAGCCCAAGGGTAGATACCATAGATTTGGCTAAAACATTAATCTTGCAGATTTCTTTGTGAAAAAATAGGCTATTAGCAATATTATATGTTTTGTCTAACAAATCCTCTTTCTCAGGCATCAGCACTTCAAACCAAATTGTGACAATGATTTTATCCGTTTCAGAATCGAGGATGCAATAAAATTCTTTTATTATTTCTCCATTGAATTTATCTGACCAAATAATACTGGATTTTATTTTGTTCTTGATTGAATCGTCTACACCATATCCAGGCGATTCTTTTTCAATCACAACACTAGAATTATTTAAAAATATTTTATGTGGCAGAGTGATTAGATTACCTGATAAAAACAGAAAATATAATTGATAGATATTTAAAAGAGTTGTTGCGATTATTGTAGACAGAAAGACTATCGTGACTACTCTTTTTAACAACAAGAGAGATAATTCTGATTTGTTAAACCAAATAATTGTTGGAAAGGTGAAGTCAACAAAAATGGGTTTTAGAAAATATCCTAAAATAAGCATGAAAATAAGCAGTATGAAAAGAAAAATTATTCCTTTAATTGCTTTCATTGATTCTATATTCAATTTTGCCTCAAAAAATTTCTCGCTATCATTTTTGCCATTATATCCTCGATTTATTAGACTTTGTAATGCCATTAAAAGTCCAATTATAGCTAGAGAAACTTTTAATACTCCACTTAAAATGTTTATGAAAAATTCGGTTGGTGTTTGATTGATTTTTGTAAAAATGAAAAAAACGGTATAAGCAATTACTAAAACAATAAAGCTAGAATAATCTTTATTTTTCTTTATACCTGTTTCTTTTTTTGAAGTATAATTGTTAGCAAGGTTAAAAACAGGTGAAATATAGGTGTATTGTATTTTTGAACTAATTGCCCAAGCAACGAGCACTGCCAATCCATTAATCCAAATTAATTCTCGGGTTATTATAAAGGCAAATACAGAAGCAATAATTGTTGGTAAAAATAGAAATGACCAATTAGGTTTTCCTTTTTTTAGTTCCGTATCAGATTTTTTATAAGTTTGATAAAGAGGATTGAAGATTGCAAAATTAAGTACAAGTAAGGCAATCCACCATTTATACGCTAAAAAAAATATTAATAAACCTAAACTAACTGTCCAGATTTTAATGAAAGATGAATTGTTCAAATATAGAATAGATGGAATTATAAGGAATACAATATAATAAGACAGTAATTTTGAAACTATTCTTATTTGATTAACCAAAGGAACGGATTGATATTTCTCAACTAGGATAATTATAACAATAAACAATCCCAATGAAAACAATAATTTTATTACATTTAAGAAGCACCCTCCTTTATTTTCCCCCATAGATGTGAAGTTTTTTCAGTTTACATAACGGCATTGTGAATGGAAAGTAGCGTGTAAAGGGATGCTAACCTTCCGGATTTACACATAACCGAATTATTATATTGTGTTTTTAATTTATCAATTTTATAAGTTAAATTTTTTAAAGAAAAATAGCAGTCTTTGTAAAGCTTTCTATCTTAGCGCTTAATAGCTATGCTTTATACACGTTAGCCACTTCTTTTATATCTCTTTTTCGTAATCAGTATATTTGATTGAATTAATATTTTCCTGCGCAAAATCATAAATAGATTCTTTAGTATAATCCCCATTTTCTAAAAAGTCAATTCTCCAAATTTTAATATCTTCTCTTAAATACTCAAAATTTAGATTTAAGAATTTTTCCAATTTTTTTCTTTTTACAGTTGAAGAGTAGAGTCTTTTTTCCTGATCATTATTTGCTGGTATTCGAATTGTTATAATTTCTAAATCAGAGAAGTCTCTAAATAGTCGAGCACTTTCTTTTATTATCTTTTTAAAGGCATAATATTCTGTATTTGCGAAACCTTCTTTGAAGGTTACCATTCTTTTGTTGTAATCTGATTTATTAGAATCGAAATAACTAGTATTATCTTTTGCTCTTTTAAAGAGCTCATATTTGGACAATTCAAGATTTTTAATATTCTGATTTACAAAATAGTCAAACGTTAATTTTATTTTTTCTAGTTCGTCAAACTTAATAATGTCAAGTCTTAAATTCTTAACATTAGCACGATTTTTTGCAGCGAGACTATAACCTTTGTTAGTAATTAATAAACCAAAATTAGCTTTTGTGTCTTCTATCATTCCAAGAAAACTCTCAATTATTTTCACATCTAGTTTGGTGGAAAAATATTTACAATCAATTATTCCAAGAATTTTATTTCCGCCTATTTTTCCTCTAATTGAAATATCAATTTGTCTGTCAATCTTACTGTACTTTCCAAAAATTCTATCGTCAAATTCAAAATCGCATTCTGTGAATACCGAAGCTAATTCTTTATGGATTTGTTGTTCATATTTTCTCCAAATTTTATTTTCTATTGACATTGTTTTTCAGCTTTTATTATTTCTGGAATGGAATTTTAATTTCTTTTGAAACTTGCAAAGTTGTAAAGTTGTAATTGCTTTCTGTACCATCGCCACTAATATATTCACCATTAATTCCTGTAATTTTTAGAATATTATCTGATTGTTCTCTCTTTGGCGAAAATAAAACGGAAATTGTAATATTATCAATAATTTTTGCAATTGGTTTAATATCATCAGGGAGAGTTTTTTCAAGTCGTAGGTGTTCGTTATACCATTTAGAGTCGTCAATATATACTGTTGCTTCAATTTTTCCGTTATTTACCGACAAATCTTCACTATAAATTCCTCCAAAATATTCTTCATCAGATTCTTTTAGAAAATGTATACGTCCTGCAGTAAGTAGTAAATTTGTTCCATTAGGAAAATTTGTTTTTACACTTACTTTTATTACTCTCGTATCTACATTAATAGTGGTAATGTCAACTACATAATTTTTTATATCAGGCTTACAGTTTGTGAAAATCAAACTGATTAATGCAATTGTTAGAATTTTTTTCATTTTTTAAGTTTTTTCTAATTTAACAACATAATACAGGATATCAAAATAATAAGTTTAACAAAAATTATATATTCCAAATAGTCCGAACTCGTATCTATTTTCAAAGAAAATATTTTAAATACAAGCCATTTGCATGTAAAAAATGTGTGTGGGGTTTTCATACAGTAGCATGCCAAGGCTAATTTCCATCTGTTACAAACTATATTTAGCTTAATTGTAAATTTAAAAGAAATATTGCTCTTTGTAAGCCCTGTATTCACAGAGTCCGAGCGAGGGTGGCTCGAACTAGCGGTCAATTGGGACCATCTGATGTAGTATTTTTTATTCCGTTAATATTTTTGATGTGTATTGAGTAACAAAACTTCTTAGGAATGAGTCTATGAAATCATCTGCATTTCCATTTTTTTGCAACTCAGTTTTTACTTTTTTGTATTCTTTTGTCTGTTTGAAAACTTGAAACTGTCTTTCTTTAAACTTTTCATACTCTTTGTATTTAAAGTTCTTTTCCTTTATTAAATCTCCCTTGTTAATTTCTAATAGGATATATTTCTTGTATGTTGAAGCATAGCCCATGTGAACATAGTTCACGAGTTTTCCATGCGGTATAACCAATAAGCCTGTTAACCAATCAATCTTAATATTTTTTTGATCTGGAAATACTTCATCAATTACACTTCTCCATTTATAGTTGTGACTCTTATTTGAAGAAGTATCTCGGTATTGAATTTCAAT
>Ga0209272_10001537_pt1 | contig 14479 bp, 11 predicted proteins | sample tdDd002_FD_187125 | JGI IMG/M metagenome (GOLD analysis project Ga0209272, IMG submission 187125) | Marine sediment microbial communities from the Atlantic coast under amendment with organic carbon and nitrate - tdDd00.2 (SPAdes)... | ecosystem: Environmental > Aquatic > Marine > Coastal >... | reverse complement strand
TACCGACAACTTGCGCATGATGGCGATGGGAAAAATGAATCATCATGATCTTGAAGCCGTATTGGAATTAGAGCTGCACACTCTTGAAGAAGACTTGATGCGTCCATCGAAAGCGCTAGGCAAGGTTGGTGAGGCGATGCCGGGTTTTGGTATTGTGGCTGCGGTGCTTGGGATTGTGGTGACGATGCAAAGCATTGGGGGTGATCTGGCTTTGATTGGGGTAAAAGTTGCCGCCGCATTGGTCGGAACATTCTTCGGTATCTTGATGTGTTATGCGGTATTTGAACCGTTGGCAGCGTCGGTTGCCAATCAGGTAAAGAAAGAAATGATGGCGCTGAATATGATCTCGGCCATACTGGTTTCTCAGGTTCAGGGTAAACCGACCTTGCTGGCACTTGATGCCGGACGTAAGGTTCTGCATACAGAATATAAGCCTACCTTTGCTGCAATGGAAAACTGGATGACAGGGCAAGGGTAAATCATGAGCAAAGATAACCATATCATTATTGTTAAGAAAAAAGCCCGGGGTCATCATGATGAGCACCATGGTGGTGCCTGGAAAGTAGCATTTGCCGATTTTGCGATTGCGATGATGGCTTTTTTCATGGTGCTGTGGCTGATGGGGATCACGACTCAGGAAGAGCGGATCGAGATCGAGAAACGGCTACAGACGGCGACAGTGTTTGACAATATTTTTGAAATTACCAATAGTCCTTTTCCAATCGATTTTGATGGTAATGTCTCGCCGTTTGAAAAACCGATGAGTGATACCTCCAACGGTAACCATCGGTTCGGCTCCTCAATGTCGCAACAAGTTCCCCAGGAGCAAAGTGCCGGCAGAGGGCGCAAGCTGAATGCGGCATTGGCAGGAAATCACCTATCAACCCCGCAGTTGGCTTTGCTGGCAAAGGCACTAAACCAGATCGCAGAAGAGCTCTCGGCATCCAACAATATTGTGCTGGAAATTGTTCCGCAGGGGCTGCGGATCCTGATCCAGGATGATAAGGATCATTTTATGTTCGAGCGTGGCAGCATTCAGATCACGCCTTTTTTTGAAGATATGTTATTTAACATTGCGCCGATATTGGGGCAAATCCAAAACCGGCTGGTGATCAGTGGCCATACCGATAGTACCCAGTTCCAGCGTAGTGATTATAGTAACTGGGATTTATCGGGATCTCGGGCGCTGAAGGCCCGTCAGGTGCTGGTTGATTCCGGCTTGCCAGGTAGTAATGTACTGCAGGTGGCTGCAATGGCTGAGCGGATGCCGGTAAATGAAAAAGATACCAGAAGTGGAAAAAACCGCCGGATTGAAATGATGGTGCTTACCAAGGAAGCCGATGAACAATTGGCGTTGTTGTTTGGTAAAGGCCAACCTGAAGGCAATGAGGGCACGGCAGTACACAAGGCGAGAAATTTTGCCGAGGCCAATCGTCCTGTGTCACGACTGGATATGATGGTGAATTAATACTATTGCTGGCCAGTTATGCCATTTTTGATAAATGTCTCTGGTCAGTATGTTTTTTTATTTAATAACATTTAGTTAGCTTTGTACTTGTGTGGTAGCGGGCGTTTTAATGGCAATTTGTAATCAGTAGCGAGCAGGTAATCATTGTTTATCGACGCTACCTGCAAGATAATGCAGCCGCTCTTACGTACTCTGAACTGCCCCGTAGGAAAGCTTCAAAGGACATAATGAGATAATGTGTTGATGGAAATGCATTTATATCTCATGAAAAATTGTTACTTATTGATTATTTTCGTTTTGTTTTTCAATAAATAAAACGTATTTCATTGTTTTTGGTTGATTGTATTTAGTTCGATTTTTTATAAGGGTGTATTTATAAATCATCGAGGCTGGTTGCGAATTATTAATAGTTATTGTGAGTGAAAGTTATGACGGTATCTGCGTTTAAAATTGCGGTTGATGATGGTTCAACGAATGTAAAAGTTAGCTGGATTGAGAATAACCAGTTGAAAACTATCGTATCACCGAACTCTTTCCGTAAAGATTGGAAGAGTGCAGCCCTACGACGCGATAAAAAGGTATATAACTACACTATTGGTACGACCAAATATACGTATGATGCGACATCGGACAAAGCGCTGGAAACGACGCATGTCGACTACCAGTACGATGATCTGAACCTGTTGGCTGTTCACCATGCGCTGCTACAGACAGGCCTGAAGCCATGCCCGGTTGTCTTGGTGGTTACCTTGCCAATTACCGAGTTTTATAATTCTGAAGACTGCCAGCGTAACGAAGAAAAAATTGCCAAGAAGCGCAAAAACCTGATGCGTGAGATCACCCTGAACAAGGGTGAAGTGTTCGAGGTGGTTGATGTCGAAGTCATGCCAGAAAGTCTGCCGGCTGTGATGTCGACGCTGATTAACTCAAACTGTAATGAGTTTACCCGCTCACTGGTGGTCGACTGTGGTGGTACAACTCTGGATATGGGTATTGTGGTTGGTGAGTTTGATGATGTATCGGCTATCTACGGTAACAACGAGATCGGTGTCTGTATGGTTACAGATGCCGCGCGCAAGGCACTGGCTTCTGCCGACAGTGACTCAAGCTACCTGGTTGCCAACGAGCTGATCAAGCGTCGCAATGATCTGGAGTTTGTCAAAGAGGTCGTGAATGATGAGTCTAAGCTCGACAGCATTTTAGACAAAATTGATATCAAGATTGAAGAGCTGGGCAATGCGGTCGCCTATGAAGCGAAGAAATTTGCCAAAAACCCGAACCGTGTTTACTTGGTTGGCGGCGGCGCACCTCTGGTTTATCCGGCGATTATGGCAGCCTATGCAACCTTGGGTGAACGTGTGGTATTGATCAAGGATGCCCAGTCAGCGCTGGCTCGTGAATTATGCCTGTATAACACTGAAGAAGAAGATATCCATATCGAACGCGAAACTCTCATCGAGGTAGAAGATGAGTAGTAAGCTAAAGCGAGTTAACTACTCGATTTATCTAAATCCTGTTAACTCCTTGTCCGACCGCTATGCGGTCGGCATTATGCAGAAGTGGGTGAACGAGCGTAAAGATATGCTTGATAACCCCGATGACGGCCTCAATCTGCATAACAGCCTGCATATGCATAAAAACATCTACCTATCCGGGATGTTTCTGCACCTGCTTAGCCCGACCCTCAGTGCCGGGCTGGCAAGCTCCCTGGGTGATGACTCCATCAAGATGGCGACGTTAAAACAGCATTTTGACGCGTGCGGCCTAATGATCCCGATGGCGCCAGCTTCGGAGTCTGCGATTTCCCGACAGGATCTTGATGGTCTTAGAGCGGCTGTCGATATGTCCCCGCTACTGAATGAAATCCAGTTCCTGCGCAGTGAACTGCAACAGGCAAATGAAAGCCACCAGCAGGTAAGCAAGGATCACCAGCGACATTTTGCACAGTCGTCCGAGCGTGAAAATGCACTATTGCAGTGTCAGCAGAAAACACAGCAGGAATTGGCTGAAACGCGACAGACCTTGGTGACGCTATGTACCGAGTCGTCCGAGCGCGAAAGTGCGTTGCTACAGACTCAGCAGCAGACCCAGCAGGAATTGATCGAAACCCGTCAGACGTTGATGAGCCTCTGCTCAGAGCTGGCCGAGTCGGTTTCGGCCAATGCTGTCCAGCCAGCCGAGGTTACAGCTCCCGACGTTATCGCTGATGAGGCTATTGCTTCTGAGATCAAGGCTTCTGAGGATGTAGCGCCTGATGGTGAATCCGTAACGCCAGATATGACTGAGTTGCAACAGGCTCTGACTGAAGAGATCCGGGCCAATAGTCAAAAGCGTGAAATTGCGGAGCTAAAAGCGTTAATCAAGGCGCAAAGCCAGCTAATCAAGACGATGTCGCTGACAGCCTCTGCGGATTCGGTAAAAGAGCAGCCAGGTGATGATGAGGCGGATCTGACGACAACCATAGCCAATATGCAGAAGGTCAAGAAAAAAGGGTTATGGTAAGACTAAACCGAACAAGAAAAACGGAGCGTGATGCTCCGTTTTTGTTTTCTAGCCACTGACTCTTCAGGCAGTATGATACCAATCTACATCAGTATCTGAACAACTACTTATCCTGATTGGTATTAGTGATCCTGTGCGGCTCCGGCGCCTTTTGGATAACGGATGGATTCAACCATATCCTGTACTTCTGTCGGTACTTCGGCGGTGAACTTGTTCACAACAATCGAGACCACAAAGTTCAGACACATACCCAGCGTACCGATACCTTCCGGGCTGATACCGAAGAACCAGTTGTCAGGCGTATTTGCGGCCGGGTTGATGAACTTGAAGTAAATGATGTATGACGCAGTAAATGCGATACCAGAAAGCATACCTGCAATCGCCCCTTCCTTGTTCATCTTCTTGTAGAAGATACCCAAGATAATGGCCGGGAAGAAGGAGGCTGCCGCCAGACCGAAGGCAAAGGCTACAACCTGTGCCACAAAGCCCGGAGGGTTGATACCCAGATAACCGGCACCGACAATGGCCACTGCGGCACCCACCCGGGCAGCGAGCAGTTCTTGTTTGTCGGTCATGTTCGGCCTGAAGCCTTTCTTCAGCAAATCATGGGAAATCGAGGTCGAGATAACCAGTAGCAGACCCGCTGCTGTTGATAGTGCGGCAGCCAGACCACCTGCGGCCAACAGGGCAACAACCCAGTTTGGTAGGTTCGCCAGCTCTGGGCTTGCCAGTACGATGATGTCACGGTTGATCTTCATCTCGTTGCGTTCATCGCCCGAGTAGAACATCTTGCCATCGCCGTTTTTGTCTTCCCAGTTAACCAGGCCAGTTTTCTCCCAGTTTTTGACCCAGCCCGGTGCTTGCTCTGCAGCAACGCCCTGCATGTCCGGACCGTTGATAGTCTCAATCATATTGACACGGGCAAAGGCGGCAACAGCGGGTGCTGTGGTATATAGCAGTGAAATGAACAGTAGTGCCCAGCCAGCTGAAATACGCGCATCTTTAACCCGAGGTACGGTGAAGAAACGGATGATAACGTGCGGCAGACCGGCAGTACCCACCATTAGGGCAGCACAGATGAAGAACACGTCAACCATACTCTTCGAGCCGTCGGTATAGGCGGTAAAGCCTAATTCCGTGGTTAACCCGTCAAGCTTGTCCAGCACATAGGTTTCCGAACCTGTTAGCGTCGAGCCCATACCGATTTGTGGCAGCGGACTGCCTGTCATCATGATAGAGGTAAAGACAGCCGGTACCAGGAAGGCAAAAATCAACACGCAGAACTGGGCAACCTGGGTGTAGGTGATCCCTTTCATTCCGCCCAGTACCGCGTAGAAGAATACGATACCCATACCGATGATGATACCCATGTTGATATCAACTTCGAGGAAACGGGCGAATACCACGCCAACCCCACGCATCTGGCCTGCAACATAGGTAAAAGAAACGAAGATGGCACAAAAGACAGCTACCATACGTGCAGTTTTTGAATAATAACGCTCACCGATGAAATCCGGCACGGTGAACTGACCAAATTTACGCAGGTAAGGTGCCAGACAGAGGGCAAGCAGTACATAACCACCGGTCCAACCCATCAGGTATACCCCGCCGTCGTAACCGACAAATGAGATAATACCGGCCATCGAGATGAAGGAGGCGGCCGACATCCAGTCAGCGGCCGTAGCCATACCGTTGGCAACCGGGTGAACACCGCCGCCGGCGACATAGAATTCGCTGGTTGAGCCGGCCCGGGCCCAGATTGCGATGCCGATATAAACCGCAAAGGTTATACCTACTAAAATAAACGTCCAGGTTTGGATATCCATGCTTAAACCTCTTAGTCTTCTTGTACGTTGAACTTACGATCGAGCGCATTCATACGCACTACGTAGACAAAAATCAGGACAACAAAGGTGTAGATTGAACCTTGCTGCGAGAACCAGAATCCCAACTTAAAACCGCCAAGCTGGATGCTGTTGAGGGCATCGACAAATAGAATGCCTGCACCGTAAGATACGAGGAACCAGATGGCTAGGAGGGAGCCCATCGTTGCGAGGTTCTCTTTCCAATAGGCCTGGGCCTGCTCCTTGGATTCAAACGCCATTGTCATCTCCTTTCACGTCGTCATAAATTACGTTAATAAAATGTTACGTAATGACAATAGCAACGTTCAGGCAATGAAACAGTGCAACTTTAGTCGAGACAGAAATGACAAAATCGCCGAAAATACGGCGATTCTGTGAGCAGTGCAGAGATTTAAAGATGTTACGTAAATGTTAGGTTAGCCGAAAGTCTAACTGTTCAGAGAAAATAACTTGCGGCTAGATAGTGCCTACTGACTCAGATCCATCTGTTGCAGAAGAATAACCGCTTGGGTACGGTTCTTTACCCCGAGCTTACGAAAAATAGCGGTCATATGGGCCTTGATGGTCGCTTCGGACACACTAAGATCATAGGCAATCTGCTTGTTGAGCAGGCCGTCAGACAGCATACACAATACCTTGTATTGCTGTGGTGTCAGGGCGGCAATGCGCTCGGCCAGCTCGTTGACCTCATCGTCTTCGTCACCGAGTCCTTCGGGGAAGTAGGGGTCGCCTTCCAGTACTTGGTTCAGGGCACTAATTAGAGCCCGCATGTCACTGGATTTGGGAATAAAGCCAAAAGCACCATGGCTGCGAACCTGACGTACGACATTGGTTTCTTCGCTGGCAGAGATCACCACCACGGGGAGATCCGGGTACTGGTTACGAAGCTGGATCAGCCCGGACATGCCGTTGGCTCCGGGCATTTTTAAGTCCAGCAGCAGCAGGTCAACGTCCGGCTCTTTTTCCAGCAGGGAGAGCAGGGTATCAAGAGAATCAGCTTCCAGCAGATTGGCACCGCTTATGGCCATATGCACTGATTGAAACAGGGCATTGCGAAACAGCGGGTGATCATCGGCAATAACAATAGTGTACTGAGCGTCCATGGCAGTCTTGTCTGATTGTTTTTAATTACGCTATCACTGCTTATAGAGTAGATCAATTTGTTAACAGTCAAGATCTGAACTGGATCGGTTCTTATGTTACAAGTAGGGCAATGACGAATTACTTGTTAAGGAGCTGATCAAATTGGTCGCTTAATATCAATGGGATAGCGTGAATCTAGGAATGCGGAATGATCCGGCACATCGAGACATGGACGACAGGGAAAGACTATTTTGAGCAGCAGCAATTTAAGCGCCAGGAACAAGGCTGGAAGCTGATCACGATTACCTCTTTGTTGCTGCTGGGTTTGGTTATCATTGAGCTGTTCTGGTTAGAACCCACGGTATCTAGTCATGTTAAGTCCATCTTTAGCGGCGTTTTTGCGCTGATGGGGGGCGTGGCATTTGTCTTATGGCTGGTGGTGCAAGTTATACCGATTAACGTTCGCTGGCAGGTTGCCTCTTTGGCATTGGCCGGTTTGCTGGGGGGCTGCTGGGCGGTCTTGTTTCCGTTACTGATCCACTACTCCCATTTTTCTACATTTTACGTGTATAGCGATTTATTCATCTTCCTCTCCGTGGTGGCATTTTTCAGTTACCGCCCCGCGATGTACCTGGCGATTGGCCCCGTTTTCTGTTCGTTTTTATTTGCTGGTGTATATCTGGATCCCACCCACGAGGCGCTCACTGTCCTGAGTGTCGCAAGCCGTCTGGTGATGGCTATTGTGGTGCGTGAATGTTTATACCACTGGTTCCATGCGTCGGTATTTCATGAATATGAAGAGCAGCGTTTGCGTCTTGAGCTGGCCTCTGTCTCTTTGGTTGACCAAGTCACCGGGCTGCAAAATAGTCGGCATTTTGAATTGATGCTAGAGCGCGAAATTATGGCAGCGCGCCGCCATCACAGCGAGCTGACGTTGATGATCGTGAGTGTAGAACCGTTACGCTTATATACCATGACATGCGGTCACCAGGCCTATGAACAGCTGCTACAGCGGGTGACCAAAGGGCTGCGTCGTGGGATCTATCGTCCTCGTGATTTTATTGCCCGGGTCGGAAGTGACGAGTTTGCGATCTTGCTACCCGATACCGACGTCGGCGGTGCTGAAATGGTGGCTGGACGGATCCAAAGGCACATTCATCGCTGCTGTGACAATTTGGTGAAAGCGGATCTGGAGCAGCCGGTTTGTGTCATGATCTCGATAATGGAGTGGGCACCGAACTGGAATGTTAACCAGATGCGCAAGTATATGCATGATGCGATTAATGAATTACGCGCCGATAATGAACTCGATGATCAGGATAATGATAACGAAAACGAACAAGTTGATGTTATTGCTCGTTATGAGCCAATAAGCCGTCTTGGATAGTTAAGTTACCGAGAATAACCGTATGACAGGTTATAGAGGGAATAAAAAAAGAGCACTTAAGGTGCTCTTTCTTGTATGTGAGTAATCACTTAGTTGAGTAGCTTGTGATTATCCAGGTGGCTGAGAAAAGGCGAGGCTTCCATGAAACCAGTCAGGCGGGCATTGCTAATACGGTTGCCTTTGGTATCCCAGAAGTCCAGCGTCGGCAGGCCGAGTACATCCATTTCCTTTAGTAACTCAATGTCTGTCGGTGAGCTTTTGGTGACGTCGGCCTGCAGCAGGACAAACTGCTGTAACTTGGGTGCAACCTCCGGATCATGGAAGGTATATTTCTCAAATTCCTTGCAGGCCACACACCAGTCGGCGTAGAAATCCAGCATTACGGGCTTGCCCTGGGCTTTGGCCTCGGCCAGCGCCAGGTTCAGATCGTCAATAGTACTGATGCGCTCAAATTCTACCGTGACTGGTTCCTGGCTTGTTGATGGCGAGTTGCCGGTCAGAGACTGATACAGCGGCTGAACAGAAGCAAACAGGCCGACAATGGCAATCACCGCCAGCGTACTGCTGCGCCACGATACCGTTAGGGTGTTTTTGACATGGTATAGCCAACCGAATGCGGCGATCCCCAGTACTGACCACAAATAAGGAACCAGTTCGTGCGGCAGAATGCGTTCAAGCAGGAAGACCGGAACAGCCAGCAAGATAAAGCCAAAGAAGACTTTGACATGGTTCATCCAGTTACCGGCTTTAGGCAGTAGCTTGTTGCCAAACATCGCCGCGAGAATGAGCGGGATCCCCATCCCCATAGCCAGTGCGTATAAAGCGATGGCTCCGGTTAGCAAGTCACCGCTTTGGGCGACATAAATTAAGGCTCCGGACAATGGGGCGGTGGTGCAAGGTGAACATACCAGTCCGGAAATGGCCCCCATTGCAAATACGCCACCGGTATTGCCCCCTTTTTGCTTGTTACTCAGGCCGCTGAGCCAGGTTTGGATGCTGCTCGGCAGTTGCAGGGTGTAGGCACCAAACATCGACAGTGCCAGCAGGACGAACATCACGCTCAGGCCGATCAGCACATAAGGGTGCTGCAGGGCTGCCTGGAACTGCATACCCGCAGAGGCAACAACCAGACCGAGCAGGGTATAGGTCAGAGCCATCCCCTGTATATAGGTAAAGGATAGACGGAACGTCCGGCCATGGCTGAGCTGGCCGTTGCCCAGCACAATTCCGGTCAGGATGGGGTACATCGGCAGCACGCAAGGGGTAAAGGCCAGGCCTACCCCCAGCGCAAGGAAAACAAGCGGCGTCCACCATTGCTCGGCCAAATCACTGGCCAGCTTATCCTGCTCAGAAGCGGGTGGCTGTGTCGATTTTACGCTGTTGGTGTTAGTACTTACTTTTGCTGGGTTGCTTGCTGATTTGGTTCTTTCACTTGCATATCCACTCTCGGTAGCGTTTGTTGGCAGCCGCGACGATGAGCCTGCTGTTACGGCGGACAGCGGTACTTGGCGGATCTCCGGCGGATAGCAAAAACCCGCTTTGGCACAGCCTTGATAACGTACGGTTAGCACCGAGCTGTCTGTGGCGTTAACTATAGGGACGCTGACGGTTAGCGGATCGGTGTAGATAAAGACATCACCGAAAAATTCATCCCTGTACGGCTGGCCCGCGGGAATATCAATGGTGCCCAGTTCGGCATTGTCTGAGGTAACCGATAGCTGGTGCCGGTACAGGTAATAGCCGGGTTTGACTTGCCAGTCGAGGTAAACCACATCACCTTGCTGGCTGAAATTGAAAGGAAAGGCCTCGTCAACAGTCACAAACTTGTTGGCACTATTGTCTGAAAACCCGGGGAGGGAAAATTCAGCTCGGACAGGCAGGCTGACCACACTGGCCAGTAAGGTTCCCGTTAGCGCAACAAGGGCAAGAAATCGGGAGAATCCGCTATATTGTTTAAATTTCATCATTCAGATCAGGCTCGTCAGCAGGGATTTATACCCAAACCACCTCAAGGTGCTTTGGGTATCTACTATACCCTCTCAGACCGTGTTATTCAGTGTTTGGTTTCATCTACGGTGTAAAAACAAAAAGGCCACCCGAAGGTAGCCTTTGTATTTGATTGCCTGACCGGCGCTATTACAGGAAGATACCGCCAATAGCAAAGCCCAGTGCCACAGAGGTTGAGATGGTTACAACACCCGGAATGAAGAATGGGTGGTTGAATACAAGGTTACCGATACGGGTAGAGCCTGTGTCATCCATTTCAACGGCTGCAAGCAGTGTTGGGTAAGTCGGCAATACGAACAGTGCACTTACGGCGGCGAAAGAAGCGACAGCGGTTAGCGGAGCCACACCAATTGCCAGTGCCGCAGGCATTAGAGCCGTTGTTGTTGCGCCCTGAGAGTAAAGCAGCATAGAAGCAAAGAATAGCGTTACCGCAAGCATCCAAGGGTATTGCTCAAGCACTTCACCGGCGAACTCTTTGATTTCGGTAATGTGTCCAGATACGAACGTATCACCTAGCCATGCGACACCCAGTACGCACACACAAGCACTCATACCAGACTTGAACGTTGCCGCGTTGGCAATCTTGGACGCATCGATTTTGGTGAAAGTAACGATAGCCATGGCTGCTGTCAGCATGAATACCATGATGGCATCGTTACGACCCAGGGAAGGATCTTCGATAAGGCCTACCGCACTTGAAATCATGGTTGCGTAGGCAACGACTGCAATGATGGCAGCAATAAAGATATAAGTTGCTGTTTTTGCTGTTGGCAAGATTTCACGCTTAGTGGCGCCTTGGATCTTGATAAGACCCTTGGCCAGGCGATCTTGGTAAATCGCATCGTCTTTTAGCTCGCAGCCCAGGAAGTTAGATACAAATGCACCAGCCATACAAGCCACAAATGTGGTTGGGATACAGATAGCCAGTAGGGTTAGATAGCCCACTCCCAGCGGTTCAAGAATGCCAGAGAAGAATACAACCGCTGCGGAGATAGGCGATGCGGTGATTGCAATTTGTGATGCCACAACTGCAATTGAAAGCGGGCGAGAAGGGCGAATGCCTTGCTCTTTGGCAACTTCAGCGATAACCGGCAGGGTAGAGAACGCGGTATGACCGGTACCTGCAAGCAGCGTCATGAAGTAAGTAACCATCGGCGCATAGAAGGTGATGCGTTTCGGGTTTTTACGCAGAAATTTTTCTGCCAGATCAACCAGCCAGTCCATACCGCCGGCAACCTGCATGGCTGCGATGGCAGTGATCACTGACATGATAATAAGGATTACATCTACAGGGATATTACCTGCATCCATACCGAGAATAAGGGAAAGTACTAATACACCGGCACCGCCAGCAAAACCAATACCAATACCGCCGATTCGTGCGCCTAAATAAATAAACGCGAGAACGACAAATAGTTCTACACCAATCATGAGATTGTCCTGTCTTTAAAGTAAAAAAATATAAAAGGGGGGAATCTGTAGCAAAAAAATGGCGGATCCTCTTCTTGAAAATCCGCCGGGTTTTATCGCGTTTGCGTTCTATTAATTGTAACGCTTCGCTTTATATTCTGGGTGCATCAGGTTCTGGACTGAGAAGATGTCATCGAGCTGTTCTTCAGTTAGAAGGCCACGCTCTAGCACGACGTCACGTACGCTCTTGCCTGTCTCAGCACAGATCTTACCAACGATGTCACCTTCGTGGTGGCCGATGAACGGGTTCAGATAAGTCACGATACCGATAGAGTTGAATACGAAGTACTCACAAACTTCTTTGTTTACCGTGATGCCGTCAATGCACTTGTCGCGTAAGTTGATAGATGCATTCTTCAGTAGGTCGATTGACTCGAACAGTGCCTGGCCGATAACCGGCTCCATCACGTTTAGCTGAAGCTGGCCCGCTTCTGCTGCAAAAGTAATGGTCGTGTCGTTACCGATCACTTTGAAGCAAACCTGGTTGACCACTTCTGGGATCACTGGGTTTACTTTTGCTGGCATGATAGAAGAGCCTGCCTGCATTTCAGGTAGGTTAAGCTCGTTTAGACCAGCGCGAGGGCCTGAAGATAGCAGACGAAGGTCGTTACAGATCTTAGAAAGCTTAACCGCAGTACGCTTAAGCGCGCCGTGGATCATAACGTATGCGCCACAGTCCGACGTTGCTTCAATCAAGTCTTCTGCAGGTGTGCATGGAAGGCCAGTGACTTCAGCCAGACGCTGAACGGCCAGTTCCTGGTAACCTGTCGCAGCGTTCAGACCAGTACCAATCGCTGTAGCACCCAAGTTAACTTCAAGCAGAAGCTGCGCGGTGTGGCGAAGGTTCTTGATCTCTTCTTTGATCAGTACGCCGAAAGCGTGGAATTCTTGACCGACAGTCATTGGAACAGCATCTTGCAGCTGGGTACGGCCCATTTTAAGTACGTCTGCGAATTCTTTGTCTTTCGCGTCGAATGCACCTTTCAGGTACTCAAGAGCTTCAACCATATTCAGGATGCTGTTGTAAACCGCAACACGGAAGCCTGTTGGGTAAGCACAGTTAGTTGACTGGCTCTTGTTTACGTGGTCGTTAGGGTTAACGATGTCATACTCACCTTTTTCTTTGCCCATAAGCTCAAGAGCAAGGTTTGCAATCACTTCGTTGGCATTCATATTAACTGAAGTACCGGCACCACCCTGGTAGACGTCAGACGGGAACTGATCCATGCACTTGCCTGTTTCAAGGATCTCGTCACATGCTTTGATGATGAACTCGCCAACATCGGATGGGATAGCACCCAGCTCTTTGTTCGCCATGGCAGCAGCTTTCTTGGTGAAAACCATACCGCGAACAAACTCAGGTACGTCAGAAATAGTCGTTTGGGAAATGTTGAAGTTCTCAACGGCACGAAGAGTGTGAATACCCCAGTATGCGTCTGCTGGGACGTGGCGATCGCCAAGAAGATCTTCTTCGATGCGGGTTGCAACGTTTAAAGTTGCTTCATTTTTTTCTAGATCAATCATCTGAGACATAATGTAGCCTTAGTATAATCTGCTGATAAAATTCAATTATTGAGCCAATTCTTAAAGTATAGAATCCGTTCTGCAGAGATTTTGGCTAGATGATCGTACCTGACACCTATTGTTTGGAGCCGATAATACTACCCTTTAGGGGTAAAAACATAATCCAGATCACTTTTTGAATCCGGCTGAAAAGATTTGCACAAAAACGAGATCTTGATCACATCTAGTGTTAACAACCCTCCGGTGATTTGTGTGTAAAAATGACAGGGTGTGACAGAATGTGAAGGTTCTGTTTTTCGTTGTCAGCATGGGTTCAGCTTCCGACTTCTGGTACACTCGAGAGGTTGAAAAGCGTCTTATTATTCCCAATATTAAAAGATAGAACGTAGAGTGATGACTGCTGGTGATTTTATCCGTGTAGTGCATAATTCACAGACAGCAACCGCAAAGAGGTGAGTCGTGTTTCCTGTTTTACTATTTCTGTTTATTGTTGTTCCAATTATTGAAATTGCCTTATTCGTCCAGCTAGGGGGATTTCTGGGCTTATGGCCAACAATTGCACTGGTTCTGGTGACGGCGGTTGTCGGGGCATCGCTAGTAAGGAGCCAGGGGATTGCTACCCTGATGTCGGTGCAAAGCCGCCTGCAGCAAGGTGAGCTGCCGGCACAACAAATTGTGGAAGGGGTGATGCTGGCGGTTGCCGGGGTGCTGCTACTGACTCCTGGATTTATGACAGATGCACTGGGGATGTTGGTATTGCTGCCTGCTCCGCGAGCTATGTTGGCCAAGCAGCTGATGAGCCGAGTGAAGGTTCAGGGTATGGGTTCGGGCTTTAGTGCCGGCTTTGGCGGTGGTCAGGGTTTTAGCGGTCAAAGTCCGTTTGAGCACCATGACTCGAATTCGCCGGATAAGCGCTCTTCAAATGGCGATGTATTTGATGGTGAATTCGAACGTAAAGACGAGAATAAGGATAACAATGATCGTCGGTTACCTTGATAGGTTCTGCCACCGCTATGCAATAAAGTGAATTTAAAAGGCAGCCAACAGGCTGCCTTTTTGTTAATACTGTTCATATTTTGGGGCTAACAGAAAGGGCGCCGAATTAGCTCGAACTGGCTAAATTGCTATACATGTTACGCCGCATTTTAACCGCATATAAGTATGCCCCGATCC
>Ga0209272_10001536_pt1 | contig 14485 bp, 15 predicted proteins | sample tdDd002_FD_187125 | JGI IMG/M metagenome (GOLD analysis project Ga0209272, IMG submission 187125) | Marine sediment microbial communities from the Atlantic coast under amendment with organic carbon and nitrate - tdDd00.2 (SPAdes)... | ecosystem: Environmental > Aquatic > Marine > Coastal >... | reverse complement strand
TGCAAAAGGCATCCTCCGTTGCTATGGCAGCACTTCGAAATCATCAAGCAGATGCTGTTAAATATGATGAAGTAAAGGCGAACTATCTCAGACGATCAGAAGCAGAAGTCACATGGGAGAAAAAACATGGAAAACAATCAGAGCAGTAAAAAGATACGTTTCATGACACTTGGTGATCTTGACGCTATTGTTATTCTTGAGGAAAAATGTTTTTCCACGCCTTGGAGCCGTGAATCATTTGTACAGGAGCTTACGACGAATAAACTTGCGAAGTATCTGGTTCTTGAACTTGATGGACGCATTGTTGCATATGGAGGCTTCTGGAGCATTGTTGACGAAGCCCATATAACGAATATTGCTGTTGATCCAGATGAACGTCGTCAAGGCCTAGGTAAGCTTTTAGTATCTGGGATGCTTGAAGAGATTCAAAGTCTCAAGATGGATACGGTAACACTTGAAGTTAGAGATGGGAATATTCCTGCACGAGCGCTTTATGAAGGTTTTGGATTTGAGAGTGCTGGTCGTCGACCTAATTACTATCAGGATCCGAAAGAAGACGCCATTATAATGTGGTTAAAGCTTTAACCTGGATTAAACCCTGATTATTTATGCAAATAAAAGGAGGCAAGGATATGGATGAAAATCAATCAAAAAACGAGCAAGTATCATTTTTAACTCGAATCATAGATGTTTTCATTGCCCCAAAGCGTGCGATGAAAGTGGCTTCAGAAAAGTCGATTATTCTAGGATTTCTAGTGGTCATTGCGATATCCGCTATGATTATTTATATTCCTCAGCGGCCTATGTTTTTAAAAATGACCATGACAGCCATTGAAAATTCGAAGGAAGCGATCAGCGCTGATGAGGTTGACACATTAATTAGTGGCGGTGCCAATGCAGCTATGTTTTTGAGCATGTTCTATTTTATTTGTACGCCACTCTTTAAAGGTCTTGTTGTTTATGCAGTATCTACGATTTTAGGTGGAAAAGGCAAGTTGAAGAGCACAGTGGGTATTGTCCTGAATGCATATATGATCATGATGATTGGTCAAGCACTTCGCATGATTGTGGTGTTAGCCACGGGGAATCCTTATTTTTCTTTCTCTCCAGCTGTATTTTTACCGGTGGGTCAACAAACCACTCCGTTGTTCTCACTGCTTTCAGCCGTTGATATATTCGCTGTATGGTATTTGGCCGTGAGTATGTACGGTGTTCAAATTGCACAAAAACTAACTCCAGTAAAAGCATTTCTCGCAGTGTTTGGGCCGTGGCTTATGATGTTAAGCTTTGGTCTTGCAGGCGTTTCGGGTATGTAATATAGATAAGGAAGTGATCTTATGGATAAGACTTTACTAACACTCGCAGTTGAAACGAGTTGTGATGAAACCTCTGCGGCTGTTTTAGAAAATGGACGAAAAGTACTTTCGAATATTGTTTATTCTCAGATAGATATACACAAAAGATATGGTGGCGTTGTGCCGGAAATTGCATCGCGAAATCATGTTGAAAAAATCAGTCAAGTGATTGATCAAGCTCTTGATGGGGCAGGTAAAACATTTGATGATATGGATATGATCGCAGTGACATATGGTCCTGGACTTGTTGGAGCGCTTCTTGTGGGTGTTTCTACAGCGAAAGCGCTGGCCTTTGCTCTGGACAAGCCTCTTGTTCCAGTGAACCATATTGAAGGGCATATTTGTGCCAACTTCATTGAACACCCAGAACTGGAACCGCCGTTTGTATGTTTAATCGTGTCGGGAGGCCACTCACATCTTGTTCATGTAATGGAGTATGGTCAATACGAAATACTAGGGCGTACTAGAGATGATGCAGCTGGTGAAGCTTTTGATAAGGTTGCTAGAACCTTAGGGCTTGGTTATCCCGGAGGTCCTAAAATTGATGCTCTTGCAGCAGTTGGAAACCCGGAAGCTGTTAAGTTTCCTAGGGTATACCTTGAAAAAGACAGCTTAGATTTCAGCTTCAGTGGTCTGAAGTCATCTGTGTTAAATTATATCAACCAGTGTAAAATGAAAGAAGTTGAAATTGTACCTGAAGATGTATCTGCGAGTTTCCAAGCTTCTGTGGTTGAAGTTCTAACGAGTAAGACCATACGAGCAGCTCATAAATGCGGTGTAAATAAAATTGTTCTTGCGGGTGGTGTTGCAGCCAACAAAGGACTAAGAGCAAGTCTAGGGGAAGCAGTGGCGTCTGAAGAACTAGAACTGTATTACCCATCACTTGATCTATGTACTGACAATGCAGCTATGATTGGTTGTGCAGGCTACTATGATTTCTTGAATGGTGTTCGAGGAAATATGGCCCTGAATGCAGTTCCAAATTTGAAGCTTGGCGTGAAGCCATAGTAATCAACTTACATTTAATAAAGTGGTAAATGTCAAGAACTTCAAGAAAAAAAGTGATTATGTTAACCACACGAAATAGGTGTGAATGTTCAGAATTCTTCCTGATTTCTGTGTATAAACCTGTGGACAGTGTGGACAACTTTTGAAAAACCGCTGAATTCGACCGATTTGCCTGTGGAAAACTATGTTTTCAATCTTGAACAATCGTTGAGTTTGTTTACTAAATATATATAATGGACAAATTTAATGCGTTTTAAATTAGTGGTTTTAGAGGCTTTGGTGGGGTTACATAATATCGCGGTTATTGTTATGGTAATATTGCAGTTGTCATTATGGTAATGTTGAATGAAATAAAAAAGCTCACACATGAGGGGAATTTGAATCCCAAAATGTGTGAGCTTTAAATTTTTTTACGCATTCATTTCTACATAGCTTAGGATTTCTTTAATCGTGCGGAATGCCATAGCAGTATCATCAGGAATTTCAATGTCAAACTCTTCCTCAACAGCCATTATGATTTGAGCTGCGTCTATGGAATCAGCGCTTAGATCATCAGAGATGGATGATTCAATAGTGATCTTTTCTAAATCTGTTATATCCAGTTGTTCTTCAATAATTAGTTTTATCTTTTCAAACATGTATAGCCGCCTCCTGAAATATATAATAATCTAGGTTACCCATTAATCATATTATATACATAATGAAAAGGTTGTCTATATCAACCTCATCATATGAGCTGCTCCCAAGTATCATAGAGTTCGTCCAACTTAGCACGAGTTTCCGTTAGTTTGACGTGAACAGCAAGGCTTTTGTCAGGGTCAGAATATACACTTTCAAGACAAAGCTCTGCTTCGTAGGCTTCGAGTTGCTCTTCTGTGGTATGAATGTCAGATTCAAGCTGTTCTTGAGCTTTTTTTAGCTTACGAGCTTCGGCAGCCTGCTCTTTCTCCTTGCGGCGCTCATCTCGTATTTGAGTTTTTGTCTTTAGTGGCGCTTCTTCATCTTCGGTAGAAAGAAGCTCAGCTTGTTTTACTTTCTCTCTATAGTAGTCATAATTTCCGTAATAAATTTTAACGCCATCTGCTTGCATATCAAATATTTTCGTACATACACGATTGAGGAAATAACGGTCGTGAGAAATGGAAAGCAGGGTTCCGTCATAACCCATAACAGCATCTTCGAGGGCTTCTTTCGAACTTATATCAAGGTGGTTTGTTGGCTCATCAAGAAGCAAGAAATTTGATTTTGACAACATCAGCTTGAGCAGTGATACACGGCCTTTTTCGCCGCCGCTCAGTTGTCCGATGTTTTTGAACACATCGTCCCCTTTGAATAGAAAGGCACCGAGAAGTGTTCGAATTTCAGGAACCGTTAAAGACGGATTTGCGTCAGAAATTTCTTCAACAATATCGTTGTCGCTGTTTAGTCCGGATTGTTCCTGATCATAATATCCCGGCATAACGTGGTGTCCAAGTTTGATTTCACCAGCAATCGGTTCCAGTTGACTCAGAAGCAATTTGAACAATGTTGTTTTACCAATTCCATTCGGTCCGATAAGCCCAATACGTTCTTCTTTATATATATCAAAATTCAGATTCTCAAATAGTGGCGTGTTTGGAAAAGCCATGGCTAGATCCTTCACGTGTAATACATCATTGCCGCTCTTTACTTGTGTAGACAGGTGAATGTGTGCTCTTTCGTCAACCCAGACAGGTTTGCCAAGGCGCTCAACTTGATCAAGTCTCTTTTCGCGGCTTTGCGCACGTTTGGCCAGTTTTTCCGTGCCGTGTTGCTTAAATTTACGAATGAGTTCTTCTTGTTTTTGAATTTCCTTCTGTTGATTCTCATAGGCTTTTATTTGCTCTTCGTATCTGGCGCGTTTGAATTTCGCAAAATCCGAGTAACTGCCTTTGTGAGATAGGAGCTGTGTGTTCTCAATTTCAAAGATACGATTAACAACTTGATCGAGGAAGTACCTGTCATGGGAAATGACAATAAGCGTTCCAGGGTAGCCAGATAAAAAACCTTCAAGCCAATTTGTCGCTTGAATATCAAGGTGGTTGGTTGGCTCATCAAGCAGTAAAATATCAGGTTTTTTAAGAAGAAGCTTTGCAATATTTACACGGGATTTTTGACCGCCGCTGAGGACCCGAACAGGTCTTGCTATTTCTTCATCGTTAAAACCGAGACCTTTCAATACGCCGCGAATTTCACTTTTATATCCGTAACCATTTCGGTTGCTAAAATCTTCAAGGATATGCGAGTATTCTTCCATGAGTTCCTCAGGTGCAGCTTGGTGTTCTGCACTCAGTTCTGCAATTTGAGTTTCCATGGATCTAAGCTTTAGTTCCATATCGATTAAATCTTGAAAGACAGGAAGACAAAAGTCAAAAAGATTTTCGTCAGATTTAATATCAGGTGCTTGCTCCAGGTATCCCGTTGTAAGATCCTTGGCTTTGAAAATATCACCTGTATCATTGGAAATTTCTCCAGTGATGATTCTAAAAAGCGTCGATTTTCCTGCGCCGTTACGACCAATGAGGCCAATGCGGTCGCCTGTTTCTATAGTGAAGTTGATGTTCTCAAGAATCACATCAATTCCATATGATTTTTTTATGTTGCTACAAGATAGTGCTATCATCTATAATAACCTCCATAAGTGGGTAATGATTTTTTGTCCGTACTCATTTTATAGGATGTAGTGCATATGATCAAATTTGTTTTAAATGAACATATAGATTCTATGAAAAATCGTTTAAAATAGACGATAATTGGACGTAATCGGATGATAATAGGGTTTTGCGGGACGAATTTTGTCCATTATCTGATAATATATTATCAATCGTTTGACAGAACAAAAATACCTTTGCTATAATTTTGATAGCATCTCGACTGAATATGGAGTGATAAAATGGCTAATAATAAAATTTCGATGGCAGTTATCCGAAGACTGCCGAAGTATCATAGATACTTAAGAGACCTACTTGATAGAGACGTAAAGAGAATTTCATCTAAAGAACTCAGTGAAATTATCGGATTTACAGCATCTCAAATTCGTCAGGATCTCAACAATTTTGGAGGATTTGGGCAGCAAGGATATGGTTACAACGTAGAAGATCTGTACACAGAAATTGGAAAAATACTCGGACTTAATAAGAAATACAACACGGTTATTATCGGTGCTGGTAACTTGGGTCAAGCTCTTGCAAACTACTCTAGTTTCAATCGCTTCGGCTTTGAGCTCAAAGGCATTTTCGATGTAAATCCTAAAATTGTAGGTCTTACTATCAATGGTATTGATGTTCTCGATATGGATCGCTTGGAGCGTTACATCAGAGAAGAAGAAGTTTCTATAGCTTACATATGTACAAACCAATCTGGCGCTCAAGAAGTTGCAGACAAACTGGTTGCATGTGGCGTGAAAGCAATCTGGAACTTCGCACCAATTGATCTAAAAGTACCAAAAGATATTATTGTTGAAAATGTTCATCTCATCGACAATCTACTGACACTTTCTTATTTCTTGAAAGATCTAAATGAAGAAAACGAAGCGTAGATTACTGAAAATGAACCAAAAATAACGAAAATTATCTTAAGAACGTATGAAAAGAGGTATGGAATATTTGGATACAGCATTCAAATAAGTCATATCTATTTCCATGCGTTCTTTTTTATATACGAATTTTAGATGCGGACAAACGTTTTCAGAAAATTATGAGTTGTGTGTATTTGAAAAGCCTGCTATAATCAGTGTAATTTAATGAACGGATCCGGTTGAAGGTTTCGGAAGTCACTCAAAGTGCTGAGTTTGATGACCGTTGCTGGACGGACCTCTGGAGAGACTCAGCTGAGCACCGAAGGGGAAAATCCATAGAACTCAAGAATATTCAAAAGAATGCTCGATGACTTCCATGGACCAAACTCTCAGGTAAAAGGACAGGGGACAACTGAACGCCAACGCCTATTCACCATACTTTTTTTGTGGTGGATGGATTGGTTACGTTGTCTACAAATCTCCAGAGACCCTAATTTTTAGGGTCTCTTATTTATTAATGGTACGACCGAAATTTATAATTTCGTTCTCGTACCTTACTCCGCGAACGCAGTGAGTGTGAGTTTCGTAACTGCCCGAAGGGCACTACGACCGAAATTTATAATTTCGTTCTCGTACCTTACTCCGCGAACGCAGTGAGTGCGAGTTTCTTGACTGCCCGAAGGGCACTACGACCGAAAACACAGGAGGTTAACAATGAAGGCAATTGTAACAGTCATAGGTGGAGACCAAGTTGGAATTATAGCATCAATCAGTAAAATTCTAGCAGACAGAAGCATAAATATTGAGGATGTGAACCAAACCATCATGGGAAATAGCTTTACCATGATGATGCTCGTAGATTTAACAGACGCAGAGGTCTCATTTGACGCTGTAAGGCAAGAACTCGCTGAAATGGGCACAATGATGTCACTCAGCATTCGCATTCAACGTGAAGAGATTTTTATGAGCATGCATCAAGTATAGGGGGAAGTCCAATGAACAATCAGCAGATACTCGAAACCATACGTATGGTTGAAGAAGAAAAACTAGATATTCGAACAGTCACAATGGGCATCAACCTACTTGACTGCTCTGACAGCGATGACGAAACGGCGAGAAAAAGAGCATATGCAAAAATAGTAGATAAGGCAGAAAAACTTGTTGAGACAGCAGATGCTATTGCCCGTGAATTCGGGATTCCTATCATAAACAAAAGGATTTCTGTGACACCGATAGCCCTTGTAGCTCAGGCATCAAAGACGCCTGATTTTGTGAAATGGGCTGAAATGTTAGATAAAGCGGCTAAAAAGGTGGGCGTCAATTTCATTGGCGGATTTACAGCACTTGTTCAAAAAGGGATGACGCCAGGAGACCTTGCTCTTATCGAAAGCCTGCCAGTGGCTCTATTGAAGACGGATAGAGTTTGCTCGTCTGTAAATGTGGGAGATACCCGTTCTGGCATAAATATGGATGCTGTACGTCTTCTTGGCAGTACGATTTTAGGCATTGCTGAGCACACAAAAGAAGCTGATTCTATTGGTTGCGCAAAGTTCGTGGTGTTTTGTAACGCGGTCGAAGACAATCCATTTATGGCTGGTGCATTCCACGGACCAGGTGAAGGTGACGTAATTATCAACGTAGGTGTAAGCGGACCTGGCGTTGTGAAGTCAGCCCTTGAAAAAGTGAAGGGTGAATCCTTTGAGGCGGTTTGTGAAATAATCAAGAAAACAGCTTTTAAAATTACCCGAGCTGGGGAACTCATCGGTAAAACGGCGGCCGAAAGACTTGGTGTTGATTTCGGTGTTCTTGATCTTTCTTTGGCACCAACGCCTGAAATCGGAGATAGTGTGGCTCGTATTTTAGAAGAGATTGGTGTGGATGTTTGTGGAGGACATGGAACAACGGCTGCGCTGGCGTTGCTTAATGATGCTGTTAAAAAAGGCGGTATTATGGCATCGTCACACGTTGGGGGTCTGAGTGGTGCGTTTATTCCTGTCAGTGAGGATGAAGGCATGATCGCAGCAGCGGTCTCTGGCGAACTGACACTTGATAAACTTGAAGCCATGACATGTGTTTGCAGTGTGGGCCTTGATATGATTGCAATACCTGGCAGCACGCCGTCAGAGACCATATCAGCCATGATTGCAGATGAAGCGGCAATTGGTATGATCAATCACAAGACAACCGCTGTACGGATCATTCCTGTCATAGGAAAGGGTGTTGGCGAGATGGCTCATTTTGGTGGTCTGCTTGGATATGCGCCTATTATGCCAACGCATAAATCATCCAGTGCACGACTGATAGCACGTGGAGGCCGAATCCCTGCACCTGTGCATAGTTTTAAAAACTAAAATACGAAAGTGTGCATAACAAAACAGCCCCACATTCTCATTAAAGAATGTGAGGCTGTTTTTATTGTTAAGAAGTACATGAGTGGCAAGATTATTTACGAATCACGCCAGTTTCTTGAGCGGCTTTAGCAACAGCATCTGCCACACGCTGAACGATTCGAGGATCAAATGGATCAGGAATGATGTAGTCTTCATTAAGTTCGTCTTTTGAAATAATATCTGCAATTGCATAAACAGAAGCCAGTTTCATTTCTTTATTAATTTTTGTAGCTTTTGCATCAAGAGCACCACGGAAAATTCCAGGGAATGCGATAACATTGTTAATCTGATTTGGGAAATCTGAACGGCCAGTACCAACTACACGAGCGCCAGCAGCTTTCGCAATATCAGGCATGATCTCAGGAACAGGGTTCGCCATTGCGAATACAATAGAATCTTTGCTCATTGCTTTGACCATTTCAGCGGTTAAAACATTGGGTGCTGAAACGCCTACGAAAATATCTGCACCAACAAGCGCATCTTGTAGAAGTCCTTTTCGATTGTTTTTATTGGTTTTGGATGCCAGCATTTTTTTATGAGGAACCAATTCTTTGTTATCAAGATCTAAAATACCGTGTTCATCACAGATGATCAAATCATTAATACCCAGATCCATCAACATTTTTGAAATGGCTGTGCCAGCAGCACCGGGGCCATTGATAACGGCAGTAACGTCACCGATGGATTTGCCAACAAGTCGAAGGCCGTTAATGACGCCTGAAGAAACAACAATAGCAGTACCGTGCTGATCATCATGGAATACTGGAATATCTAATTCGTTCACAAGACGCTCTTCAATTTCAAAGCAACGCGGTGAACTGATATCTTCAAGGTTAATACCGCCAAAAGTTGGCTTAAGTGCTTTTACTATATTTACGATTTCATCTGGATCTTGCGTATCAAGACAGATTGGGAATGCGTCGACATTTGCAAAGTTTTTGAACAGTATAGCTTTACCTTCCATAACAGGCATAGAAGCTTCTGCTCCAATGTTGCCAAGGCCTAAAACGGCTGAGCCATCTGAAACAACAGCAACCAGGTTGCCTTTTGAACAGTAATCGTAAACGGCTTCTGGATGATCAGCAATGACACGGCAAGGTTCTGCAACACCAGGTGTGTATGCAATGCTTAGTTCTTCCTTGTTTGTAACCTGCATTTTGCTGTTAACACTGATTTTACCTTGATGTTCTTTGTGTGCCTCTAAAGATTTTTGGTAAACAGTCATGAGTAATTCCCCCTATAAAATAATAGTGTTTTATTAGTAACTTAAATGTATCATTCAAAAGAATAGTTTAAAAATATCGAATATCTATAGTATGATAGTTTTAAACTATGAATGAGGGAGGACAATTGCTGAACATGCCTCCAGATGTTACTTTGTAAGTGACTTCATTAAATAGCAAGCGAGATTATCAAAAGAAGTTTAATAGTAGAAAGGATACGTTATGGATATCAAAAAACTTCAGTATTACGTTGCTGTTTGTGAACATATGAATATGACCAAAGCTGCAGAGGTGCTTCATATTGCGCAGCCGTCCATATCAAATAGTATTAAACAACTTGAAGATGATCTTGGTATGGCTTTGTTTGATAGAAGTAAGAGACAACTAAAGCTTACAGATCGAGGTGTTGTCTTTCTTGAGAAGGCTAAGGACATTCTTAACCATGTTGAAGATGTTATGTTAGAAATGAAAGATCTGAGTCGGTCAGACGTCGGTTTGATCAAACTCGGCGTACCACCAATGATCGGTACGCTTCTATTTCCGAAAATACTGACAGATTTCAAAGGGAAACATCCATATGTTCACCTCCAGCTCTCTGAAGACGGTTCTATAGAAACGAAGAGAAAAATTATAGATGGAGAAGTGGATCTTGGAATTATTATATTATCTGAGGGGGATGACGATTTAGACACCCATGAGATTCTGAATACTGAGATTGTGGCTTGTATGCACCGAGGCCATCCGTTAGCTCGCCATTCAAAGCTCACACCGCAAGATATTGAAGCGGAAAAACTCATTATGCTGAAAGAAGGATTTTACCACCGAGAAGTTCTACTGAAGTATTTTAGAACCCACCACATTCGGCCTGAAATTGCCGTGAATACAAATCAACTTAAGACATTAGAAAGTCTTGTTATACAAGGTGTTGGAATATCATTTCTATTCAGAGAATTGGTTGTAGACAACAGCAAGATGATCTACCGCTCATTTGGAGAGTCGATGTCGATACGAATTGGACTTGCTTGGAGAAAGGACCGGTATTTATCCAGCTCTGCTAGGCTTTTGTTAGAATTTTTTGGTGAGTGATCAGATCAAGGCATATCTGAATTAAAAAAAGGATCAGACTGTTGAATGTGAAGACAGTCTGATCCTTCTATATGTAACCCAGACTATTCACCCAAATCAGCAAAAATCCACTTCGTCCTTTGGTTTACAAGCATTCACTTTAATCATTAACGTACCCACCGGGTACGTCAAAGCTTAAAGTAAACACTTGTAACTCCAAATGACTCGCGTCTTTATTACTGTTTGCATGAATAATCTGGGTTTAATAAACAAATTTACTTCAAGTATTCTGGCTCTTTATCAAAACAGATACGTTCTGACGTTTCCTTGATTCTATCAATGTCTCTATCAAACTCAAGTATTTCATCAGAAAGACGTTTTACTTCCGCTTCAGGCAGATTGTAGTAAAGGAATAAGTCTTCGAATTTATGGAACACGCTATCAAGCTTTCTAGCGATGTTAATAAATTCTTCAATGTTATGGCTCTTAATCGCGTTCTTAAACTGTGAAAGATCAATGTCGATGATTTCGATTACATCATCTTCACTATCAAACTCTCGCAGTGGAAGCGGGTAAGGTTTGATTCTCTCAAGGAAGTAGCGGTTTTTCTTATTAACATTATAAACATAAGACACTTTAAATCCTGATAGATCAAATGATATATAACAAAGTTTACTGTTGATGACAGTTACGTCAGCACCCATTTGTTTAAGTTTCATAGATTGTTGCATAATTTCAGCATTGATGTACTTATTGCGCATAATAAACCCTCCAATCTAAAGATATCTTACCACAACGTAGACGTATGCGATGCATACGGATACAAGCATAAGAGGAAAACCAACTTTAAAGTATTCCATAAACGACAGTTTTTTACCGTGCTTTTCAACAATACCAGATGCGATAACATTTGCTGAAGCGCCTACAAGTGTACCATTTCCACCAAGACAAGCGCCCAGTGCAAGCGACCACCAAAGAACAGTGATATCTTGGCCTGTTTGAATGCCGAAGTCTTGAAGGAGGGGAATCATCGTAGCTACAAATGGAATATTATCCAGGAATGCAGATGCAATTGATGATCCGAAGAGGATAACAACTGATGATGTTCCAATGTCGCCTTTCGTGAACTCAACCATTTTACTCGCTAAGAATTCAATAACGCCTACATCTTCAAGTGCACCAACAAGTATAAAGAGTGCTGCGAAGAAGAAGATTGTTGTCCATTCGATTTCAAGCAGAATATCTTCAGGATCAAGATTACTAATCAGCATGTATAGTGAAGCTCCGAATAGAGCAACTGTTGCAGATTCATAACCGAGCGTTGCATGAAGCATAAATCCAGACACTGTGATGGCCATAACAATGCCACCTTTGATCAAAAGATTTTTATCATTTATAGCAATAGATTCATCCATGTTCATAACGCTGAGTTTTTGACTCTCAGTGGCATGCATGCTTTGTTTAAATATGAATTTCAATATTATTAGATTAACAATGAAAATAATGACAACAATGGGTGCCAGGTTTGTTACAAAATCCATAAAGCTCAGACCAACGGCACTACCAATCATGATATTGGGTGGATCACCAATGAGTGTTGCAGTACCACCAACGTTTGACATGATTGTTTCAGTGATGACAAACGGAAGCGGGTTTATATCCATCGCCTCTGTAATTACCAGTGTTACAGGGATGATAAGCAGTATAGTCGTTACATTATCAAGTAGTGCAGATGAAATAGCTGTGATTATAGATAACATCATCAGAATTTTCCATGGATCTCCGTTTGCAATTTTAGCAGAACGGATGGCTAGGTATTCAAATATACCAGTGCGTTTTAAAATGCTGACAATAATCATCATGCCTATAAGTAGGCCAATGGTATTCGTATCAATGTGGTGTACAGCTTCTTCTTGTCCTTCAACACTGAATACCAGCATAAGGACTGCTCCGAAAAGTGCCACAACAGTGCGGTGTATTTTCTCAGACATGATAAGCATATAAGTTATTGTAAAAATAGATACAGCTATTAGTAAATGATCTGACATTTGTGTTGCCTCCCCAAAATTCCTAATTTTTTATTGACCAGATTGAACAGCGATCCCCCAGAACCGACTGCGCATCATCTCGGTGTCTTCACGAGACTCATCTGTAGTTTCGACATCGATATTAAAAGTGGGTATACCGTAAAACTGTGCTTCGTTGATAACTGCGGTGCTTGTATCAACAGACGCGTTATGAGCAAAACTGTAATTTGCATGAACCAGGTTCATGTAACATGTCATTACGAGTAACATTAAAATGGATAACAAAAAGTTCTTATTGTACATTAAAGTTCACCTCTATATTTTTATTTAAACAACAACGGATATATTCGGATTTAAGTAAGTACGTTTTGAAGCTCAAGTGTCGTTTAAATAGACCAATCTAAATAATGGATTTCTCAACATAAAACATCTCCCCTTCTTGAAACCTTAATTAGTATACTCCTCTAATTTAGAAATGCAATGAAAATACAGATAGGAGAACGTTTTCAGGTATTTAGTTTTTAAATGCCGGTATTTCAGAAATTTATATATCACTATTTAAGTTACATATGAAATTTTCGGAGTGTATTTTATAGATGTTAAAGAAATATCCAATTTGTGGTGAATACTTTACTGATAAAATCCACTATGCTATAATGAACGAAATTGATTATCAATTAGAAATGAACTATTAAGGTGGTGAGCCGATGGCACATTTATATAATGAAATTGAGGTTATGCTGGAACGTGTTTTTACGAAACTCCTTGCAGTCGATCGACGTGGCCTTAAGGTGAACAACAAGAATGAAAAATTCAGTTTTGTTGATGTCATGATCTTAAGAATGCTTGGATTGAAAGAGGATGTATCCATTTTTGACTTGATCCACGAAATGGACGTTGATCGTGGAATTATTTCAACGAGTATCAGTAAATTGACAAAAAGTAGATATGTAGAGAAAAGACGCTCTCCGCAAGATGGGCGTGTATTTATATTAAATTTGACAGCTGAAGGAAAAGTATTATTTGAGAGGCTGCATGAACAGGAAAACACTTTGGTGAGTTTTATAATGGAAAGCTCAACGATCAATGAACAAAAAGCAGTTCTTAAATTTTTAAGCCGTGTGAACCAGACCATGGTGAGCAAATTTGATATTAAGCAATCAATTGAATCTGACAATAAATAGCGAAGACGTTGTTAAAGAGTGGTATGTACATAAAATCATTCAAGACACGTCTTTTTTATTTTTTGAAAACGTTTGTCATAGAATAATTTAAAAAAAGTGTTGAAATTTCTGTATTGAGGAATATAATGGGTAATCGGGGCCAGAAATAGACAGATGACGTACATAAGTGTACTGCTGGTTTTCCATAGAGAATGTGGGGATATTATGGACAAGATAAATTTACCAAGTTCAATTGGATTGTATTTAAAATATCACATGGCAGAACAAGTTCATGGAACATAGCTCAGTAATTCATTTTTTTTAATCGATTATTATTTCTTTATACAAACGATATGAAAAGGCGGATGAAAATATGTTAACGAACTTTGACGTACTAAGTGTTCTCTCAATGATTTTTCTGGTACTTATAGCTTTTAGTTTTTTCAATGAAAAAGTATTAAAACTACCACTTGAAATTGGTCTTATGACAACGGCGTTTATGGTATCTATAGTTATTTTATGCCTTGAAATGCTAGGCGTAACAAGTATTATTAATTTGGCAAATTTATTTAACCAATTAGATTTACATGAAATAATTATGAATGGATTTTTATGTTTTCTTTTGTTTAGTGGATCGGCAAAGATCAAGTTACAGGATCTGACACATGATAAGTACTTGATTTCATCGTTGGCATTCTTCTCAACGCTGGTTTCAACAT
>Ga0209272_10001535_pt1 | contig 14492 bp, 12 predicted proteins | sample tdDd002_FD_187125 | JGI IMG/M metagenome (GOLD analysis project Ga0209272, IMG submission 187125) | Marine sediment microbial communities from the Atlantic coast under amendment with organic carbon and nitrate - tdDd00.2 (SPAdes)... | ecosystem: Environmental > Aquatic > Marine > Coastal >... | reverse complement strand
CTGAGTATGTGGTGGTACTTTGCTCCATCTATTTCCACAAAGGTCTGATAGTCTCCGGATACTCCCATAGCTCTGTCATCTAAATTTACTATCTCCATTATTTCCCTTGGATCAGCAGGATCCTGGATTCCTATTCTCCACTTTTTACCATCAGGTTTTGTTCCGATAGTTTCTATACTGGAGATAGAAGTTATAAATGCGCTGGTTATTCCCATGTCTTCCATAAGGAGTTTAGCTTTTGATATGGCGTATCCCTTTAGGAAGGCACCTGTATCGATCTCCTTTACCGGACTGTTATATGTGAGATATCCCCCCTCAGTGTCTACCTTGGAGTAATCTACCTTAGACAGAGCTTCCTTTATCTCTTCAGAGGAAGGCACCCTTTCATTTTCCCCTTCACTAAATCCCCATGCATCCATCAATGGAGAGATAGTTATATCAAAACCTTTATCTGAGAGATCATATACCCTCTCTACCTCATCCAAAATATATTTCGTCTCTTCATCTATTTTAATTTTCTTATTTTCACTATTATTTATCTGATCTATGATACTTCCCTTATGCTTGCTGTTTAGCTTTTCATCCACTCTTGCTATCTCTGCAAAAGCAGCATCTATTGATTTTTCAGCCAGCTTTACGTCTGTATCATATACTATTACCTTTATATAGGTACCGAATAAAAACTTTTCCCTTTCCACTCTTTGGGCTTCCTTATTTCCGCATCCAAAAAGAGAAAGGATTATTAGTATAATTAATAATCCTTTCTTCATGACTACTTAGCCTCAGTTTCTGGCTGGTCAACATATGTAATTTTATCGTAGTAGATCTCTCTTAATGCTTTCTTGATTATAGTGTCCTTCTTATAGCTTTTTACCAGCAGTTCAGCACCGTTATCAAGGTCTCTTGCTCTCTTTCCCGCTACTGTTGTAAGTACATATTTATTAGGTATTTTTTGTAGTGCTTCATCAAATGATACTTCTTTTTTCATACTATATCCTCCTGTTTCATACTATATCTATTCTACCATATTTTATAATTTTCTTAAAACTCTAGTTATGACTCTCTATTATCTTTATCAGATCTTCACAAGCCTGCTCTACAGTACGATTGATTACTACCTTATCATACTGATCTTCAAAGTCGTATTCCTTCAGAGAGTTAGTCAGTCTCAGCTGAACTGTTTCTTCACTTTCAGTTCCTCTTCCTCTAAGTCTCTTTTCTAATTCAGCCTTTGTAGGAGTTTTGAAAAATACAAGGTTTACTTCAGGATATACATCTCTTACCTGTACTCCTCCCTGAACATCGATCTCTAAGATTATGTTCTCACCCTTTTCCAGTCTGCTTTCTACTTCACTCTTTAAAGTTCCGTAGTAGTTTCCATGGACATTTGCATGCTCCAAGAATTCTTTATTTTCTATCTTACTTTTAAATTCTTCCATAGAAAGAAAGTGGTATTCTCTACCATTAACTTCTCCGTTTCTGGGTGATCTTGTTGTTGCAGAAGTAGCAAGGTTAATTCCAAGCATCCTTCTTACTTTCTTACATACTGTTGATTTTCCTGCTCCACTGGGACCTGAAACAACAAATAAATTTCCCTTTGCCATCTTACTCTCCTTTTTCTATTCTGGACGCGATAGTTTCTGGGTTGATTGCCGACATAATTATATGGTCAGAATCAGTTATTATGAGAGCTCTTGTTTTTCTTCCAAAAGTTGCATCGATTAGCTTACTCTGTGCCCTTGCTTCCTCCTTCAGTCTCCTGCTTGGAGCTGAATCAGGTGCTATTATCCCTACTATTCTTGCGTCTACAACCATATTTCCAAATCCAATATTGATTGGTTTCATACAGTTCTCCTATTCTATATTTAATAGCTGTTCTCTTATTTTTTCCACTTCATTCTTACATTCTACAACAAGTTTTGATATATCATAAAGGTTACACTTTACCCCACTTGTATTTAATTCTCTGAATATCTCCTGAAGTATAAAGTCTAACTTCTTTCCACAGCTATCTTCATTCTTTTCTATCTCAAGATTAAACTGCTCTAGGTGACTTTGAAGTCTTGAAACTTCTTCAGATATATCTGATTTATCTGTGAATAAAAGAATTTCTCTCAGTATATCAGCTTCACTGTAGTCGATCTTTTCACTTAACTTTGAAAGCTTTTCCAGTAGATTTGTTTTATATTCCTCTACTACCCTTCCTCTGTTAGCATCTATCTCTACTACATTTTTTCTGATAACATCCATCCTTTCAAGGAAGTAAGTTCTAAGTCTTGCCCCCTCCTCCTCCTTCATTACAATAAAGGAATCTACACAGGTCTGAATATTTTCAAGCACTAATTTTGCATAGGCTTTTTCATCTACCTCAGTTTCATTTTTCTTGATAACATTTGGCTGTTTCAGCAGTATATCCATCTTATTGCTGAATCTTTCTCCCAGATCATCCTCCAGGCTGTTTAATACCTGCATATAAGAAACTGCTATATTTTTATTGTATTCGAAAAGGTTTTCCTGTTCCTGCTTATCCTCAAAATCTATTCTCAGATCCACAGAACCTCTGGATACCCTTTTAGAAAATTCAGCTTTTATCTTGTTTTCTAAAAAATTTAATATATAAGGAATCTTTACCTTAAGATTTAAGTTTTTATTGTTTACACTTTTCAGTTCAATTTTAATTCTAAAGTTTTCATCTTCAAAGATATGTTTAGAATAACCCGTCATACTTCTCATTGTAATCCCCCTGGAACTTTCAAGTTAGTATATGAAAATAGGCGACAATCGCCGCCTATTTTTTTTATTAGTCTTCTTTCTTTATAGGAGTAAGGTGTTTATAGTCGATAAATCCAGTACCTGCTGGTATCTTCTTACCGATGATTACATTTTCCTTAAGTCCTTCTAGGTAGTCTACCTTACCTTCAATTGCTGCATTAGAAAGAACCTTTGTAGTTTCCTGGAATGATGCCGCTGAGATAAAGCTTCCAGTATTAACTGCGGCCTTAGTAATACCCTGAATAACTGGTACATACTGAATTTCAGCCTTTCCTGCTTTTCTTAACTCTGCATTTTCAATATCCACTACGATCTTCTCTACTACTTCATCTTCAAGAAGTAATGAAGCACCAGATTCAGTAACTCTTACTTTCTTAAACATCTGCTTAACGATAATCTCTATATGCTTATCGTTAACTGTAACTCCCTGGTCTCTATATACCTGCTGTACAGATTCTAGTATAAACTGCTCTGCTGCAACTAGTCCTTTGATCGCAAGAACGTCATGTGGAGATATAGCACCGTCTGTAATCTTATCTCCTGCTTTTACAAGCATTCCGTCAGTTACGATTAGGTGTTCTCCAACTGGTGCTAGGTATTCCTTGAAATCTTCAGAATCTGTTGTAGATCTGATATAGATTACTCTCATACCTTTCTTCTTCTTGTTAGTTACTTCTACTTTACCATCTATTTCAGAAAGCATAGCTTTTCCTTTAGGGTTTCTAGCTTCGAATAGCTCCTGAACTCTTGGAAGACCTCCAGTGATATCCTTTGTACCAGATCCTTCTGGGATGATCTTAGCTATAGTTTGTCCTTTTTTAACTTCTTCCCCTTCTTGTACCATTAGGTATGCTCCGTATGGTATGTTGTAAGTTCCGATATTTTCCCCTTCATCGTTGAATAATACGATTCTTGGGTTGATGTCTCCAGATTCCACCGGCTTAATTGCCAGGTACTCGTTAACATCAAACTTTTCATCATGAAGTTCTTTGATATAAAGCTCTCTGTACTCGATTTTACCATCAAGGTCTGCAATGATAGGGATATGGTATGGATCGAAAGTTACAAGAGTCTCTCCTGCTTCTACAATCTGACCTTCCTCTACCTTAAGTATAGATCCTGATGCGATCTCATAGTCATAGTTTCCTATGATTAACTTAGCTGACTGAGATACTATGATTTTCTCTCCTGTAGCTTCGTTATCAAGAATCTTAACATCTTTAAATGCGATCATTCCACCATTTTCAGCTTTGATTGAGTTCGCTGCTGTCGATGTAGATGCCACTCCTCCCGTATGGAAAGTTCTCATTGTAAGCTGTGTTCCAGGTTCTCCGATAGACTGTGCTGCGATAACTCCAACTGCTTCTCCAATAAGAATATCTTTATGGTTAGACAGATCTTTACCGTAACATTTTCTACATACACCTTTTTCTAGCTTACAAGTAAGTGGTGATCTTATAGTTATTTTCTTTATTTCAAGCTCATTAATTCTAGCTACTGTTTCTTTATCTAGAAGAACATTCTTAGGAGAGATTAGCTCACCTTCGTGTACAAGATCTTCAAGAAGAACTCTTCCAGTAATTCTCTCTTCTAGCTTTTCAATTACAGATCCTTCAGATACTAGTTCTGCAACTTCGATTCCCTCATCAGTACCACAATCGTCTGAGTTTACGATAACCTCGTGAGAGATATCAACCAGTCTTCTTGTTAGGTAACCTGAATCGGCAGTTCTTAGTGCCGTATCTGCTAGTCCTTTTCTTGCTCCGTGTGACGACATGAAGAACTCTAATACTGTTAGTCCCTCTCTGAAGTTTGCTTTGATTGGTACTTCGATGATTCTACCAGTTGTATCTGCCATTAGTCCTCTCATAGCTCCAAGCTGTCTCATCTGTGCGATAGATCCTCTTGCTCCTGAGTTCGCCATCATATATACTGGGTTGAACTTATCTAGGTTATTCATCATTGCGTCAGTAACGTCATTTGTTGCGTTAGACCATACTGCTACAGTTTTCTTATATCTTTCCTCGTTGATGATCTTACCGTCTCTATAATCCTGTTCGATTTGAGCTACGTCATCATCAGCTTTAGCTAGGATATCTTTCTTTGCAGCTGGTACTTCTAGATCTTCTATTCCTACAGTTACCCCTGCAAATGTTGCATAGTGGTAACCAAAGTTCTTAATCTCATTGATAAGATCTGATGTCATAGCGAATCCATGCATCTCATATAACTCACTGATAAGTTTCTTAAGAGCTCCCTTACCGAAAGTTACATTGTACATTCTGTTTTCCTTAGGAAGCATCTCATTGAAAAGAACTCTTCCTGGAGTAGTTTCAACTAATTCTTCATCTATTCTTACCTTTACAATTGCATGTGTTTCTACCTGACCACAATCATAAGCAGTTAGAGCTTGTTCCTTGTTAGAGAAGATTAGACCTTCTCCAGGAGCTCCCGCCTTACTCTCTGTCATGTAGTAACATCCCATTACCATATCCTGAGATGGTACAGCAATTGGCTCACCGTTTGCAGGGTGAATGATATTGTTTGGTGCAAGCATTAGAAGCTTTGCTTCCATGATTGCCTCTGGTGAAAGCATTAAGTGAACTGCCATCTGGTCTCCATCGAAATCGGCGTTAAAGGCTGCACATACTAGAGGGTGAAGTCTTATTGCTTTACCTTCTATAAGTACAGGCTGGAATGCCTGGATAGATAGTCTGTGTAGTGTTGGGGCTCTGTTTAGTAGTACCGGGTGATCCTGGATTACATCCTCGATTACATCCCATACCTTATCATCTGCTTCTTCAACAAGCTTTTTAGCTGTTTTGATGTTAGATGCTAACTCTCTTTGTACTAACTCTCTCATAATGAAAGGCTTGTATAGCTCAAGGGCCATCTTTTTAGGGATACCACACTGAGTCATCTTAAGAGATGGTCCTACTACGATTACCGATCTTGCAGAGTAGTCTACTCTTTTTCCAAGTAGGTTCTGTCTGAATCTTCCCTGCTTACCTTTAAGCATGTCAGATAGTGACTTAAGCTCTCTGTTGTTCTGAGCTACTACTGGCTTTCCTCTTCTACCGTTGTCGATAAGTGCATCTACAGCTTCCTGCAGCATTCTCTTCTCGTTCTTAACTACGATTTCAGGTGCCTTTATTTCAAGTAGTTTCTTAAGTCTGTTATTTCTGTTTATTACTCTTCTGTATAGGTCATTCAGGTCAGAAGTAGCAAATCTTCCTCCGTCTAACTGAACCATTGGTCTTAAGTCTGCAGGAATTACAGGAACATTTCCTAGTATCATCCACTCAGGCTTATTTCCAGAAGCGATAAAGTCTCTTACTATTTTAAGTCTCTTTACCAGTTTTTTTCTTTTTTGTGCTGAAGTTACATCTTCAAGCTCTTTTTCAAGCTCGGCCTGCAATTCTTCAAGGTTTATTATAGATAATAACTTTAAGATAGCTTCTGCACCCATCTGAGCGTTAAACGTTCTTCCGTGCTGCTGTCTGTAAAGCTTGTACTCTCTTTCAGTTAAGATCTTCCCTTCTTTAAGGTTAGTATCTCCTGGTTCAGTTACAATATATCTTGCAAAGTAAAGTACTGATTCTAATTCCTTTGGAGAAATCCCAAGGATTAGAGACATCTTGTTAGGAGTACCTTTTGAGTACCAGATATGAGATACTGGTGCTGCTAGACCAATGTGCCCCATTCTTTCTCTTCTAACTTTAGCTCTAGTTACTTCTACTCCACATTTCTCACATACAAGACCCTTGTATCTCATTCTCTTGTATTTACCACAAGCACATTCCCAGTCCTTAGTTGGTCCGAATATTCTTTCACAGAATAATCCGTCCATCTCAGGGTTTAGCGTTCTATAGTTTATAGTTTCTGGTTTTGTAATTTCTCCAAATGACCAGTCCTGTATCTTATCTGGCGAAGCTAATTTTATTTTGATTTTTTTAAAGTTTTTAATTCCCATATTAAGTGCAAAGCCTCCTTATTTGCGTCAAAGCATCTATTATACGCAAAGAGTCGTGGGCGCACCTGCGCCCACAACACTAATTTTTAAGATCTGCTAAAGAAAACTCTGTTATTGTCTCTTCTTTATTTAGCTCTTCATTGACATTTATAAGATTTCCTTCTGTATCAAATAATTCTACATCAAGCGATAGTGCCTGGAATTCTTTTAGTAGTACCTTAAATGATTCAGGTAGATCCGGCTCAGGCATTTCTTCACCTTTAACGATCGCCTCATAAGTCTTAGTTCTTCCGTTAACGTCATCTGATTTAACAGTTAACATTTCCTGAAGAATGTTTGATGCTCCATAAGCTTCCAGAGCCCATACTTCCATCTCTCCTAGTCTCTGTCCACCAAACTGAGCTTTTCCTCCCAGTGGCTGCTGAGTTACTAGTGAGTATGGTCCGATTGCTCTTGCGTGCATCTTATCCTCTACAAGGTGGTGAAGTTTTAGCATATACATACGTCCAACTGTTACAGGATTGTCAAACTTATCTCCTGTTCTACCATCAAATAAAGTTACTTTACCAGTTCTGCTGAATCCAGCTAGTTCTAGGTAATCTTTAACGTCCCCTTCTTTTCCTCCATTAAATACTGGAGTAGCAATGTGAGTTCCGCTATCTATTATATTTGAGAAACCTGTATTAACAAGGTTTTTCTTCATTTCATCCTGAGTCATAGTAGCTATCTGATCTTTTAGTCCTTCAGGAAGCTGTAAGTTTCCTAGTGCTAATGATAAGTGAACCTCTAGTACCTGACCGATGTTCATACGTGATGGTACTCCTAGTGGGTTGATTACAACATCTAAGTGAGTTCCATCTTCCAGGAATGGCATATCTTCTGAAGGTAATACTCTAGAAACAACACCTTTGTTTCCGTGTCTTCCTGACATCTTATCTCCAACAGTGATCTTTCTTTTCTCTGCGATGAATATTCTTATAGACCTGTTTACTCCAGCCTTAAGTTCGTCACCGTTTTCTCTAGAAAGCTCAAGAATATCTACAACAGTACCTTTAGCTCCGTGTGGCATCTTAAGAGATGTATCTCTTACGTCTCTTGCCTTCTCACCAAAGATTGCTCTTAGAAGTTTCTCTTCTGCAGGTGGTTCAGTTTCTCCCTTAGGAGTTGTCTTACCTACTAAGATATCACCAGGTCCTACTTCTGCTCCGATTCTGATAATTCCACTTTCATCAAGATTTCTAAGTGCCTCTTCAGATACATTAGGAATCTCTCTTGTAATCTCTTCATCTCCAAGCTTTGTAGATCTAGCTTCAGTTTCATACTCTTCTATATGGATAGATGTAAATACATCATCTTTTCTTAATCTGTCAGAGATTAGGATCGCATCCTCAAAGTTATATCCTTCCCAAGGCATGAATGCCATAAGGATATTTCTTCCAAGTGCAAGATCTCCACCTTTAGTTGCAGGTCCGTCAGCAAGGATAGTTCCTGGCTTGATTTCTTGTCCTAGGTCAACTAGTGGTTTTTGATGTAGACACATTGCCTGGTTCGATCTTTCAAAGTTAAGAAGTTTAAGAGTCTGCTCTTTTCCTTCAGTATCTTCTAAAGTTATCGATCTGGCATCTACAGCTGTGATCTTTCCTTCTACAGTTGATACAGGAACTGCTCCAGTATCTACAGCAACCTTTCTCTCAAGACCAGTTCCGATATACGGTGCTTCTGCTCTAAGTAGTGGTACTGCCTGTCTCTGCATGTTTGATCCCATTAGGGCTCTGTTGGCGTCATCGTGCTCTAGGAATGGTATTAGACCTGCTGATACAGATACAACCTGCTTAGGTGATACGTCTAGGTAATCAACCTTTTCCCCTGCTATGTGAACGATCTCATGACCATATCTACATACAACTTCTCCAACTAGGTTTCCATTTTCTGCTACTTCCGTATCGGCCTGGGCAATGAATAGTCCTTCCTCTTCGTCAGCTGCAAGGTAATGCACATCATTAAGATCTGCTACACCATTATTTACTTTTACATATGGAGTCTCAATGAATCCATACTTATTTACTTTTGCATATATTGCAAGTGATCCGATAAGACCGATGTTTGGTCCCTCTGGAGTTTCTATTGGACAGATTCTACCGTAGTGTGAATCGTGTACGTCTCTAACCTCGAATCCGGCTCTTTCTCTTGAAAGTCCACCAGGTCCCAGTGCAGATATTCTTCTCTTATGAGTAAGTTCCGCTAGTGGGTTTGACTGGTCCATAAACTGAGAAAGCTGACCTGATCCAAAGAAGTCAAGAATTAATGCATTCAGTGGTCTAGTGTTAAGTACAGATTGAGATGTAAGAGTTACTGCATCTTGTACAGTCATCTTCTCTTTTACCATCTTACCCATCTTAGCAAGTCCAGATCTGATCTGCATTAGAAGTAGTTCTCCTACTCCTCTTACTCTTCTGTTTGAAAGGTTATCGATATCGTCTATATGTCCGTCAGCATTATGAAGTCCTAATACATAACTCATAGTTGCCACAAGATCATCCTTAGTTAAAACTGATTCTTCCTCTGGAAGGTCTAATTTTAATCTCTTATTCATCTTGTATCTACCTACTGGAGCAAGGTCATATCTCTGTGGGTTAAAGAACATTTGTCTAACTAGTGATCTAGCTGAGTCAACTGTTACCAGGTCACCTGGTCTAAGCTTTTTAAATACCTCAGTTACTGCCTCATCCTTATTTTCAGTAGTATCATTTAGGATTGTATTAGCTAGAAGTTTATCTTCCGGCTTTACTTCCCAGTATACAAGCTTTTCTAACTTCATGTCGATGATGCTTTCAATTAGAGCCTCATCTATGATAGCTTCCGATTCAGCCAGGATCTCTCCTGTATCTTCATCAAAGATATCTTCTTTAACAAAGCTTCCCTCTAGTTTTGTTCTTATAACACTTACTAGGTCTTCTCTGTTATCATACTTATTATAGTACTTAGTTAAATCTGCTTCTTTTACTTCTAGGAAATCTTCGATGATCTCTCTGTTAGTTTCAAAGAAGTCGATAGCTTTTAAGAATACAGTTGCAAGAACCTTCTTCTTTCTGTCTATCTTTACACTTAGTAGATCATTCTTATCACTTTCAAATTCTAGCCAAGTACCCTTGTATGGAATGATTTTTCCTGAGAAAAGATCTTTTCCTGTCTGGATATTAACTTCCTTGTTAAATGACACACCTGGTGATCTGTGTAGCTGAGATACAACTACTCTTTCTGCACCGTTGATAATAAATGTACCTGATTCAGTCATCATTGGTAGTTCACCAAAGTAAACTAGTGATTCTTGAATCTCGTTTCCGCTTTTTTTGTTAGTAAGTCTTAATCTTACCTTTAACGAAGATGAGTAAGTTTTTCCTCTTTTCTTACACTCAAGCTGATCACGTAACGGACCTTCCGCTTCATGCAACTCATACGCTAGGTATTCAAGTCTTATGTCTCCGTTCGAAGACTCGATAGGGAAAATTTCTCTAAAAGCCCCTTCTAGACCTTTATCCTCTCTGGAATAAGGCGATTTCTTGGCTTGTAGGAAATCTTCGTAGGAATTCAGTTGGAATTCTAAGAAATGAGGCATTGATCCTCTCTCATTTATCCTTCCGAAACTCAGTCTTTTAATAAGTTTCCCCATTACTTCACACCCCTTGTTTAATTCTTAAATGGTTGATATCTAATTTTTTTCAACGAATATCCAAAATCACTAATTCTATTTAAAAAAACTAGATATCAACTCTCTTTTCATTATTTTCATCATTTTCCTTCTAGAATTTTTCTGAATTTAAAAAAATGAGTAAAAAGGCACTCCCTTGAGAGTGCCTATTTTTTTTAAATTTTAGTAGAATCTTATGTAGTATAGAGAGTTAATTACTTAACTTCTACAGTTGCTCCAGCTTCTTCTAACTTAGCTGCAACTTCAGCTGCCTCTTCTTTAGATACTGCCTCTTTGATTGCTCCACCAGCTTCTACAAGTGTCTTAGCTTCCTTAAGACCTAATCCAGTAATTCCTCTAACTTCTTTGATTACTGCGATTTTCTTAGGTCCTGCAGTTACAAGAACTACGTCGAATTCAGTCTGCTCTGCTGCTGCTTCTCCTGCTCCTCCTGCTACTGCTACAGGTGCTGCTGCAGTTACTCCAAAATGATCCTCAAGTGACTCTACTAACTCTTTTAACTCTAATACAGTCATCGCTTCTAATTCAGTGATGAATGCTGCTCTATCGAATGCCATTATATGTTTCCTCCTCGAAATTTCATTTATAATTTATATTTAAAATGAGATTATTTTTATTTTTTTTAATCATATTCAAAGCCTGATTAAATAGGGCTTATAGTTTGAATTAGTTAGAGAATTACTCTCCAGCTACTTCTTCTTTTTTATCAGCGATTGCTACAGTTGCGTAAGCAAGCTTTCTGATAGGTCCAAGCATTCCGTTTAAGATCATTGATAATAATTGATCTCTTGATGGAAGCTTTGCAAGTGCTTCAACTTCAGTTACGTCTACTCTCTTACCAGAAAGTAATCCAGCTTTGATGTTGAAAACTTCACCTTTTGTCTTAGCAAGGTCGTATATTACCTTTGCAGGTGCTACTACGTCCTCTTTTCCAAATGCGAATGCTGTAGTTCCTTCTAAAACGTCGTCGAATGAATCCTCTACACCAGCTTCTTGTAAAGCTAGCTTGAATAGTCTATTCTTAGCAACGATATAGTCAGCACCAGCTTCTCTCATTTCTCTTCTAAGTGCAGTCTCTTCAGTAGCCTTGATTCCTTGATAGTCAACGAATACTACAGATTCAGATGCTTTGATCATCTCTGTTAATTGAGCTACTGCTTCTTTTTTCGCTTGAGTTGCCATGTCTATTCACCTCCTCTTTTTTCAAAAAATAACCTCCGGACCAAAGTATTAGTTAGGACCGGAGGTTGAAGTACACAATTGAGGTTAGGGAATACCTTAACTCCAACCTCGGTAGGTTTTTAAGGTTTTCACCACCTACGGTCTTTGGTTTGGATTTATATTTAATTTTTATCCAACTTTTTAAAACTAAGCTTCTAAATGCTTAGCAACCAGAACCGTATCCATTTTAATTCCAGGTCCCATAGTTAGAGACACTGCAACTGTTCTAAGGTATTGACCTTTAGAAGCAGATGGCTTAAGTCTGTTAATTTCTTGCATGAATGCGTCGAAGTTCTCAGCAATCTTTTCATCAGAGAAATCAGCCTTTCCAATTGGTACATGGATAGATCCTAACTTATCTACTCTGAAAGCAAGCTTTCCTTTTTTGAACTCAGATACTGCAGTAGCAACATCTGGAGTTACAGTTCCTGACTTAGGATTAGGCATTAACCCTTTCGTTCCAAGAATTCTACCAAGCTTTCCTAGCTTAGGCATCATGTCAGGTGTAGCGATAACTACGTCAAAGTCGAACCAACCTTTCTGGATCTTCTCGATGTAATCTTCAGCTCCTGCGTAGTCTGCACCAGCAGCTAGAGCCTTTTCAACGTTTTCTCCTTGAGTTATAGCAAGAACCTTTACAGTCTTTCCAGTTCCGTGTGGAAGTACAACAGTACCTCTAACTTGTTGGTCAGCGTGTCTAGGATCTACTCCAAGTCTAAGAGCAACCTCTACAGTTTCAACGAACTTTGCAGTTCTAGTCTTTGTTACTAATTCTAATGCTTCTTTAACTTCATATGACTTACCAGTCTCTACAAGCTTAGCTATTTCTAAATATTTCTTACCTCTTTTAGCCATTACTAAACGTTCCTCCTTTTGTGGTTCAGCGGATAATTAGTCCTACCACTTAATTTAACCTCTATAATAAAGCTATTACTAATTGTAATTACTCAGCGATCTGGATCCCCATAGATCTAGCAGATCCTGCGATAACTCTCATTGCAGCTTCTAATGATCCAGCGTTAAGATCTGGCATCTTAGTTTCAGCGATTTCCTGAAGCTGTGCCTTTGTGATTGAACCAGCTACGTCAGTCTTTGAGTTAGCTGCTGCAGATTTGATTCCAGCTGCTTTCTTAAGAAGGTCTGATGCAGGTGGAGTCTTCATGATGAATGTGAAAGATCTGTCGTTGTATACAGAAATTTCTACTGGAATTACCCATCCCATCTTATCTTGTGTTTTAGCGTTGAAAGCTTTACAGAATTCCATGATGTTAACACCATGCTGTCCTAGAGCCGGTCCTACTGGTGGAGCTGGGTTAGCTTTTCCTGCTTGTAATTGTAATTTAATTAATCCGATTACTTCTTTTGCCATTTTTAAAGTTGCACCTCCAAAATATATGTGGTATTAGATTTACTATCTCCCACGTGAAAACCTAGTCGGCTTTCTTTACTCCGTCAAATTCAGCTTCAACTGGAGTCATTCTTCCAAACATTTCTACCATCAGTTTAACCCTCTGGTGCTCCATGTCTATTTCCGTCACTTTTCCGCCTTGACCTTCGAATCCACCCTCAAGCAGTTCTACATAGTCACCGACTACAAAGTTTATCTTAACTAATTCTTTTATTTCTATTTCTTCTTGATCTTTACCATAACCGATGACATTGAATATGTTTTCTACCTCTTCATCTTCCATAGGAATCGGATCCGACCCTACTCCAACAAATCCAGTAACACCATTGGTATTTCTTACGACATACCAGGCGTCAGAATCAACTCTGAAGTTGATACCATCTTCACTTTCCTCTCTAGTAGCAATCATTTCGATCATTACATATCCAGGGAAAAGCTTTCTAGCAACCTCAACCTCTTTACCTCTTCTGATATCTTTAACTATTTCTTCAGGAACAAGAATATCAGTTACGATCTCGCTCATTCCTAGTGTCTCAATTTTCTGTTCAAGATCTGTTTTCACCTTTTTCTCATACCCTGAGTAAGTGTGTATCATAAACCATTTTTTAACTTCAGTTTTTATCATCTTACCCTCCAAAAACGGATACAAGCAAATCCATAAGTCTAGAAGCAATTAAGTCGAAGAGCCCTAAGTATAAGCTCATGGCAACACTCATGGCCGCCACTATTATTGTTGCATTTGAGACTTCCTCTTTGTTAGGCCAAGTTACCTTAGCATACTCCGATTTTATCTCTTCGATAAATTTCATTGATATCACCCTCTTAGTATAAAAAAATGGCAGGCCAAGGAGAACTCTACTCCTAACCCTGTGGTTAGGAGAGCGTGCTCACTAGTAGAGCCTTTTGACCTGCATGTTGTAAACTAAATTGTGATCACTCTAATTACTTTTTCGTTTCTTTGTGAACAGTAACTTTTTTGTCCCACTTACAGTACTTTTTTAATTCGATTCTGTCAGTAGTGTTTCTTTTGTTCTTGTTTGTACTGTAGTTTCTTCTTTTACATTCAGTACACTCTAATTGGATATTTACTCTCATTAATTACACCTCCACTCGTTTAGTCGGATTTCAATCCTCCCATACCCCCATGAGTATGGTATGTTCAGAGCTTCGCTTTTGCTTTCTAAGACGAATATAATAATATCATAAAAAACATACTATGTCAACATTAAAATCAACTTTTTCAGTTTTTTCTGCTATTTGCTTGTTTTTCCTTACAAAATAAAAAAAACTTGGCAAGTTCCTATCCTCCCAGGGGGCTGCCCCCCAAGTACTTTCAGCGTTTACGGGCTTAACTTCTGGGTTCGATATGTGACCAGGTGTACCTCCGTAGCTATTCTCACCAAGTAATT
>Ga0209272_10001534_pt1 | contig 14506 bp, 12 predicted proteins | sample tdDd002_FD_187125 | JGI IMG/M metagenome (GOLD analysis project Ga0209272, IMG submission 187125) | Marine sediment microbial communities from the Atlantic coast under amendment with organic carbon and nitrate - tdDd00.2 (SPAdes)... | ecosystem: Environmental > Aquatic > Marine > Coastal >... | reverse complement strand
TGATTCGAATATCTGTCCGTGATCACATTTTGTTAAATCTAGGTTTGAAAATAATCTTCACCGCAATGATAATCCATAACGAAGATTTTTTTCAAACAAAATAAAAATTTTTTTTGAAAGTGGTGAAATCAGGTAGAAAACCAATATAAGGGAACAATATGAAAGCCATGAACAAAATTACATTCGCTATGCTTACGCTCGGATTCGCTGTTTCTGCACAGGCGGCAACTACTCTTAAAATGGGTATGCAAGCTTCTGTGGGCTCGGTGGAGTACACCTCTGCAAAACTGCTTGCTGATACGATTGAAGATATGAGTAACGGTGAGCTTAAGCTATCACTTTACCCAAGCGCACAGTTGGGTGATGACCGCGCCATGATGCAGCAACTGACAATGGGTGACTTAGATATTACTTACTCTGAGTTTGGCCGTATTGGTCTTTGGATCCCGAAAGCAGAAGCCGTCGCATTACCTTATGTTGTAAAAGACTACGAGCATATTCGCCGTATTTACGACTCTGAGTTTGGTCAAGAGGTGCGCGCTGAAATGTTAGCGAAGTTTAACTGGCGTGCATTGGATACTTGGTACAACGGCACACGTGAAACAACGTCAAACCGTCCTCTTGAGTCTATTAGTGACTTTAAAGGCCTAAAGCTGCGTGTTCCTAATGCAAAACCAAATCTAAACTACGCGAAATTGTCTGGCGCTTCACCAACACCTATGGCGTTTTCTGAGGTGTACCTAGCATTGCAAACTAATGCGGTAGATGGCCAAGAAAACCCGCTACCAACTATTAAAACAATGAAGTTCTATGAAGTGCAGAAGAACCTAGCTATGACGAACCACATTGTGAATGACCAAATGGTGCTGATCTCTGACACTACGTGGCAAAAACTATCCAAAAGTGAGCGCGATATTATCAATAAAGCCGTGGCAAAAGCCGGCGCTGCCCATACTGCTTCTGTGAAAAAACAAGAAGCGGAACTGGTGTCGTTCTTTGAAGCGCAAGGCGTGAATGTGACTTACCCAGATCTCACTCCGTTCCGTAAAGCGATGGAGCCGCTTTACTCTAAGTTTGACGATAAGATCGGGCAGCCTATTGTGACTAAACTGGCTGGTATGTAAGAAAGCAATTTACTCATAGTAAATCAATAGGCTTGGCTGGCCATCAGCGGCCAGCCTTGGAGCTAAGAAATGTTACGTAAGATTATTGATAATATTGAAGAGATCATAACGGTACCGCTCATGGCAATTTTGCTTGTGGTGCTAACTTGGCAGATCGGTACCCGCTGGTTGCTCAATGATCCTTCTCTTTGGAGTGAAGAACTCGCACGAGTTCTTTTTATGTATATGTCGTTAATTGGCTGTGCGCTGGCGATAAAAAGTGGCTCGCACGTCAAAATTACTTTCTTCTCAGACAAATTGCCTGAGAAAGTGAGATTTGCTTTAGCGCTCACTTTAGAGCTTGCCGTTTTGGTGTCTATTTTTGCCATTATTTATCTTGGCTATCAACACGTTCAACGTACTGCGTTTTTTGAGCTGATCACGTTGGAAATTTCAAGTAAGTGGATGAACTACAGTTTGCCACTTGGGGGCTTGTTTATGGTCGCTCGCCAACTGGAGAAAATGTACCAGTTTGTTTGTGAGTATCGCCAAAATGGTAAGCCTGTGTCTGAACAGCAATCTCAAACAGTCGCTAGGTAGGAGTCGTTATGGCAGGTTCAATTTTTGGCTGGTTAGCACTCCTGTTTGCAGGAATGCCGGTTGGCTTTTCACTTATTTTTGTCGCTCTGGTGTTTTTGGTGTTAACCCAAAGCACGGGGATCAACTTTGCAGCTCAGCAGATGCTGGGTGGCATTAACAACTTTACTCTACTTTCAGTGCCATTTTTTGTCTTGACCGGACACTTAATGAATAGCGCGGGCATTACCGAGCGTATTTTTAACTTCGCCAAGTCAATGGTGGGACACATCACAGGTAGCCTTGGCCACGTGAACATCATGGCGAGCTTATTGTTCTCGGGTATGTCGGGTTCTGCGCTTGCTGATGCGGGTGGCCTTGGCCAGCTTGAAATCAAATCCATGCGCGATGCCAAATACGATGATGACTTCGCTGGTGGTTTGACAGCCGCATCTTGCATCATTGGCCCTTTGGTTCCGCCTTCTGTTCCTTTGGTTATTTATGGGGTTGTTTCGAATACTTCAATTGGTGCGCTGTTTTTAGCAGGGGCGATCCCTGGCCTTTTATGTGCAGCTTCTTTGATGGTAATGAGTTACTTCATTTGTAAAAAGCGTGGCTACATTACGCTGCCGAAGGCATCACGTGGTGAGCAACTGAAATCGTTAAAAGAGGCGTTCTTGTCTTTGCTAACGCCAGTGATCATCATTGGCGGCATCTTTTCAGGCAAGTTTACCCCAACCGAAGCGGCAGTGGTTTCCTCACTCTACGCTCTGTTTCTCGGTACTGTGGTATATCGTCAATTAACCTTTACTGGTTTCATCGGCATTTTGAAAGAAACCGTTAACACCACGGCAGTTGTTGCCTTGATGGTGATGGGGGTAACGGTATTTGGTTGGATTGTCGCTCGTGAGCAACTGCCTCAGATGATGGCGGATTACTTCCTCACCATCAGTGAAAACCCGTTAGTACTGTTGCTGCTCATCAACTTATTACTGCTGTTCTTGGGCACCTTTATTGAGTCATTAGCCTTGCTGCTACTTTTGGTTCCATTCTTGGTTCCTGTCGCCGCAGCGGTGGGTATCGACCCGGTTCACTTTGGCGTAATGGCGATTTTGAACTTAATGATCGGTATTTTGACTCCTCCAATGGGTATGGCGCTGTATGTGGTGTCTAAGGTGGGAGACATTCCATTCCACACCTTGACCAAAGGGGTGATCCCACTGCTTGTGCCGTTATTTATTGTGTTGGCATTGGTGGCGATTTTCCCACAGTTCACGCTATTCCTTCCGGAAATGATGCTCGATTACGGTAAGTAGTGTACGAAAATTAGTTATTCAAATTGGTGAAATAAGGTGCGCCTTATTTCACCCTGTTTAAATCATATTTAAGGTAAGAAAATGAAAAAATTGTCAGGTTTAATCGCAGCTCCTCACACGCCGTTTGATGCAGCGAACAAAGTGAACTTTGGCGCGATTGATCAAATTGCGGAGCTATTGGTCGAGCAAGGTGTCACGGGTGCTTACGTATGTGGCACAACAGGGGAAGGCATTCACTGCTCGGTGGAAGAGCGTAAGGCGATTGCCGAGCGCTGGGTTAAAGCGTCTGACGGCAAGCTGGATCTTATCATTCACACTGGTGCGTTAAGCATTGTTGATACGCTGGATCTTACCCGTCACGCGGAAACCTTGGATATTCTAGCAACCTCGGCTATTGGCCCATGTTTCTTTAAGCCGGGCAGCGTGGAAGACTTGGTAGAGTACTGCGCGCAAATCGCAGCCGCCGCGCCATCAAAAGGTTTCTACTACTACCACTCGGGTATGTCGGGTGTAAACTTGGATCTTGAGCAGTTCCTAATTCAAGGTAACGATCGCATTCCAAACCTATCGGGTGCTAAGTTCAACAATAGTGATTTATACGAGTACCAGCGCTGCGTACGCGTAGCCGATGGTAAGTTTGATGTTCCATTTGGTGTCGATGAGTTTCTTCCTGCCGGCCTTGCTGTTGGCGCGATGAGCGCGGTGGGCAGTACTTATAACTATGCTGCGCCGCTTTATCTAAAAATCATTGAGGCGTTTAACAATGGCGACCAAGCGCAAGTGGCCGCGTTAATGGACAAAGTCATCGCGATTATTCGTGTGCTGGTTCAATACGGTGGCGTTGCCGCGGGTAAAGCCGCGATGGAGCTGCACGGCATTGATGCGGGTAACCCACGCTTGCCAATTCGCTCACTAACCGCGGAGCAAAAGGCCGACGTTGTAGCGAAAATGCGAGACGCTGACTTTTTGTAATTGAGTTGCTTCTAGTTTTTGACCTTGAAAGGGGCATGGCCCCTTTTTTCTAACTAAGGTGTAAATAATGCGTGGTATATATCTTCCATTGATGACGCCATTTAACTCCGCTGGTAACGTTGCCTATGAGTTGCTGGAGGACATGATTAACCATCATATTGCCAATGGCGTTGATGGGTTTTACGTTGGTGGTAGCTCGTCGGAGTGCTTTATGATGACTTTGGAGGAGCGAAAACGCGTCTTTCAGTCAGTGGCACAAATTAATGCCGGTCGCGTTCCTTTGATCGCGCATGTTGGGGCGATTTCTCTGCATGAAGTATATCAATTGGTCGATAGCGCTGTTTGTGCTAACTACTCTGCTATCTCCGCGACTCCTCCCTTTTACTATGGTTTTACTAAGCAAGAGGTAAATCACTATTATTGCAGTATTGCCCAGTATTCGGCGCTGCCGCTCTTGCTTTATAACATTCCTGGAACAACAGGCGTCCACTTCAGTCATCAAGAGTTGTTTCAACTGGCTGAAATGGAAAACGTTGTTGGGATTAAGCACACCACCAGTGACATGTTTTTTATCGAGCGACTGAGAGCAAAGCAGCCTCAAGCGGTCATTTTCCATGGTGAAGACACGATGCTTGTTAATGGTCTGCAAATGGGGGCGAGTGGTGGCATTGGTAGTACCTATAACTTGATGTCAAAATGGTATGTCGGTATCTACCAAGCCATGATGCAGTCTGAGGTAGAAAAAGCGATGGAACTTCAGCATAAGGCGAATGCAGTTACTGAACAATTGCTCAGTTGTGGCGTCTACCAGTCGATTAAGTTTGCGATGGGAGAGCTTGGTGTGAACTATGGTGTTTGTCGAGAACCGTTGTTGCCATTATCCATTGAGCACAAAAGACAGGTTTCTACCCTGCTCAGTGACATCGGTTAACAATTTATATTGCGTCATATTGTCAGTTAAATTCTCTGGGCTATGTCATTGTTTTCCTGAGTCTGCTATTTTGGCGCAAGCATGGAATATATAAAGAGGCTATTGTGAATTCGCCTAAAAACCTATTAGTCAGAATGCGCTCCAATATTGAGCCGTTGAGTAAAAAGCTAAGAGTAGTCGCCGACTACATCATAGAAAATGCCAATGATGTTCAGTTTCAAACGATTACCGATTTAGCAAAAAACACTCAAACCAGTGAAGCGACGGTTGTGCGCTTATGTCGCGACATGGGCTACAAAGGTTACTCTGATTTTCGTATGGCGTTGGCTGTCGATTTGAGCCAAACTGCCAGCCAAAACGCCCCGGAGGTCGAAGGTGATATCTGTGATGTGTCGGCGCAACACGCGGTGGCCAGTTTGCAAGATACCGCTAAACTTATTGACCGTAAATCGCTCGAGCGGATCTGTGCGTTAGTACACAGTGCCAGTTTTATTAGCTGTGTAGGGGTCGGTGCGTCGAGTATTGTAGGGCGTTATCTCTCTTTCCGCTTACTGAGAATTGGCAAAAAAGTGACCATGTATGAAGATACTCACCTTGCGGCGATGAATGCAGTTCGCTGTAGTCAGGGGGATCTTTGGATATCGGTTTCAAGCTCGGGTTCCACCAAAGAAGTGGTTCACGCTGCAACACAGGCCTATAAGCGCAATATTCCAGTGGTCTCTCTTACCAATATTAGCCATAGCCCTTTGTCGGCAATTTCAACGGAAATGCTAGTTGCAGCAAGGCCTGAAGGGCCGCTGACTGGCGGGGCGTTTGCATCTAAAGTTGGCGCTTTATTGCTGGTAGACGTGTTGGTGAACACCTTACTGGATATGTATCCGGAGTATTCAGAGTCAGTGTTAGAGACTGCTGAAGTGGTTATGCCTTTGATGACTAGCTAATTTAGAGATCATTCTATTTTTTAGAAGCTCGCGATTGCGGGCTTTTTTTTTATTAAATTATGAAAATAATTTTTTTGTTAACTTGATCTAGTAAAAATATATTTTTCCGATCAATAATGAGGGTGAAATTTGAACACATTCTCTCTACATACTTTTAAAAAATAGGATGACAGATGTCGGTCATTCACATAAGGAAATAATCATAATGAATAAACGACACACCAATAAATTAATCACACCTTTGCTTGCTGCTTCTCTGCTACTGAGTACTTCTGTTTTGGCCAAGGATCAATGGCCTGATTTGCCGGTTGGCATGAAAAGTGGCGTCAGTGCCCAAGTTGGTAACAAGCTTTACGTCGGGCTTGGCTCGGCAGGCAAAGGCTTCTACATGCTGGATCTTGCCAATGTTGCTCAAGGTTGGCAGCAGCAAGCTGATTTTTCTGGCCCGGCACGTAGTGGCGCAACGGCGAGCGTCGTCGGCGATGACATCTATATCTTTGGTGGTTCGGGTAAGAACCGCGCCAGCGATGCGGCGCCAATTCTTTTTGATACCGTTTACCGCTACGACGCCACGACGAACTCTTGGGCGCAAGTAAACACTAACACACCCGTTGGACTGTTAGGGGCCGCTTCCTACTCTCCTGACAACAAACAAGTGCTGTTTTTTGGTGGCTATAACAAAGGCTACTTTGATAAGTACTTGGCCGACATAAATGCCACCAGTAAGAAAGAGCAGCCGGAAAAATGGCAGAAAATTGTCGACGATTACATGGGCATGAAGCCGCTGAACTATAAGTGGAACCCAAATGTGATCAGCTACATGCCAGAGACTGGTCAATGGAGCGATTTGGGTGCGTCTCCTTATCTACCAAACTGTGGTTCGGCGTTAGTCGCGCAGGGCTCAAAGGCCACGCTAGTGAGTGGCGAAATCAAACCAGGCTTGCGAACCGCTGAAGTGAAGCAGTTTCGCTTCGGCGCTGCTCAGCCGTGGAAGAGCTTACATGATCTACCTAAACCATCCAGTCAAAGTGTTCAAGAAGGGGTCGCTGGCGCGTTCGCTGGTAAGAGCAACGGCGTAATGATTGTGGCGGGTGGGGCGAACTTCCATGGCGCGAAAGGGGCGTTTGAGCAAGGCAAGATGTTTGCCCACAACGGCTTTGGTAAAGCGTTTAATCCAGAAACCTACGTGCTGCAAGATGGCCTGTGGTCACAATCAACCGACTTACCTTATGGCCTAGCTTACGGCGCTTCATTTACCACTGATAAAGGCGTTTTGATTATCGGCGGTGAAGACAGCAAACGTGCCGCTCGAAAAGAGGTGTATTTGCTTTCTTGGGATGGCAAGTCGGTTCAAGTTACTAACTAAAAATGGAGTAGAAAATGTCACTTTCGATGACTCAATTTCCTTGCCTGCCTGTTGGCATGAAAAATGGTGTGGCAGCGCGAGTTGGCCGCCGAATCTATGCAGGACTCGGCAGTGCAGGAAAGCAGTTTTTCTGTTTGGATTTAGACGCGCTAGAGCTTGGTTGGCAAAGAGTTGCGGAGTTTCCAGGTACAGCGAGAAACGATGCAGTCATTATCGCAAGTGAGCGCGGCATTTGGGTGTTTTCTGGCGCTGGGGCAGAAAACGGCAGTAGCCCACAAGTGTTAACCGATGTTTATCACCTAAATGCCGCCACCAATGAGTGGCTGCAACTAGACACGACTATTCCTGTGGGCTTATTAGGCGCAAGCGGCTGTGAAGTCGCACCCGAAAAATTCGTTTTTTGGGGCGGCTATAACAAAGCGCTATTTGATGATTTTTTGGCTAAGTTGAGTGCGATAGATGTTAGCCAAGAGCCTGAAAAACACCAAGCGGCCTTAGTCGAGTTTATGTCGATGCCGCCAAAAGAGTACGGTTGGAACCAAGATCTTTGGCTATTTGATGGCTGTGAGCTTAGTTGGAAGAGAGTAATGAAAAATCCCTACCCGGCTAACTGTGGCGCCAGCCTTATTCAAGATGCCAATCAAGTGGTGCTGATAGACGGTGAAATAAAGCCGGGCCTGCGCAGCACTCAAGTGAAAAAGTTTACTTTTCATTCGTTGAATGAAGTAGAGAGCACGACGTTACCTAGCATTCAAGCCTCCCCCCAAGAGCATGAAGGTTTAGCGGGTGCGTATGCTGGGCTGGTGAAAGGCCAGTACATCGCCGCTGGCGGAGCTTTTTTTGTCGGTAGCCAACAAAAGGCGAGGGAAAAGCAGTGGTATACCCATCAAGGGTTAAGCAAACATTACAGTAATAACATTTGGCGTTTTGATGGTAAACAGTGGCACCAAGCAGGTGAGCTTCCGACAGGATGCGCCTACGGCGCCTCGGTTTCCACCGAGCAAGGCTTACTGATGTTAGGAGGAGAAGATCAACAAGGACAGGCATTAAAGGGTTGTTATTTGATTGACTGGCAAGCTTAGTCCATCCCCCCTATAGGTGGTTTAAGCAATTCGAACCGAATTAAAGCTAACTCGCTTTAGCCATGGTTCAAACTGAACGACAAACACTTTGGTGGCTTTAACCATGGAGGCGCGCATTACTTTGCCTCCGTGGTTATTTTTTATCTATTGATAGTAGACGTCAGTGGTTGGTGCTTGTTGTTCTCCGTTTTATCAAAAGGAGAATTGAAGTGGAAAAAATTGAATATCCTTGTAAAGGAGCGACATTGTTGGCGAGCGTAGCTCTTGCCACCTCGCTATTGGTTTCGTTTCAGGCCCAAGCGGTAGCGCCGAATATACGTGACGTGGTTGTTTTTAAAGGCGGAGAAGGAGGCAGCAGTCACTATCGCATTCCTTCTATGGTTGTGGCTGCCGATGGCTCGTTGGTTGCCTTTGCTGAAGGGCGTGGGACATCTGGCGATCCTGGTAATGGCGCGCCAACCAGCATTAAGAGTCGCCGCTCAACTGATAACGGTCAAACGTGGTCAGCGTACCAAGCCATCCATGAGGTGTCAGGTCAGGCGTTTTCTGATCCTAGGCCTATGCTGGATAAGAGCACAGGACGGCTATTTGTTTTTTATACTAAGTGGGATATCGACTGCGCCCAAAATGGAAACTGTGTGCCATTTGATGACCCTAACCATAAATTGCTCTACCGAACCAGTGACGATAATGGTCAAACTTGGTCACCTGCGACGGACGTCATCGATCAGGTTCGCGACGTTAACTGGTTTGCCAATGGCGATGCAACCAGGAATGGCCGAGCTACTTGGTCGTTTACGCCCAGCGCCAGTCTGATCAATCAAGCCGCCACATCTGGTTGGCAACTCGGCTGGAACTCAAGAGTTGCCAATGGTGCTTGTAATGTTCAGTACTTTGGCAATGGAAATACCCGTTTCTTGGTTGACTTAGTGGTCAATGAAGATAAATCCGTGAAAGCGGTGCTTTACGGCAATGGTCAAAATAGCGAGTACTCGCTTGGCTACGACATTGGTGGGTATCACGATTACCAAATTGTGAGCGATGGTAATAGTGCCAGCTTCTATGTCGATAACACCTTGGTAGCCAGTGGCTGGAGTGGTCAATCTCATAGCGTTAAGACGGTTACTTGGGGCAATGGCTGCTCTTCAACTCCGGGAAGTTCTGCCTATAAGTCGATTGAATTTAGCGTGGCTGGTCAGCAGCAAGCCTATTTTGATGCGACCTTGATGAGTCGAGTCAATGGCAAGGTGGTGAATCATCCGGCTGAACAAGGCTGGACGAAAACCAGCGCCAATGGGGGTAAAGGTGACCCGGGCTGGAAGAGCATTAATGCAGGCCCAGGGCAGGGTATCCAGTTAACATCTGGGCGTCTTATTTTCCCATCTATTGTGCTCGATGCTTTTTCTCATCTTTCTGTTGTTTCCATTTATAGCGACGATCACGGTGCGACTTGGCAAGCTGGTCAGCAAACCCCAACTTATGCGCAGGAGCCGAGTGAAGCCGATATGGTGCAGCTCAGTGATGGCCGTATTCTACTGTCGGCACGTAATGATGGGGTCACGGGAACGGGCAACTTTAACCGTTACCACTATATCAGTGAAGATGACGGTGTGAGTTGGCAGGTGATCGATGAAACTCGCAATAGCGTCAATGGCGCGTTGTTCTTCAAACTCGATCAAGTGGATATTGGCTTGGTGCGCTATGGTAATAGCCGAGTATTGATGTCTGGCCCGCAAGGCACTGGCGCGGTGAGTTCTGACCGAAATGATCTCGCAATTTGGAGCGCTGTCGATAATGGCAGTGGCGTGTATAACTTTAGTCAAAGAACACAATTTCGCGATGGCTATAGCGCGTATTCCGATATCGTTTCCTTACTCAATAAAGGCGCTGGCGGCAATGAAGATCTTGGGGTGATTTATGAGGCAGCTTCAAGCACGGAAATTCGAGTGATGGTGATTGATATAAATAGCGTCAATTAAGGTTGTTAGCTAAGCCAGAGCCTTATCGTAGGCTCTGGCAGATTTAACCCTGTAAGTAAGGGGACATCGGCGCAAATAATAAAAGGGAATGAAAGTGTTTTCTCAATGGATAAGAAATATCGGTTTTAAACAGAAAATCATCGTCGGATCTATATTATTAATGGTGCTAGCGATTGTGACTAGCAACATGATTTTATTTAATAAATACCAACAAGACCTCGAGCGAAATCTAGTAGAAAAGATCGAACTTGGTCTCAGTATCGAGTCATTTAAGATTGAGCAGTGGCTAGCGGGGAACGTGCGTAATTTAGAGCGTACAGCAGAGTATTTTCAAACTCGCCGTAGCCCTAAAGATATGGTGACGGCGTTAGGTTTGATTGCACAAACCGATAGTGTCGATGATGTCGTGATTGCCTTTGTCGACGGTACTGGGTTTTCGGCTAAAACTGGTATGTTAGATGTCACTCAGTTCGACCCGCGTAAAGCGCCATGGTTTACCTTAGTGATGGAGCAAAACAAAACCAGCGTTACCGATTTCTACCAAGACCCAGAGACAGGTAAAGCAATGATAAGTATTGCTTCGCCAGTAAAGTATGGTGTTTTAACTCTTAATATTTATTTAGAGCGCTTTAATGCATTTCTGGACAAGGCCAATATTCGCCAAGCGGAGGAAACGATTTATAACCAGCAGCAGCAGGCCCTTTTTTCGACTTCTACTTCCCATTCGCTAGGCCAAAACCTGCAAAGCATTATCGCTTCTGATGAGCTGCATGAGCATTTTCTCGAACAGCAATCCACTGTGATGAAATACACGAGCAATGAGCAAACCCAGCTATTTTTCAGCCAAGGTTTTACCGTACTGGGGGATGAAAAGTGGTATTTATCTTTGACCACCAATGAGCAAATTGTCCACGATTCTCTGCAAGCGGCTTGGCAGCAACTCTTGATTGGTGGCGGGATCTCTGTCGTGGTGGCAGCGGTGTTGTTATTGATAATGCTAGGTTACTTATACCGACCGATCATTGCTCTTAAGCAAATGGTGCTCAGCCTTTCGTCGGGGGACGGCGATCTTACTCAAAGGCTACCGGTAAGTAGTCAAGATGATCTCGGCCAAATTGCGCTCGGCGTAAACGAGTTCATTGCGTCGCTGCAATCGATGATGAAAGAGGTCTCGAGCTCTGCTGAGCAAATTACCGTTCACCTCACGTCGCTGCATGAACAAGCCGACGCCAATTTAAATAAGCTCAATAGTCACGCTCAAGAAACCGAACAAGTCGTTACCGCCATGACTGAAATGACCGCCTCTGCGGAATCGGTGGCGCAGAGTACCGTGTCGGCGTCTGAACTTACCCAAACCACCATGAGTGAAATGAAGCTTTCAGAGCAAGTTGTCGGAGAGGCCGTCACCAGCGTCGAAGCCTTTGTCGAGCAATTTGAGGCGATGGCGGAGCGGGTGACACAGATGAGTGAAGGCACCTTGCGTATAAACGAAGTGTTAACCGTAATTGGCGGCGTTGCCGAGCAGACCAATTTGCTGGCGTTGAACGCTGCGATTGAAGCGGCGAGAGCAGGAGAGCAAGGCCGAGGTTTTGCGGTGGTGGCCGACGAAGTGAGAGGACTTGCTGCACGCACCCAAACCAGCACCAGTGAGATTGATAACATGCTTTCTCAACTGACTTCGCTGTCGCACAGCGTGGCCAATAGTATGCAAAAAACCAGCAGCGCCAGTGTTGCGACGGCCGAGCGTACGGCAAAAATATCACAGCGTTTGGCGGGGATGGAAAGTTCGCTCAACAGTGTAGCGAGTTTAAGTTCGCAAGTCGCGGTGGCGTCTGAGCAACAAAGTCTCGTTGCCGAAGAGATTAATGCCAACATTACAGCCATCAACCTTATTGCCGGTGATCTCATTAGCAATGCGAAAGAGACGCAAATCAACATTGGTAGTTTGTTGGACTCAAACGAGCAGTTGAAACGTCTCGTTAATCAATTTCGAGTGTAAGCGATGTCGATGAGTGGAGTGCTGATTATTTCAAGTGCTATCGGCGTTGTTCAAAAATACTTAATACAAATCTATAGTTAAGGACAGTTCACTATGTTGCCTCAATTCGTTTCGCGTTATCGAGCATCAAAATCCGTGATCTTATTTTTTGCGGTAGTGATGCAGGCTTGTTTAGGCGGGACTTACTCTTGGTCTGTGTATGATGCGCTTTTTATTAAGCAATATCAGGTACCAGCACCGCTTGCCACTGCCCCTTTCAATTTATTTTACGTCGTGTTTCCTATTATGTTGCTGTTCGCCAATAAACTGATAGAGAGGTTTGGGCCACGTAAGTGCGCCATGTTAGGTGGTGGGCTGTTTGGTTGTGGTTGGATAGTCGCTTGCCTTGGAGTGACGAGTTTTTACTTTACTTTATTGGGTGTGGGCTTACTAGGCGGTTTAGGTGTGGGGATCGCTTATTTAATTCCGATCACCGTCGGGGTCGCTTGGTATCCTCAACGGCGTGGCTTGGTCACGGGGCTTGCCGTCGCGGGCTTTGCTGCTGGCGCTGCGCTTGTCAGTCAGGTGTCGCAGTATCTTTTGACCGTGGGGATTTCGCCATATGCGGTATTGGGTGCTATAGGGGGTTGCTACGCTGTGATCGGGATCGTGGCTGGTTTTTTCATGTCTTACCCTGAGAGCTATAGTGCAAAACAAGTCGCGCCCATCCAGATAAAGAGAGTAATGAAAGATCCGCTATTTCTAACCCTGTTCATAGCCATGACGGCCGGCTTAACCGCGGGATTTTTTATCAACAGTAAGCTTGCACTATTGAGCAGAGATAATGGCATAGAGCTCGCTTTGTCCGCTGTGGCGATATTTGCGGTAAGTAATGCCGCTGGCCGATTGATTTGGGGGTACCTAAGTGACCGATCACCGCCGAGCACGACGATTAAACTGAATTTGTTTATTCAAGCTATGGTGATTGCGTTATCTCCGGTTCTCTTACAATCAGATTGGGGAACCGCTCTGCTCGCTTGTGCCACTGGGTTTAACTACGGTGGTGTATTAGTGCTTTACGCGGCGAGCGCTGGGCATTACTGGGGAAATGGTGCCATGAAGACTATTTATGCGTGGTTATTCTTATCCAATATTTTGGCGGCACTGATAAATATCTTACTAGGCTCCCTGTACGCTACAGCCGGGTTGAACGTACCCATCGTTACCCTACTGGTTATGCTTGGGTTTGCTTACCTATTGAGCGGTAGAAACCTAAGACAAAATAGGGCAGGTCACTCTGAAGTGATGCTCAATGAAACCTTATAGGCTAGCCTTGTTTCGCAAGATCCTAGGCGAACTTAATGCCAGTCCTTTATGCCGTCACTTTGGCGGCTTTCTTCTGCCCCATCTTTATCCCATCACGAATGTTAAGACCCAGCATCGTCGCGTTGATGGCGCCAGCGATAAGCTCAACGCTTTGCACTGTCCAATAGGTAGAGTCGAACTGGCCGATAGAGGACCAGTGGGCCAGTATTAGTGCCGCCGGCAGCAAGACGAATAGACCATTTGCCGCCGCAATTTTCATGCGCTTTTGTTTGGTTGCCATGAGTCCTTTGCCTTTGGAACCATAGAGCTTGTTCGCGCTTATCCCTGTTGCCATCATAGATAAAACCAGCAAGATAACGCTATATTGGATGGTTTGCTTAACCATAGCGATGGCCTCGTAACTGGCAAAGAGATCGGCAATGATACTGCTGGTGAAAAATGTGATCACCAATAAAAAGGCGGCGATGGCAGCGAGTTTATGAACTTTCTTTAGCGTTGATGTTTGCATGTTTAGCCTCTATCGGTGATCGCGCAGTTGCGCAGACTCTCGTTCTGTAAATAAAGATTACAAGACAAATGTTGCGCGCGCAAGTGTTGTTTGTGTAACTTGATGGCAAAAGCCAGCAAGAATAGCTGGAGTCATTGATTTATGGGGCTTTATTATTTGAAATAAAAAGCCCGCTTTAAAAGCGGGCTTGAAGGAGAGTTGGTTTAAAAAGGGTACCAAAACAGCTGGCTTTCAAAGTAGCGTTTGGCGATTGCTGCCACTACGATGAGCAAAATCAGAGAGATAAAGCTTTTATCGACGTTCGTTAACGGCTTTAAGCTGTACCAGTTGCGAGTTTTATGTCGGCCAAAGCCGCGCAGCGTCATGGCGTTGGAGATCTCGTCGGCGCGATCTAAGCTAGAAAAAATCAGTGGGCCTAAGATGCTAGC
>Ga0209272_10001532_pt1 | contig 14515 bp, 9 predicted proteins | sample tdDd002_FD_187125 | JGI IMG/M metagenome (GOLD analysis project Ga0209272, IMG submission 187125) | Marine sediment microbial communities from the Atlantic coast under amendment with organic carbon and nitrate - tdDd00.2 (SPAdes)... | ecosystem: Environmental > Aquatic > Marine > Coastal >... | reverse complement strand
AAGAGTCAATGTGGGTCTGTAATCTTCAGATTTTGATATGAAGCCCAACCCTACCAAAGCTTTAACATTTCGACTGACTGTAGATCTTTCAAGAACTAAAAAGCGTCCAATTTCTCCTTGTTCACACTCTCCTACTGATTTCAAAAAGAATAAAATAGACATTTGTTGTTCTGTCACAGGATAATCATTTAAGTAGATTCTATACATATTATCTACGACTCTTGATATGCGGCGTAGTCTTGCCCCTATACATTCACTTAATTTATATCTCATAATATGCATTGTAACACAGCAATGTTGTATATGCAACATTGCTGTTATCGCCAGCATGATTGTGCTAATAATACTTAAAGCTTCAAATAAAAACACCAGCTCTAATTGCAGAGCTGATGTTTGATATATAAGACTTAATTCAAATCCTTTGAAATCGCTTCTACTTCTGACATTAGCAGTTCAAATTGTTCTTTAAAATGAACCATTAGTTTAGGGATACTCTTTTCGTCTTTTGCCACTAAGGCTTCTTGTAAAACATTGGCTGTAATCCTCACTTGTTCAGATCCTAAACTACCCGCACTGCTCTTGACCTTATGCACGAGCTCAGATGCCTCTTTATATGCATTTTTTTCTATGCATGTTTCCATTCTCATAATAGTGTCACTATTTTCTTCTAAAAAGACGATTTGAACTTGTTTATATAGAGACGTATTCCCACCCATCAACTTTAAACCTAGTGATGTATCAATAAGTTTTTCTTTTGACTTTAACACATTCTTTTTATTGAAGTAAGCATACATCTTCTTAATAAATTCTTCTGGTATAAATGGCTTACTAATAAAATCATTCATACCATAAGCAATACATTTTTCTTTGACGCCTTCAATTGCATCTGCTGTCATTGCTATAATGGGTACGTTTGATGATTCACGAATTTTTCCAGTAGCCTCAAATCCATTCATTATAGGCATATGAAGATCCATCAAAATAAGATTATATTCATTTTGACTTGTCATTTTTATAGCTTGCTCACCATTATAAGCTTGGTCTACAGTTAATCCTAAGGGATTTAACAGCTCTTTAGCAATCATTTGATTCGTTATATTATCTTCAACAATGAGTACACGTCCATCTATTTGACTTTGTTCCTTATTGATCGTTGATAAACTCAATTCGACTTGCGATGCAAGCACTTTGTATTTAAACAATTCAGCTATTAAATTGTAGAGCATCGACGGCAAAAATGGTTCTAGTAGTATGCGTTGTTCTTCAGTTTCCTGTTCTATTTCAAATTCATGTGTAAACGGGTATATCAATATAATTTTAGGTACTTCTTCTGGTTTATAAGACCTTTTAATTTCATCCAACATATTGCCGCAACCATGGGCTGTTGAGTCGCAGAAGATAATAAGCAAGTCATAAGATTTTGCATAATCATTAGCATTACTCTCTACGATATTGCTAAATTGTGCTTCCGATGATGTAAACTCTGCATCAATAGAAAAACTCTTTAAATAACTTATAATCAGACTCAAGCTGTTCATATTGTTATTCAATATCAGCGTTTTAATATCATGAATATATTCAAATCCTTTTTTTGCTTTTCCTTCACGTTCAGAATCTACTTTCAACTTAATTCGAACTCTAAATTCGCTACCTTTATCAACTGTACTTTCAACAGAAATTTGACCATCCATTAACTCGACTAAGTTCTTTACAATAGAGAGTCCTAAACCACTTCCTCCAAATCTTCTGGAAATAGATGCATCCTCTTGGTTAAAAGGCTCGAATAATCTTACTAGATGATCATTGGACATCCCTATACCTGTATCTGACACTACAAATTCGAGCTGATAAATATCCCTTTCGAAACCGTATAAATTAATGTTTAGTGCAATATCACCATCATGTGTAAACTTAATTGCATTGTTCAATAAGTTCAGTAAAATTTGCCCTATACGGGTTGAATCTCCGAAAAAATAATTTGGTAGACTTGGATCTTTTGTTAAAGTAAAATGTAATTTCTTTTCTTCTACTTTATGTGCAATAATATTCATTGTATTGCGGATCACTTGATCCAATTCAAAAGCTTCATCTTCTAGTTCAATCTTACCAGCCTCAATTTTAGAGAAATCCAAAATATCATTGATAATACTGAGCATGGTATCTGAAGCATTTTTCAACTTTTCTATATGGCTTCTTTGTTTTTTCGTCAAATCCGTATTTAATACTAAATAACTCAAACCCGTAATAGCATTTAGCGGTGTTCGAATTTCATGAGACATACGAGCTAAAAAAGTAGATTTTACATCGTTGGCTTCTTTAGCTACCTGAGTTGCTACTTTCAATTCCTCTTCAATTTTTATTCTTTTTTTAATTTCACGTCTTAGTCTTATAATCCAATAAATAGATACCATGGCACCAACTAAAATAAATGCCCCTATGATTAGTAAGGTTCTAATAAGCTGTGTATAATCTTTTCCTTCTTTTACACCTATCCATCGATTATGTATTTGAATTTTTTCTTCTTTTGTTACATCACTAAGTACTTTATTAATAATGCCTTGTAGTTCTGGCCAATCATCTCTTACTGCAAAATGAAGTTGGTTTTTTTCTGCCCCTTCGAAAACAATATACTTTGTTTGGGTAATTCCTAAATCATTAATTATGTAACTCGATGTCGCTAAATTACCAACAAAATAATCTTCGTTACCATTAGCCAAAGCCTTAAGCGCATCTTCAGTCGTCCCATAAAAACTTAGATTAATCTCAGGATAATCTTTTAGAAAACTATGATGAGAACTGTTTTTTTGAACAGCCACAGTTTGTCCAAATAAATCCTTATACGTCTTTACTAGTTCCACCGTTTCTTCCATTACAATGACACGCTGAAATTCGTAATATCCATCACTAAACAAAAAGTAACGTTCACGATCATTGGTTTTAGATATACTCGGAAGTATATCAATGGTTTTTTCAACTGCTCTTTCATAGGATTCATTCCATGTTAATCCTTCAGTTACGACAAATTCTAAACCTGTTTTCTCCTCAATAATTTTAATGTAATCATATGCAATACCCTTATACGATCCATCAGAATCTATGAATTCAAAGGGTACAAAATGAGGATCTACACCTATGGATATAGTAGGATGTTCTTGAATAAACATCTGTTCATCTTCTGTAAAATCAATATCTTGAGCAAAGGCAAATGGAACACATACCAAGCACATTACAAGCCAAATAGATATTATAAGTTTTCTCATTGGGTATGCCCCTGACTATATCGTAATGAAATTTCCATGATATCTTTTTCAATTTCTATAAAAGCATCTACTAAGTAAGGATCAAAATGTGCTCCCTTCTCTTTCATTAAAACATCAATTGCGTATTGATGAGAAAAAGCATCTTTATACACACGTTTGCTAGTAATAGCGTCATATACGTCTATTATAGCCATCAACCGCCCCTCTATTGGAATGTCATTCCCTTTCAAACCTTTTGGATAACCAGCTCCATCAAATTTTTCATGATGTCCTCCAATAAGGTTTACTGCCGAATCAATAAACTCATCTTGTTTATAATGGGTATACTCTTTTGTTAAAGCATTAACACCAAATTTTACGTGATCCTTCATAATTTCAAACTCTTCAGTTGTTAATTTCCCAGGTTTCAATAATATTTCATCCTTTACTCCCACTTTGCCAATATCATGTAATGGGGCTGTTTTATACAAGATTTCAATATAAGAAGGTTTAAAGGTCTGAGCATATTTCTCTTTAGTTGATAAATGCTCAGCAAAAACACGCATCATTAATTTTGTCCGTATCGAATGATTGCTTGATTCTATATCTCTCACTTCTAATAAGCCAATAGCTGCATTTATAGTGATATCACGGGTACTCACTAGTTGCTCAGTTCTTAACTTGACTTTTCTTTCAAGCTCAAGACTATACTTTTTAATTTCTTTTTTAGCATTTATTAAGCTTAAATGAACTTCAATACGTTTTAATAAGGAGTCTGAGTTCAGAGGTTTTCGGACATAATCAACTGCACCCAATTCAAGTCCTTTGATCTCATTTTCAATTTCTTCATAATTGGTCAAAATAATGGTCGAGAATTCAAGATGACTAAAATCATTTCTAAGTGCTTTCAACACTTCGAATCCATCTATTTTGGGCATATTTAGGTCAAGGATCATCATGTCAATATCCAATCCTTCAGATAACATTTTTAATGCCTCTTCACCATCATATGCCGATACTTGATCATATCCGTTTAAAATATCTTTGATTATCATTTGATCAATTTTAGAATCATCTACAATGAGTATTCGAGATTGGCTATTCATTAGGCACCTCCAACAATCTTTCTCCTTCATGTTCCACCTTTTCTAAAAACATTTCTATAGTCATGTCTCCATCGACTACATTCTTTAAGTAAGGTGTGTATATATCTTCTTTAATAACTTGCCATTTAGGATCTGGTACATCAATACTTGGGTAATGATAAGCATTAATATAGATTTCGAAAGCTTTATAAGGCTCAAAAGCATCCGAACTAATTACATCATCTCTTACTGGTAGCCTAAATGGATAATATGAATCATGCTCAGGACTATACTCGCCCTGCATAATCATTTCTTGGGCTTTTAACGATGTCATATAATCTAAGAAAGCTTCAATTACCTGAACCTTCTCAGTAGGTAATCCTGCAGGGTAAACGAGAAGCATAGGTCCTACTTCAGCATTTGCACCTATTCTAGAAAGAGGTAGTATGCCTACTTCAAAAGGATTCCCATTTTTCCAGATATCAGTAACACCCCATAATCCTTGTATCTCAAAAGCGACTTCACCATTCCTGAAATACTCCATAACTTCTACGCCTGTATCTTCTTTCCAACTTGGTTGTGCATATAAACTAAGTTCGTTTATGTAGTAGTTAATAGCTTCTTTACTTTTATCATTATTGATTACAATATTCCCATTATCAATTAATCCACTACCACTGCCATATACAAATTGATTCACCATCCAGGAAAGATCATTGTGATTAGCACCAACTAAACCAATCCCTTTACTGCCAGTCGCTTCTTCTACTTGTCTTAAGGCTGATAGAAAAGTCTTTCTATCGACAATATGGTCAGGGTTAACCCCAGCTAATGTTAGTAGATCTTTGTTGTAGAGCAATGCCATAGAATGACTTACCCATGGAAGTCCATACAGTTTTTCATCTATCGTTCCAAGTTCCTTAAGTTCTTTAGCAATGTGTTTAGACTCTGTCTCAATTTTCACTTCTGCTAATTTTGTTTCATGACCTAGAAGCTGAACATAACGATAGGGTAAAACTAAAATATCTACACCCTTTTCATCTATTTGACTTCTAATATCCTGAAGATCTTCATCGCCACCAACAAGCTCTATTTCATAATTTGTCTGATCAGCATTAAAATCTTGAACAATTCGATTAACCGTTTCACCACGCCCTGAATAAGCTTTCCATGTAATTCTAAAGTAAAGCTTCTCCTTTTCAATTACTTCTTCAGTTGTACATCCCAATGTAACGAAACATATTAGAATAATAAATAGCCATTTTTTCATCATCTTACTCCTCACTCATTGGTACCCTGTCATTTTCCTTATAAGCTATAAAATATGATTTAGAAACTAGAAACCTTCTGTTTTCAAAAAAGACAAACTACACTCCTTGTAAACACACGGTTCACTTAATGTAATTTAAATCTCTTTTTTCAAAATTAAGTTATTTAATTATAGCATATCCCACTTTGCTGCCCACTATTACAAAGCTCAACAAATGTCTCATTTATACAATTCATAAAACCAAATTGCTGATAAGATAAATACAAATACACGTTTCACAAGAGGAACCACTTAGGAGGGACATTATGCATTTTTACCCATGTAAAATTACTGTCATTAACAAAAGTTACAACGCAGTACTATCAGATCAGTATCTAAAACCGCCTCATACTATGAAACTTTGTAATGTGCTCGAAGAGAATCAAACTTTTATGGTTGAAAATCCTTACATCATGCCAGAAAACATGTGCGCATCTGCTTGGGCAGATATTCGACCTTATATCATAACCATGGCGACAGGCGGAAAATTTGATTTTATGAAGGATACAAATGTTACTGTAGCAATCTGTTCAGATCCATTTCGACCGGTAACCTTTGAAATTAAAAGAGTTATTCTTTAATCTAATATAACAAAGAAACCTTCATTCAGATTTATCTAAATGAAGGTTTCTTTGTATTATAAAAGTCATAATAACTGCATGTATCAAGTATCTATTTGTTCTTGCTCCTTGCAGCTCTGTTCCCCATAAGGGCTGCTTCATTTTCTAAACCCACATTGTCATTAACAGCCATACCATTAACTTCAGTCGTTGGTTTTACTCGACCTTGCATTTGCTGGACTACATGCCAAGCTTCGTGAGGTAGATGTTTATCTTGCCCCGGTCCTACATGAATATCTGTACCTTGAGTATAAGCCGCTGCATTGACTTGCGCAGGTGCTTTAGTATTTTGATGTACTTGAACATCACTTAGATCCATACCTTGTAAATTCTCTAAACCCGTTTTCAATGAATCGGGAAGTCCTGTTTTATTTTCTGATGTCGGACCTGATGTGTCCGAGGCATCCTTTGCACCCTGCCCTAATACTTGTCCCAAAGCTGCATTTCCAATAGAATCTTGGAGTCCCATTGCATCTGCAGGCGTTAGAAGATCCGGTTCTAAATCCGCTTTCATCATACTCTCGTTTATATCAACTTGATTCTCTAAACCATTATTTTCTTGTTGTTGCTGTGTTGCAACATCATCTTTCTTACGATTGGTTAAAAGACTCGTAAAATCACTCACTTCGGTACCTCCAAACTATATTTAAATGAATCCTATTATCCTTTATACCTCTAAGTTGTTTCAGATAAACGCATCCCTGTTAATCTGAAACATCTTAAAGTCTCTATAAAACACAACCATATAAGTTATTATTCCTCATCCATTATGCTCCAAATGCATTATAGTTATCAGTTATATCAAAATAAAAAAATAAAAAGATAGACTTTTTTTGAAATACTGTTAGAATTATAAACTGGTGTATCTTTTTAAGGAGGATTTAAATGTTAGATAAATTAATAACTAATCGTGCTGATTCTAAAAGCATTAGAATTGAAATATTAGCAGGACTTACAGTAGCATTAGCTTTGGTTCCAGAAGCCATTGCATTTGCATTTGTAGCAGGTGTAGAACCTCTCGTTGGTCTTTATGCTGCCTTTATGGTAGGTCTGCTAACATCCATATTTGGTGGACGTCCAGGTATGATCTCAGGTGCCACTGGAGGCCTAGCTGTAGTAATGGTTCATTTAGTGCATGAGCATGGTGTTCAGTATTTGTTTGCTGCACTTGTACTAATGGGAATTATACAAATTGCTATTGGTGTTCTTAAACTTGGTAAACTGGTTAGGATGATACCACACTCTGTTATGCTTGGTTTTGTAAACGGACTTGCTATTGTTATCTTTTTAGCTCAATTGAATCAATTTAAAGTACCAGGAGCTGACGGCTCATTGGTTTGGATGACAGGTTCTACCATGTTTACAATGATAGGTTTAGTTGCATTAACCATTGCAATCAACTACACATCTTATAAGTTTATTAAAGCAGTACCAGCACCACTCGTTGCTATTGTTGTCATAACCGTATTGGTAGGAGTCTTTGGAATTGACACCAAAACCGTAGGCGATATCGCATCTGTTGGTGGCGGATTACCGAAATTTGCTTTACCACTGGTACCTTTCAACTTTGAAACATTTAAAATTATATTACCTCATGCAATTATTTTTGCAGTTATTGGCCTAATTGAGTCTCTTATGACCCTTACACTCGTTGATGAAATTGTAGAAAATAAAGGCGATGGAAACAAAGAATGTATCGGACAAGGTATTGCCAACATTGCTAATGGTTTCTTTGGCGGTATGGGTGGTTGTGCAATGATTGGTCAGAGTATGATCAATGTTGAATCAGGCGCTAAAAGACGTCTCTCAGGTATTTCTGCGGCTCTATTCTTACTTGCGTTTATATTATTTGGTTCATCTTTAATTGAAAGAATTCCAATTGCTGTTTTAGTTGGTGTTATGATTGTGGTTTCGATTGCAACTTTCGAATGGACAAGTTTTAGAATTGCTAAGAGCATTCCAAAAGTCGATTTGTTTATTATCCTACTGGTCTCTGTAACTACAATCTTCGTCGATTTAGCTGTTGCAGTAGTAGCTGGTGTTATTGTTGCATCTCTTGAATTTGCTTGGGAAAAAGGTAAGCGACTTGATATTACTCAGTATATGGAAGGTGAATCGAAAATTTATGCCCTTAATGGAGCATTATTCTTCGGGTCAGTTACCAACTTAATGGATACATTTGAAGTTGCATCAGATGTTGATGATGTTATTATTGATTTTAGCCATGCACGAATCTTTGACCATTCTGCTATTGAAGCGATTAATTCCGTTACAGCTAAGTATAAAAAAGCAGGCAAAATGGTTCATCTTAGAAATTTAAGTACAGATTGTTTCGCTTTCTTACAAGGCGCTATAGATATTATGGATGTTAATATTATTGACAAAGAAATTGCCTAGTCAAAATTTAATATTTCAGCTTATTATTAATAAAAAACCACCGAATTCACATTCTGAATTCGGTGGTTTTATCATTTACTTAATACCATATTTGTTTAGTATTTCTTCGTAAACACCATTTTCTTTTATAACTTTTAAGCCTCTATTATATGCATCAATTAATTCCTTACTTCTTGGATTTGCAAGTCCTGATCCAATGTGTAAGTTACTCGCTCCCATTCCACCTTCAGTAAACTCAATTTTATCTAAAATAGTTTCATCTTCATTTTTAATTGTTGCACTGGCAACAATTTTGTCTTCAAGTGTTAAATCAACTCTACCTTCCATTAACTTACCAATGTTTTGCATCAAGCCATCACTTTCATCTCTCGTAAAATCTGTAGATGCATAGAAGTCATCACCGTATCCATACCCTCTTGCGATACCTACAGTTTTGCCTTTTAAGCTGGCTAATCCATCAAATTGAAAAGTGTCACCTTTCAATTTGATAAATTTAACTTCATTAACTGCATACGCGTCACCATAAAGCATGTATTCGGCTCTTTCGTCTGTATACCAAAGATTAGGTACAATATCATAAATTCCTTCTTTTACACCCTCTAGAGCTCTAGCCCAAGGCATAATCTCATGTTTAACTTCATAACCTTCTACTGCAAAAGCAGCACTCACAATTTCTAAAGACATACCCATGGTTGGAGAATCAGGGTCAATAAATGGCGGCCAAGGATCAGCAACCGATGTGATTACTTTGTCAGAACTCACAGCAGGCTCTTCTTCAACAACAGCTGGTTCAGCTTCTGGTTCAGCAGCTGCTGGTTCATCATTGGTTATACGTGTAGCTTCTTCAGGCTCCGAACCACATCCAATACTAAAAACAAGAAGTGCAAGAATCATTACTATCCCTAAAACTTTTTTGCTCTTTTTCACTTTTCTTCCCTCCATTATTATTGGTTACATCCATTTATTAAATACACATGACTTCTCTCAACAAAATAGTCATCGTACTTATACATTTTGTATATTTCTCTCACAATCGTAATGGTCTTCTAAACATCATTACGCCTAAAATCAACACATTAACCACTAGTTAGCTGGTTTAATATTAAAATGACTCACTGATTCTAAAAGTGTTTCAGATATTCTCGAGAGTTCATCCATAGCAATAGACATTTCACGTATAACCTCTTCTTCACTTACTAAAGACATCATCGTTTCTTCCGCACTCGCAGCAGTATCATCCGCGATCTCAGTAATAACCATTGTATTTTTAACTATTTCAGAACTTTCACTAGACTGTGTTTCCGACTCAACATTTATCCGTTTTATAATATCGAATACTTTGTTAATAGAAACCACAATCGCATCTAAAGCACCACCAGCTTCTTTAACAACTCCACTGCCTTGTTTAGCAATGGCAGCGCCACTATTCATGGTTTTCACTGCATCTTTTATTTCTGTTTGAATATCATTTACAACGGTTGAAATCTGACTAGCAGCTTCTGAAGATTGTTCAGCAAGTTTTTGAACTTCATTTGCTACTACTGCAAAACCTTTACCTGCATCTCCTGCCCTTGCAGCTTCAATAGAGGCATTTAGTGCTAGTAAATTAGTTTGGTTTGTAATGTTGCTAATAACATCAACGAAGGTTACTATTTTTTCTGAGTGAGTTGATAATTTTTGAATAGCAATAGATGTTGTTTCTACAAATTCGCATATTTCTGACATCTTGTTAATGGTATCATCAACTGCTGTAGTTCCTCGGCTTGCAGCATCCTTAGAATTAACAGATAAACTAACAGCTTCTGTAACATCGTCTGTAACATGTTGAATCGAATCTGACATAGCTTTTATCAGGCTTGCAATATTCTTTAACTTCGTTGATTGATTCTCTGTACCTTCAGCAATGTGCCGTGATGTTTCAGTTGTTTCCTTTGTTATATTTAAGGTATCTGAAATCGAAGCAGTTACTTCTTCAATTGAAGCAGCAATGGTTTGTGCTCCTTCATTAACTTGAAAAACCATACCATATAGCTGTTTGGTCATATCATTGAATTTAATTGTTAAATCGCCAAGTTCATCATTAGTAGTAACTGGGATCTGTGTACTTAGATCACCAGAAGCAATTTTTTCAGTACCCACGATTAAATCATTCAATGGTCGTGTTACACGTCTACTTATATAGGTAATAGCTATCATCAAGAAAACAATTGTCACAAGTACAACTACCAAATCAGAAACAAGTTTTTCTCTTATCCTTCTAAGTTGAAAATAGCTTGTCATACCAATTTCTACTTGCCCAAGTTCAGTATCGCCACGCATAACAGGAACATCCGTATAAAGTAGATTTTTACCTTGATAATGTTTCCCGTCCATATAGCTATAATAGATTTCCTTACCTTGTGCATCAAATATTTTTACGGTGCTCACTTCAATATCTTGAAATAAAGATTCACCAAAGGCTTTTACACCATCAGTATTAAGGTTCCACATGGGGTCACTTACAGCAATGGCACTTAATTCATTCAAAGTAATAACTCTGTTTTTAAGTGATTCAAGCGCGAATGCTCTTTCTTTACTTGCATTAAACAGTGAGACTGCAATTAGAATAATGGCTATTAAAATAACTACAGGAATAGCAAACTTATTTTGAAGCTTATTAATCCGAAACTTGCCCAGTGAGACATTAGGTTTATCTCCTTTTTTCTTAACATACTTATTAAATGAAAGTTTATTTTTTTTCATTATCCCCAACCAAATTTTGTATTTTGGTTGGTCTCACCTCCTAGTAGTCGTATTGTATTCATAAGACATTCAACAATGATCGAGTTGACCCTATTTTTAATATACCCAACCACAGCCCCAGAAAGCAGGCATTTTTTTCAGCTTATTCCTTTTTTGCTTTGAGCAAAAAAAAGAGCTGTAACTTTACTACAGCCCAGTCTCTTTCTTTAATCCTATGAGTTTATTTTTATCTTCTTCAGAAATAATATCTTCTAACACAGTCTTTTTTTCTTGGGTATTATCTAATACTGATTCACGCAACTCTCTATTAGCAGCTATTATTGTTTCTCTTAACTCTCTTGCTGACAATAGCCCAGCTCCTGCACCTCTAATAATAACTTGTTGCAAACCATCAGATGTCGCTACGACAATCCTAAAATCTTTTTTATATTTATGTGCAAATTTCTCAATGTATTGATCAGCTGTTTGAGCCTCAGCTGTATAAACAACTTGAATATTGTGATAAGACTCTACAGAAGCATTTCGTCCTTCAACTCTATATGCGTCAAATACCAACATCAAATGGCATTTTTTTATACCTTGGTAGTTGCTTAGAATATCCATTAGTTTGCCTCTGGCTGCTTCAATATTTTCTTCAGCAATCTCATTTAGTTCTGGCCAGTCAAAAATCATATTGTAGCCATCTACTAAGAGATATTCTTCACCCGAGGTATTTATATTTGATTGACCGCTATAAGATACTGATTCGTAATGACTTTGCTTAGCAGTTTTTCTTTTCTTCCAATCTTTTTTCTTTCCACTGTTAGAATAATAGGTACTGTTCATAATAGCGTCAATTTCTTCTAAACTGATGGATTGAACAGCCGTACTTCGAGCTTCATTTTCTCTGTAACTCGAACCTTCTAATTTTTCAATCTTCAGATATCTCTCAACATGCATCTTGTTTTTAACTTCGTCCCAAGGTACAAAATACCCAGAGCCACCTGCACAAAAGACTGATCCTGTAGGGTTTTCTATATCTCTTTCAGAATCATACCCTACTTTATCAATGATTTCTTCGCTGTTATGGCATACATCATACCCATCTATAGAAATATAAAGTTTACCAAAACCTTTTGTGTATGCATTAATCTCTTGTTGATAGTTTTTCATAGCCGAAACAGGAGCAGTTCCTTTAAGGATAGTCATACTTTCGTTTGCTTTTTCAATCGTGCACTGACCATGCATTTTATCAATGTCTGTCATAGCTCGACCGACAAAATGCTCTGGGATTTCTAGTCTAAATTTATAATAGGGTTCCAATAATATGGATTTTGCTTCTTTTAAGCCCTGTCGTAAGGCTCTAAAGGTAGCCTCTCTAAAATCGCCACCTGCTGTGTGTTTATTATGACCTCTTCCAGTAACAAGACTCACACGTAGATCCGTAATATAAGCTCCTGTTAAAACGCCCGTATGTTCTTTTTCCTTAAGATGTGTCATGACAAGTCGTTGCCAATTTCTATCCAAAATATCTTCACTACAATTATTCTCAAACTGAATACCACTTCCTCTTTCAAGTGGTTCTAATACCAAATGTACTTCTGCATAATGTCTTAAGGGTTCAAAATGCCCGACACCTTCTACGGTTGTATTAATGGTCTCTTTATATACAATTTCACCTTGACCAAAGTCGACGTTTACACCGTATCTTTCATGAATAATGGATTGTAAAATTTCTATCTGTACAGCGCCCATTATTTGAACATGAATTGCTTGCAAGACTTCGTTCCATACTATTTTAAGGGTAGGCTCTTCTTCTTCTAGTTCTCTTAATTGAGGCAACAATTGGCGTTCGTCAACACCTTGTGGCAAAATGAGTTGATAAGATAGTACCGGTTCAAGTTGAGCAGCTATAGAGCCTGCTTCATTACCTAACCCTTGACCCGGTTTAGTTAAACTGAGTCCTGTCAGCGCACAAATAGCTCCAGCTTCTATTAAAGGGACTGATTCGAACTTTTCACCAGAATATAACCTGATCTGATTCACTTTTTCAAGTTCTTCCTCAAATTGAATGGTGTCTTTAACTTTTAACGAGCCACCTGTAAGTTTTACATGAGTGAGTCGATTACCCTGCTGATCCCTTGTAATTTTAAATACTTTTGCTGCAAATTCAGGTGGATAAGTAGGTGTTTTAGAGTAACGACTGATACCATTTACAAATACCTCAGTCCCTTCCTGACGGAGAGCAGAACCAAAATAAACAGGGAAAACACTTCTGTTACACACCAATGAACGAACCTCTTCCAGCTGTATAAGCCCAGTATCTAAATAACTTTCCATAAGTGCTTCATTACACAAGGCAAGTTGTTCGTACCACTCATCATCTGTATGCTCAAAAGAAACACATTGATCACTGAGTTCTTTTTTTATAGATGTTATTATCTGCTCTTTATCTGTCCCATTTTGATCCATTTTATTAACAAAAATAAAGGTTGGTATGTCGTACATTTCAAGCAAATTCCAAAGGGTTTTGGTATGTCCCTGTACACCATCTGCACCACTAACAACTAAGATGGCGTAGTCTAAAACCTGTAAGGTTCTTTCCATTTCAGCTGAAAAATCAACATGACCAGGTGTATCCAACAGTGTCATTTCTACATCACCAAATTGCATTATGGCTTGTTTGGAAAAGATGGTAATGCCTCTTTTCTTCTCAAGCTCAAAAGTGTCTAAATATGCATCTTTATTATCTACACGTCCTATACGACGTATTTTTCCACTTAAATAAAGCATACTCTCAGATAATGTTGTTTTACCTGCATCTACATGTGCAAGTATGCCTATAACTAATTTTTTCATTTTAAATCATATCCTTATTTCTAAATTGTTTGTTTTATTTTATTATATCTCATTAATAAGATATTCATGTGTTGATAATGTAACAGTCTCCGCATCTCAATAATGAGATATTAAGTATTACTTTTCGTTATAAGTTCTATTAAATGTTGCAAAGAAGGATTAACATTACTCGTCTTCCAAGCTGCTACTATATCATTTTGTCTGTGTTCTGCCTTAATATCTAAGGGTAAAAAAGTTAGTTTTGAACCAGCATAGTCTTTGAGACTACTCGGTAGTAAAGCAACA
>Ga0209272_10001530_pt1 | contig 14528 bp, 9 predicted proteins | sample tdDd002_FD_187125 | JGI IMG/M metagenome (GOLD analysis project Ga0209272, IMG submission 187125) | Marine sediment microbial communities from the Atlantic coast under amendment with organic carbon and nitrate - tdDd00.2 (SPAdes)... | ecosystem: Environmental > Aquatic > Marine > Coastal >... | reverse complement strand
ACCCGCAAGGCTATTCCCCTGCGTAATTGAAGCTGCAGCGTTGTTGCCTGCACTTTCCAATTCCAATCACATAGAAAACCTATGCTCATGGATATTGGAAAGCTTGCCGCCTAGCTGCAACTCCAATTTCATTGGGGAATGCAGATGAAAGAAATTTTAAAAGTTGAGTAAGTAAGATGTCGAATGTTGAATTTAACCCAGTGGATCACCCACACCGTCGTTACAACCCACTAACGGGTCAGTGGATTTTGGTGTCACCGCATCGTGCAAAACGCCCTTGGAGTGGCGCTGATGAGAAGCCTGCGATTGATGAGCTACCAAGCTACGACGAGAAGTGTTTCCTTTGTCCAACTAACGAGCGTATTTCTGGTGATGTAAACCCAGATTACCAAGGCACGTATGTGTTCCAAAATGACTTCGCAGCACTGATGGTGGACTCTCCAGATGCACCTGAGTCAGACAACCCTCTGTTCAAAACGCAAGGTGTGCGCGGGTTGAGCCGAGTGATTTGTTTCTCGCCTGATCACAGCAAAACTTTGCCTGAGCTACCGGTCGACAAAATTCGTGGCGTGATTGACACGTGGAATGATCAAATCGAAGAGTTGGGTAAAGACTACGTTTGGGTTCAAGCATTCGAGAACAAGGGTGAGACCATGGGCTGTTCTCAGCCTCACCCGCACGGTCAAATATGGGCAAACAGCTTCTTACCAAACGAAATCGAGCGTAAAGAACACAACTTAAAAGCGTACTTCCAAGAGCATGGCAGCAACTTGCTGGTGGATTACGTACAAGCTGAGCTTAAAGACGGTTCACGCACCGTGGTTGAGACTGAACATTGGGTTGCTGTTGTTCCTTACTGGGCGGCGTGGCCATTCGAAACCATGCTACTTCCTAAAACGCACATTCGTCGAATGAGTGAGCTAACCGATGAGCAACGTGATGACCTTGCGGTTGCAATCAAAAAGCTAACCAGCCGTTACGACAACCTATTCCAATGCTCTTTCCCTTACTCAATGGGTTGGCATTACGCGCCGTTCTTTGAAGAAGGCACCGATATCGACCACTGGCAACTGCACGCGTTGTTCTATCCGCCACTGCTACGTAGTGCAACGGTTCGTAAGTTCATGGTTGGCTATGAAATGCTGGCAGAGAGCCAACGCGATCTAACCGCAGAACAAGCAGCGCAGCGTCTGCGTGATGTAAGCGATGTGCATTACAAAGAGCAATAACGCCAATTAATGAATAACCGGAGTGATCGCTGGTTTTACCTAAAACTCGGTCAAATTCCCTTTTGTTCGTGAGTGGAGGGCTAACCCCCTCTAACTCCCCCTTATTAAGGGGGAGGACTAGACCGAGTGAATACGAAACTGGAAATCAGGACTTAACACCGGTTACACCAATGCCAAATTTAAAATTTAAGAGAACGTCCCTATGTCTGATCTAATCCAAAACGTGAAAACTTCTTTTGAACAAGTGCTGGGTTACGCGCCAAGCCACATTATTCAAGCGCCTGGTCGTGTAAACCTGATTGGTGAGCACACTGATTACAACGACGGTTTCGTACTGCCATGTGCGATCAACTACCAAACCGTTGTGGCGGCAGTGAAGCGTGAAGACAACCTAGTGCGCGTGGTTTCTGTGGATTACGGCAACGCCGTTGATGAGTTTGACATCACGCAAGAAATCACATTCCAGCAAGACAAAATGTGGGCGAACTACATTCGCGGTGTGGTGAAGTGTCTTCTTGCTCGTGGCTACCAATTCTCTGGTGCGGATATTTCTGTTAGCGGTAACGTGCCTCAAGGTGCGGGTTTAAGCTCGTCGGCAGCGTTGGAAGTGGTGATTGGTCAAACGTTCAAAGTTCTGTTCAATCTAGAAATCAGCCAAGCGGAAATCGCGCTAAACGGCCAGCAAGCAGAGAACGAATTCGTTGGTTGTAACTGCGGCATTATGGACCAAATGATTTCGGCAGAAGGTCGTGAAAACCACGCTATGCTGTTGGATTGTCGCAGCCTAGAAACTGAAGCGGTATCAATGCCTGAAGACATGGCCGTAGTGATCATCAACTCGAACAAAAAACGTGGCTTGGTAGACAGTGAATACAATACACGTCGTGAGCAGTGTGAAGAAGCGGCGCGCATTTTCGGTGTGAAAGCACTGCGTGATGTGACCATTGAACAGTTCAACGAGAAAGTATCTGAACTTGATGAGCTAGTAGCAAAACGTGCTCGTCACGTCATCACAGAAAACGACCGCACGGTAGAAGCAGCACAAGCACTTCGTGCACATGATATGAAGCGTATGGGTGAACTGATGGCTGAGTCTCATGCTTCCATGCGTGATGATTTCGAAATCACAGTCAAAGAAATCGATACGTTAGTTGAGATGGTGAAAGAAGTGATTGGCGAGCAAGGCGGCGTGCGCATGACAGGCGGCGGCTTTGGGGGTTGTATCGTTGCAATTGTACCGCCAGCATTGGTTGACGAAGTGAAAGCAACGGTAGAAGCGAAGTACCAAGCAGCAACGGGTCTAAAAGAATCCATCTACGTGTGCCAAGCGAAAAACGGCGCTGGTTTAGTCGAAGTACTTTAAGTGCAAAATTGCTTTAAGTTCAAAGTGCTTTAAGACGCAGTAGGAGCGAGAGATGACTGAGCCATTAACTATCACGATGACACAGCAGGCCGCCTTTGATGGCGCGCCTGCCAACGTGGTCGAACTGAAAAATAACACAGGCATGAGCGTTACCTTTATGGATATTGGCGCGACATGGCTGAGTTGTCGTTTACCTTTGGCGAATGGGGAGTTGCGTGAAGTGCTTCTCGGAGTGGGGACGATGGGGAGCTTTATGCAGCAACAGTGTTACATGGGTGTCACTGTTGGTCGCTACGCAAACCGCATCGCCAATGGTCTTTTTGAAGTGAATGGCGAAGTATTTCAAGTGTCTACTAACCAAGCGGGTAACTGTCTGCATGGTGGTGAAGAAGGCTTCGATAAACGTCGTTGGAAGATTGAGTCTCACTCAAATCAGCAAGTGACGTTCTCTTTGTTGTCTGAAGATGGCGACCAAGGTTTTCCGGGTAATCTAGAAGTGCAAGTGACGTATACGTTGACTGATGATAACCAAGTGAGCATTGCGTACTTCGCTAAGACAGACAAAGCGACACCAGTAAACTTGACCAACCATGCCTACTTTAATTTATTGGGTTCAGAGGCGGATTTGGATTGCCGTTCTCACCGTTTAACCATCTCAGCAGAGCAATATCTACCAACCAATGAGGCCGGTATTCCTTTGGGGACATTGCAAGATGTGAAAGGAACGGGCTTTGATTTTAGAAATGAAAAGTCAGTATCGGAGTATTTCTTACAAGATGAGCAGCAGATTACCGCCAAAGGGTATGACCATAGCTACCTATTTGATGCTCATCGTGATGTTTCAAAACCGGTTGCGCTGGTGGTTTCTCCAGATGAAAAAGTGCACTTGTCGGTGGTGACCAACAAACCTGCGATGCAATTGTATACGGGCAACTGGCTAGCTGGCGCACCAAACCGCCGTGGCGGTGAATATAACGATTACGCGGGTCTGGCGTTAGAAACGCAGTTTTTACCAGATTCGCCAAACCATGCTGAGTGGGCGCAGCCAAGCTGTATTCTTGAGCCTGAACAAGAGTACCGCTTCTGTACCACTTATCAGTTTGCTTTCTAGGTAAACTGAGCATTTTCGAGCTTTTGGGTTACTGTAGGCTTTTTGCTCACAGTAGGTCAAAAGCTCACCGAAAGTTGGCAAAATAACGCTCTCTACAAACACCCCAAAAAGAAAAAGCTCTGTCACTTCGGTGGCAGAGCTTTTACTTTGTAATCTGTCTTGGCATTGACTAGTGCGATATTCTAAAGACGAACCACCGAATTACGGCGCACTAAAGTCGGGCTAAAGATGATGGTGTCATCTTCCACTTGTTCATTACGCGATAATGCTAACGCCAAACGTGCGGCACGCTCTGCCATCATTTCGATTGGGTAACGAATCGTGGTCAAACTTGGATTGACGAAGCGAGCAATTAAGCCATCGTCGAAGCCAACCATGGACACTTTTTCTGGTACGTCGATGCCGTTTTGGTCTAACGCTGCTAGCGCGCCTGCTGCCATGTAGTCGTTGTACGCCACCACGCCAGTGATTGCGAGTGATTTGGTCAGCAGGTTGGTCATGGCTGTTTCGCCGCCGTCACTGTTTGGCTCGCCATATTCGACATAGCTTTTTGATAGCTCTATATCGTGATCTTTCAGTGCCGCTTGGTAACCTTGCAAACGCTCGTCGGTATCTTCAATATCATGGGATGAGGCGATACATGCGATTTTGGTGTGTCCATGACGAATCAAATATTCTGTCGCTAAGTACGCGCCCTTGCGGTTATCAAGAGAGATACAGCGCTCTGCTAGCTCAGGAATATGGCGATTAATCAGCACCATACCTTTGACTTCTTTGGCGTAGCCTATTAGTTCTTCATCTGACAAGCCTTTAGAGTGAATCACAATCGCCTCACAGCGGCTATTAATCAGCAACTCTAACGCTTGTCGCTCATCTTCTGGGTTGTGATAACCATTGCCAATCAGAATGTGTTTGCCATTTTCTCTTGCCACGTTATCAACCGATTTGACCATGGTGCCGAAGAAGGGGTCTGATACATCGCTTACAAGCACACCCATGGTGTTGGTACTTTGGCTGACGAGTGCTCGCGCTGCTGCGTTTGGACGGTAGCCCAATTTGCTCATCGCTTGCGTCACTGCGTCGATAGAAGATTGGCTCGCTTTCGGTGACTTGTTGATCACGCGAGAGACGGTTGCGACCGATACACCAGCTTCTTTCGCGACATCCTTGATTGTTGCCATGAGGGACCTTTCGTGGGCTAAAAAACGTTAATTGGAGTATTAAACACCCATTGTGTAATAAGTGCAATTTGATGCGATGTTTGCTTTCCAAAATGCGATCTTTACCACTTGTAATTATTAAGCTTACTGATAGTGTAAACGTTATCTTTTTAGTAAAAATTTACTGGAGTTTTAATCAATGGAAACGATCGCTTACTCAGACTTTGCAAAGCTAGAAATTCGCACCGGAAAAATCATCGAGGTGGCGCGCCACGAGAATGCAGACAAGCTGTACATTGTGCAGATCGATGTCGGTGAGAAAACCCTGCAAACGGTAACGAGCCTTGTACCGTACTACACAGAAGAAGAGTTGATGGGTAAACAAGTGGTAGTGCTGTGTAATCTAGCAAAAGCTAAGATGCGTGGTGAAACCTCTGAGTGTATGTTGCTGTGCGCTGAAACTGACGATGAGTCGGAAAGCGTATTACTGACACCGGAACGCGTAATGCCTGCTGGGGTAAGAATTGTTTAGCGTTAACAAACAAATAGCTAATATTATAAATATTTATGCATGGCATCTCATTTTATAGCCATTAAGCTTAAATGATATGCAACATAAGTTATATTTCCTTGGCTGATATTATTTAAAATCATGATGTTTAAGGAAATTATAATGAAATTCGCAGCGTCTTCTTTGTCATTGGCAGTGGGATTAGTTGTTTTGTCATGCTCTGTTCAAGCCAACACAAACATAGGTAGATATGTTGGAGTCGAGGTGCACAATACTGATCTTGATATCCCTAAATCAACAGTTAGTGACCTATCCTCCAGCACGGGATTTGGCGTAAGTTTTGGTGTTGAACGAGCTTTAACTCAGCAGCTGAGTTTTGCCTTAGAGGCCGAATATATGAATTTCGGCTCGTTTGATGGTATCGCTACTATTTCGGATGGGTTTACGACGAAAAAAGTTAAGACCGAAATCGATGCATATGGGATTAACGTAAATGTTAAGCCGAAATACTACCTTCCGGGAACAGGTTTTTATGCTGGCGCGATCGCCGGAATTGGAGTGTTAGGGGTTGACCTTACTCTTGACGGGGTTGCTGATGACGGAAGCAATGTCGGCTTTAACTATGGTGTAGAAGCAGGATACGAGTTCATGTCTGGATTGATGATTTCAGGTGGTTATCGAGCCTCTTCTGTATCAATTGAAATTGAAGGTGATGCTGGTGATATTGATTTCGACTTCGACAGCTTCTATGTAGGTCTAGATTACAGGTTCTAACTTGGTGTCAGCTAAAAAACAGTAACAAAAGGGAGCGGCTAGGCTCCCTTTTTAATTAGGTTATCGATCACTTCATAATGATGGACCTGCACTCCAGCAAGGTTGCCATATTTAGGCTGGTGGCGATCATTTTCTTTTGCATGCTGCCAACCAATTGTATGGTCGACAAAGTGTTCAGCAAAGGCGTGAGATACTTCCAAGCAACCAGCTAAAACAGTATCGACATAGCTTTGCATGATTGGGCTGAGTGAACAGGGCGGTAGAGGATCATTTTTGACGTAGACCCAAATGCTGTGCTCTCGGTTAAACGAGACTTCAGCTTCGATTTGCTCAGGGCGAATTTGAATACGATGGTAGCCACGCTCGCGTCGGTCAAAATCCGCTAGCGCTTGATCGTCGACTTCAAGCAGCACGCCATTGACTTGCCCTTCGCCTTTATTCACAACTAGGGGGGACAGGATATAGCTGTCATCGACTTTCCCCCAATAACGCACTAATCCATGAGCAACTACCGGGATGGCTTCTCCAGTTTGCCCCGTTAACTTACGTGAGGCTGAATTAATTAAGCTGCCATAGCCAAATATATACATCTCGATTGCTTCCCTTACTTCGACGAAATCATTTCTACCTGTTATACCTAAACAGTACTCTCCAAGCAACGCAGGGAGCATCGCTTTTACCTAGAAAGGATAGTTTAAAATTATAACATGTATTTTTTATGCATGTTTGTGGTAAGATCGCTGGTGTTGAATTTTTGGACAGTACCTAAAGGTACTTGAGGGCATCACAATGCTGAATATCACCGATAAAAAAGTGGAAGAAAAAATCCCCGCATGGCTGCGACTCGGGTTTAGACCCTTTTTCCTGTTTGGCTCTATCTACGCCATTATCGCGATTGCGATATGGGTATGGATGTTTCAGACCGGACAGCCAAGCGCACTGAGTGTTCCTGCGTTGTGGTGGCATGTACATGAAATGTTGTTTGGTTTCTCGATGGCCATCGTGGTGGGTTTTGTGCTGACTGCTGTGCAAAACTGGACTGGTATCAATGGCACCAAGCATTACACGTTATTGGCTTTATTTGCCTTATGGTTGGCACCAAGAATATTACTATGGACACCAGCACCACTTTGGTTAACCAGTAGTATTGAAGCACTATTTTTGTTGTTTGTAGCATATGAAGTAGGCATTCGTGTATACCGTGCTAAAGGTTGGCGAAACCTATTTTTTGTCCCGCTATTCTTACTCGCAATCTTTGCGAATTTTGCCAGTTATGCCACGGTGAAGGGCATGCCTCCATTCACTTCATCGGCGGTATGGCAGGCGATGCTTTGGTGGTTCACGTTATTGCTATCGGTGATGGGGGGACGAGTGATTCCTTTCTTCACAGCTCGTCGTTTTAACTTCGAAAAAGCTCAGCCACTCATGTGGTTAGATTGGCTAGCAAACCTACCTTTGGTCATGTTGTTTGTGTTGAGCTTCTTCCCGGTAACTTTTGCTGAACTTGGTAAGCCACTGATGCTGTTTGCCGGAGTCGCGCAATTGGTTCGATTCCTACGTTGGAAGCCTTGGTTAACCCTAAGTGAGCCACTTGTGTGGTCTTTACATACGGCATATTTGTGTCTGCCTTTAAGCCTTATCTTGCGGGGTGGTTGGGACAACGCATTTGCCAGTCACAATTTGATTCACTTGTTTGCGATTGGTGCACTGGGTGGATTGATCTTAGCGATGATTGCTCGCGTCACTATGGGGCACACAGGGCGCATGATTTACAAAGGTCCGAATATGAGTATCGCGTTTATTGCGATTATTGGAGCCGCGTTAACGAGAAGTTTGGGCGTTATTTTTGACCCTTCACATATGCTCATTTGGATCGATGTGAGTGCCGCATTGTGGATCCTCGCCTTTGGTATGTTTGTATGGCGTTTTGGCATTATGTTGCTTACTCCACGAGCGGATGGGCACCCTGGCTAGTTTCAGGAAGTCTTGACTCTTCTCCATGAAAAAGGGCTTGGATTATTGCCAAGCCCTAGGGGCTGTTTATCTTTCGCTGCAAAAGCTAACTCGAAAGGTCAACAACCCCTGGTATCTATATGTTCCCTTCACTAAAGTCTTTTTGGAAATACAGAACTTTTTGTAAGTAACGTCTTGCTTCCCCTTTTGGGTGTTGAGTCGTTAGAGCCCGATAAACTTGCGTTGGGTTTAGGCTATTGAGTTCGTTCATCGCGCGCTTTCGGTCACTATCAAATGTCGAAAGAACGCCACCAGTGCCGCCGTTGTACGCGGAAATCATACTGAAGTGCTTGGAAGTTGGGTGCTTTACATCTCGCAAGTAGCGGTTTTTCAATATATAGAAATATGCCGCACCGGTATCGATATTGTTTGCTGGATCGAATAAATACTCTTTGGTCGGAATTCCGGGTTTGTTTTTCACCAAGTTAAATACGTCAGCACCAGCGGTTTTAGGAATAACTTGCATCAAACCGTAAGCTCCGGCATGGGAAACCGCGTAAGGATTAAAGCTGCTTTCCGTCTTGATCACGGCGAAAATTAGATCTTCAGATAACCCATATCGTTTCGCAGCATCTTGAACCAGGCCTGCGTATTGGTACTCACGCTGCTCTAAGTGGTTCTTTACCATGGTAATTTCAACATAGTAAGCACTACCACGCTTGATGGTTTTTTTTTGCAACCTTTTGTCGATCAAATAATTCGCGTAGCGATTTGCTCGCCATTCCCATTCAATTGGTTTGCCATCATGATCCAAAACCTGCCCAAGTAAGAAAGGCTTCCCACGCAGCACTGCCTCTTTATCACTAAAGAGCTCGGCATGTGCAGGGTCTGCAGGCATCAGTAACGTTTGTACAATGGCTTTTTGTAACTTTTCGGTTGGTTGATATTGAGAAATTGTTGAAACATAAATCTTACCCGCCTCAAAATCGATGTGAGCGCGAGTGCTATAACCATCAAGGTATTTCACATAGCGATGTTTACCGGCCTCAACAAATTCATCCTCACCCCAACGATCTTGAGCGAGCTTTTTGATATGTGCTAATAGCTTAGCGATATCACTGTCATTTGAGGTCGGCGGAGAAATAGGTGGTTCATAAGCGCTGCAATCACACGGTTGTGTTGGTTGCTGTTGGTGAGGCCCTTCTGGGCCAAGTGAGCAGCCTGCTAATAACAGCGATAGCAGCAAAATAGTTTGTTTCATCAGAGTCCATAGTTGGCTGAAGTTGTAGATTACTCGTGATCTACATAAAGGAATGAAATGATAGAAAAATGTACTAACACCATGAAATTAAAATAATTTGTGGTATCGATAAATGGAAAATAGGTCGGGAGAAGTAATGGCCTCTTTCGAGGCCAAAACTATTGGATCAATGCACTACAGCATCAGGAAGGTGACTGATCGCTTGAGGTGGGGTTTCTGGTTTCGGTAGTTTAAGGCCAGCTAACATTGTTAGGGCTTTGCTACTGATTCCACCTGAGTATGTTTTGATTCCTTCAGGACTGGTACTTGATGTTTCACCAACATTCCAGAGAGTAAAGAAATCGCTCAAGTCGTGGTTAGCAACGTAAGAGCTACAAAGCATCATCAAGTCACCACCGCTAAGGCCAGTGGCTTGTGCACTACAGTAGTTCATACCTTCATCACCTTGTGAATCGCCACGGGATTTGCGGTGCATAAACTTAAACATGTTCCATCCTTGGTCATGATTGTAGATGCTTGGCTTTTCAGTTCCTGATGAATACCAATTGTCGATGATGAAGTTATCTTGAGCCCAGATTTTTAGCTGTCCGAACATAACCAAACGTAAACCCGCATCGCCATGGCTCCAGGCATGACCGCTGTTTTGCTCCAGCCAGTATGGGGCTTTTTGGATGTCAGCTTCAATACGAGCCATTTTGCCATTGACTTGCTCTTGCATGTATAGGGCAAGTAAGTTGTTAGTTACTTCAGTGCTACCAGCAGCTATAAATGGCGCTGAGGCTAAGTTATGACCTACCTCGTGCCACAGTAACCAACTAGCCAGAGGCTGTAATGGTATGTTCTCATTTTGGGCGTTAAAGCCACTGTTCATGACTGGGTAACCTGAATGTGCAGCACCAATCGAGATCTGTACGTCATTGACGAATCGGTGGCGGAATTCAGCGAGATCTTCGTAGGTAAAACGTCGATGCTTGCCCTCAGTTGTTACTTCATCTCGACCATAGAAATCACTTGCAGCCTCAGCAAACTGATTCATTTCTTCACTGAACTTTACTAGATCCGCGTTGGTTAAGTTCTTAACGGCCGTTGTATAAATGAAGCTCCCCGTGTCCACTTCTGCGATTGGGGCGGTACTCTCTTCAATCGAGTGCACCCATTTCCCTTCTTTCCACCATGCCGCTTTTTGTACGCCATCGAAAGTGAATGTCGCTATTGCGTTATCTGCAGAAGCAGAGCTTATAGGTTTAACCGTGATAAGCCCCCCGTAAGGAACGGTGAACTTGGTTAATACCCCATCGTGGGCAAAGTTCATTTGCATTCTAGGTGGACGATTTAGACGAGTCTCATGTTGAGGCTTACCTGTTAAATCATCTGCCATCATTACGGTGATGTTAGCTTGTACGCCGCCTGTCACAGTGACTTCTTGTAACTGTGGTGCCCAAAGTCCTGTTGATTGATTATTTCCCGCCGAGAAGGTTACAGGGGATCCCGCAGTTTTAATATCAATCGAAACAGAGGATGCCTCTCCTGTACTTTGACCAGGGTACGCTGATGTATCCACTTTAATGTCGTAGTCCCAGAATGAGCGCCCGAGCATAATGCGAGTCAAAGGCTTTTCGGTGTAGTTCAATGGGTAGCTAGGGTTCATTTGTCCTAATAGTTCACCTTCACCGTGAATCATCTTGTGCTCAATCAGTTGAGCCTTTAATGAGTCAGGACAAGCCCCACCGTTGCCATGTTTATTGTTTGTGTAGCAATTCAGGTAGTTGACTAGAGTTTCAAAACCAAGCTCATCTTGAACGTCCTGATCGTAAGCATAATCATTGTTGTTCCATAACCATACTGATAGGTTGTCATAGGTTTGGTTCAGCTCTGTGGTAGATAAACGAATACCTTTGTTGCCTTTCGTACGGTAGTAAAGTTCATGATCCATCAAAGCTTGGATATTGGTGCCTAAGTTCGCTGCTTTCACCATGCTATCCACAACGTCTGGGCTTATTTGGTAACGATCGAAGTCTTTTCGCCAATAGTTTCCACGAACAACGACACCATCACCTGTGCGTGTCTCGATACAGTCGATTTCGTATTCGTAATCATGACTACAGATTGATGTTCCTGGAAACGCATTTTGCAGTTCAGCAATCGCTGCTGTCGTCTCTTGCTCATTTTGTACAAAAATACGAGCATGCTTTGTTTCCATGATTGGTTGCCCAGACTCATCTAGTATTGGGTTTCCATTGCTATCAAGTTTCTCTACTTGATATTGAGGAATTTCAAGCTCTGGCATATCGATTGGCGGAGCCCAAGTTATCGAGCCGTCATCATTGACTTGGTAAGGGCGCTTGCCACTTACATCTGGGAATCGCTCTAGTACGACCATGTCATAGCGGCTACGTACATGAAGGTTCGGATACATGCTTTGGCAGTAGTATGATGAACCACAGAAAGCTTGGTTAGTTGGCGTCACATTACTGCCACCAATAGACATACCAGCTGCATCGGCAAGACGTCCTAAAGGTTCAGGGTTTAGCTTTTCGTCAATGGCATCCATAAATATCACGCTGCCACCATCATTGATAAAGTGGATAAGGGCAGTGATATCTTCCTGAGTTAGGTTTGCTTGATCTAAATCCGCGATGTAGCGATGAGTCATGCCATCACCGAGAACTTTCGGTTGATAACCTTGAAGAATAAGCAATGGGGTTTCTGTGATAGAAAGCGCCTCAAAGCCACCTTTACTGATTTTATCGACTGCGGAAAATCCGTATTCTGGGCTAATAAAGAAGTCATATTGAGTGCCATGAGACACATTGCTTCTTGCTGCCGCAGCTAGGTCGATGTTGGTGGCAACACGAATGCCACCATTGTTCAACTCAGGTGCGAGCCATTGGAACAGATTACTGAAGAAGCGTTTCATGCTGCCATGATCGTTTCTTTGGTCATCGGATAAATCTACAGTGGTTGTACAAGAGTAAGCGGTACTGTCAATACGCAGTGCGTCGTTCGCCCAGTAGTTGTTTGGGCAAGACAGGATACTTGGGTACAAGCTGTTGCCCATAAACACCACTTTGCCTAAGCCGATCTCTCCAGCTGTAACAAATGGAAAGCCGAAGGTGGCGTTGTCTTTTGAAACTTTAGGGATGGCTGGCATTTCAATGTCAGGCCAGTTTGCGATGTATGGCTTACCTTCTCGTGTCCAGGCTTGGGCTTCGTCAAAAGCAATTTGTCGGTTAATGTCGGTGCGTGGCATGACAATTGGGAACGCACGGTTTGACATATTCAACATACGCATTCCGCGCGTGTAACCTGTTGCACCATAGAAACTGCTGTTATCGTTGAAGACATGGAAAGTCGTGACGCCGTCAAAGATTGCTTTGAGTGAGTTGGTCACGTATTTATCATCACTCAGAGAAAAGACGACTGGTGATCGATTTGCGACAACTGATGTCTTTTTCAAAGATTGATCAATGAGAGCAGTAAGTCCCTGTTCAAATTGCTTTTCAAATTCATTCGGCAAGTTGAAAGAGGTACCTTCTAACTTTCCACCATTCGGTAGGGTAAGCTTGATCAGCTCATTGATGACGTTCGGGTATTGTGAGAATACGTCCCGTACTTGACCATCAATCGTGATCTGCTCGCCACTTGCTTCGCCATAACGCTGCAATAAAGCTTGGATGTTCGCTTTTACTACAGGGTTTTCTGTCACATCGGCAAGTTGATAACTTACCTTGTTTCCGATAACTGAGCCAAACTCAAAGGTATCAATACCAAATGTGAGTGAATCCCCCCACAAGTACTCAAATTCACCATTCGCACCTGTCACCCCCGTTGAGTGTGCGGAGAAATAGCTGATTCCCGCAATCGGCAGTCCATGAGCGTCAGTTAATGTACTGCGAGTTAATACTTGAGCTTCTACACTTGGCTGATATGTCAAACTGGCTTCTGCATTAGATGACACAAAGTCACTGTTCAAATCGTTATCACCACCAGATACCGCAGGAACCAAATTAGGATCTCGGTGTGAGCTCGGTGCTTTACCCACATCGTCAGTAGACTCTTCACTTTTAGCGGCTAAAAACGCGCCTACGGTTTCGTCTGAATCAAGTGCGGCTGAGTTGTAGATACTGGCAATGTCGATGCTGTCCATCTTGTTAAGACAGACCTGTTGTGACTCTGGACAAGAGGAGATCGACTCCAATACTTTCGCCGCATTATCACCTTTGCCGATGACGTTGGTGAGCTCAAAGGCAATGGGTACTAATGCATCTGAGTTGAGGCTTTGGCTCGTGTGATCGGGAGCGATGAAGCTTCCGAGCTCTATTGAACTGGAATCAAGCGATTCTAAGTAACAAGTAAAGCTGTCACCTTCTGTTGTATTAAAGTGACCCTCTACGAGTGATTGCCCGTTGCAGCTCACATCGCCTTTTAATGACTTGTTTGATGCTGTTAGGCTAGCTTTGTAGAAGGTGACTTCCATACCTTCATCGGGATTCACACACTCAGGTGCGGTGCTGTCTTCATCACAGGATGCTGTCGGAAGATGAACCTGAACAACAACGGTTGTCTTTGCGCTTAACTCTCCATCGCTGACCGTAACATCAAACTGATAATTGCCTTCATGCACAGGCGTTGGTACGAAAGTAAGGACGCCTGATTGAGTGATCGAGATAAATTCTGGCGAGTTATCAAGTGAGAAGCTCAAACGGTCACCATCTTGGTCAGATGCGATGACTTGGTATTCAAACGTTTGATCGGTGAAAGCGGTGATCGGTGCTATTGATTGAACTATAGGAGCATTGTTGTCATTACTTGGTTCATCTTGCTCACTAACGTGAATGGTTAGATTACGAGATGTGATAAGTGAGCCATCACTCACTAGTACCTGACTATGATGACTTCCTGCATTTGAGTTGTTTAGTGGCTCTATATATAGCAGACCATTTTCTGAGATGGAGACAAAATCAGGCGCATCTTTCAAAGAGTAAGCCAGTGCATCATTATCTTTATCCGTCGCAAGAACTTGATAAGTTGATGGTCGTTGGACCTTGGCTTTTAGTGCAGGGATAGGGTCAACCACCGGAGCATGATTTATCAAGTCTGGATCTACCGGTGTCATGCCTAAATGCACGGTTACTTGAGTATCAGCGGTTACGTCGAATGTGCCGT
>Ga0209272_10001529_pt1 | contig 14529 bp, 14 predicted proteins | sample tdDd002_FD_187125 | JGI IMG/M metagenome (GOLD analysis project Ga0209272, IMG submission 187125) | Marine sediment microbial communities from the Atlantic coast under amendment with organic carbon and nitrate - tdDd00.2 (SPAdes)... | ecosystem: Environmental > Aquatic > Marine > Coastal >... | reverse complement strand
AGAGATGAACAGCGAATTATAATTCAGGATAGCTTTTGGCTAGCGTGTCGGTTCGCAGGTCACTGGTGAAATTAAAGATCGACTAAGCATGTAGTACCAATGATGAATGGTTTTTGGACGCGGGTTCGACTCTACCATCAAGTCCTATTTTTAGTGTTTTTTATGAAAAGCCTCACTTAGCAAGGGCTCAACGACAACTTGTCTGGTAATCGTATTTTTCATAAAATCTTGCAGAAATTCTTAGTTATGATTATATTATTCATAACTTTAGTAAACGAATAAGTCGTTTTATGAACCTCAGATTCATAAAACGCACAGTATAAATTGCGAATCGATTTATACACAACGGGGGTGATTTAGGATTCGACAGGAATTTTGAAGTCTGAGGTGCATGCCGTGGGGCGGTTGGCCACGTAAAAAGCCGCAAAAAAATAGTCGCAAACGACGAAAACTACGCACTAGCAGCTTAATAACCTGCTCAGAGCTCTCTCGCCCTAGCTTCCGCACGTAAGACGGGGACCAACGAGAGATCAAACCCAAACGCGCTAGCCCGGATTCTCCCGCCTGAGAGATGAACGGCGAATTTTAATTCAGGATAGCCTTTGGCTGGCGTGTCGGTTCGCAGGTCACTGGTGAAATTAAAGATCGACTAAGCATGTAGTACCAATGATGAATGATTTTTGGACGCGGGTTCAACTCCCGCCACCTCCACATTCGAGAAGCCGTATATTCGATGAATATACGGCTTTTCTTTTTTATGTGCCTTATTCAATATTCGTCACTGACAACGGGGCTAACTCTACTACCTTATCAATTAGAAACAGACACTGATGGACATTCCAACCTTCATCTAAAGTATTTCCATCATGAACCAGAAATATTATTGTTTTAAGCTGTTAAGACGTATGACCAAAGTCCAAGCAATCTCATCTTTAGACTTACTCTACCTTTATTTGACCTGACTGAACTAGCAGCCGAAAGAAGTCATAATCATGAGCATAAATGTATATATAATGGGGAACTGTTTGCCCTATCATGAACTCATCTAAGGCGCGCTTTATGTTTGCAGGTAAGCTCGAAGGATCAACGACATAAAATGGAATATCTTTGTGTAAACTAAACATCTCTAGCTCCGGGACTATCCATTCAACCTCTCTCATAATACATTTCTTAAACGTTTCATATTAGCTTGTTGAGATATTCGCTTAGGCGTCTCTCCTCTATTAAGGCAAGGAACGGTAAACGCCTCATTGATATTACCCGCTGATGGTACAGGTATCTTATTACCATCCTCATCTTTTCTGTAACGGGCAACACGTCGCACACTTACCTTATTACCAACAACAGGTATGCCTAAATGCATATTCCATCCTTTGAATATTGCGGACAACTTACAAAGTAGCGAGTAAGAGCTAGATTCCGCGACTAATGACTGGAGGAAATTACGGACTTGGTATTCAATATCGTCTTCTGACTCAAGACCAAGTGACGAAATAATCCGAGTCAAGTAAGTTTCTGGAGATAGAGGCAGTTGTTGATTTGACGGCGCTTCTTTTAGCTTTTGTTTTATCAAATAGTGTGCAAAGGCATAGATTGCTTCCGAAGCTTGGCTTTCAAGCTTGTGACGTTTGACAACATGCGCAACAAAATCCACTGATAATGCAAGTTCCTCGTTTTTTTCTACATACGCTAATATTTCAGCAGGCTGGAAAGAAGTACCTTGAGTTCCTCTAAATGCATAAGGATTCGATGTTATTTCAAACGCCTTCGATAGCATAGCTACACGAGATAATACATTGGCATTAACCTTCACACCTGCCATTTCTAAAACTTGGGACCGTGAACGCATATTACCAACATCAATATGGGCAAAGGATAGTTCATCAGTTACACCATAAGTTACAGGTGCAATAAAACCGACTCCAGCCTCATATGAAGCCTCCAAGCGGTGGTGTCCATTCAGTATTTCTCCATCATCAGAGATGATAATCGGCTCACCAGTCAAACACCACTGCCCACATTTCATATCCTCCGCATACTTCTTTACCTTAGTCCGACTCAGCCTTCGGTTTTTGTTTTTCGCATTAATCGCCCCACGTTGAGAAAACTTAAGCATATCTCTTGCCAATTGGGGGCTGATATATATAACCATATGTTTTAATGTGGTTTTTACCGACCTAACCCCAGAGTAGTAACGGGCTTTTGATTTAAAGATTTCTTCTACTTGATTGTGAGTAAGTACAGTTGTAGCCGCATCTGCTAACCTAGTTGAGCTTGCAAGGTAACTCGCCCTCTCCTTGTCTTCATATCGCTCAACTAAGCTATCAACGATTGATGTCTCTAAAGCTTCGTCAGATATGTCATCTGAGCCTATAGTTTTTTTATTTTCCATGTGGTTATTCTCTATGTTGCTAAAAAAGCAGCTAAATTGGTATTTTTTTCAATAGTAACAACACAGATTATTGATCCGACACGCACGTCGGATCAAACTCTATTTTTAATTTAGACTTCGAACGTTAGATAAATGGATGAAAAGACTTGAGACTTTCAGAAAAAAAAATTAACGGAATGCTACTCTCATCCGGAGAGCGGGCTACAAAAACCCTTATCACAACAATGTCGATTGTAGAAATTAGTTCTTACTTCTCCGTCGATAGAGTATTGCCTGAGCTGAAGTGGCTCACAGACTCTGCTGTTAACGCAACAAATGCGGAAAAAGTCCAAGCAATCCAAACAGAGCTCGAAAAGCTTGTGTGTAATGACGCTTCAGTTGCCCCATTGACACTAACATTCGCAATTATGGGCAAGCCAAGTCTTAAGAAGAGTTGTAGTCTACCTTCCTCTTTAGTGTATGACTCTTCCAATACTTATATTGTTGGTAGTGTGTTGAACTTAATTGCTATATGTAAAACATTGGGTCTTAGAACGTTTCTTTTCAGCTCACGACTTAGTGTTAACGACGTGAATGCTAAGAGTGAGCTTAGACAACGCATAGCTATGGAACGTATTGAAGTTCGCGTAATTTTCAATGATCAACAAGGCTTAAATGAAAAAGATATTGTTGCTCTATTTAAACAGAACCGTATTTTTGATTCTTCCATGAGCTTACCTCACCTTACTGACGGGAAAGGTGTTATGTCCGACGAGGAATACCCTTTAAGGCCCTTCATTGAACAAATTATCAGTGAAACGAGAATGCAGTCTTATGGCGGTGTTAAGCGTGACGCAAAGCATATAAAGGTATCGGAGAGTTATATCACAACACATTACGTCTTGTTTAAAATGCTCGTCGGCGCTATTGCAGGCGCTGGAACACAAGAATATAGCAAGATGTCAAAAGACATCACTGTATCGACTGGAGAAAGCCTTACTTCCATACTTTCTAACGGCTACGTTGATTTAGTTATCATTTTTCTAACAGAGTGGCTTAAGCTTCAGAAACAAGCATTTTTACGCAAACGCTCAGGATACCAACTATCTCCTCAGGTTTGGCAAGCTTTAGGGTTGACAATACACCGACTAGTTAACGATGGCGCTTCGAGCAAACAGTTAAAAAATGCAGGGAAGGTCTTAGGTCAATTGGACTACAGCAAAAATGCTGAACATTGGAGTAAGTGCCCGGCTATGGAACTGGACTCAAAAGGTCGAATCTACAAAAACGCCGCTAACTCTACTCGTCAGTTCAGGGTGGGTTTATATGAATACTTTTTAGATGTGTTAAATGACAGTGATGGCCTATAGCCTTGTTGTTAATACGCTTAAACTAACGCTACTCATTTTTCTCTCAACTGTTAATCAAACTTGATATTATGCTCAGTTATCGAACTAAAAAGTAAGAGAACTAATGAAAATTCTGTACTTTGATACCTTAAGCCTTTTTTATTCACAGCAATACATTAGGAAAGATAAAAGCGTCTCGCGAGCTTACGAAGAATGGCGTAATAGTTCTTCAACAAATATCCTTGAACATATTAAACCTGATGTCATAGGTATAGAGAGGCTTCGTATAGCCGCTATTGAATCAAGCTTTAAGCTCTATCCCTTAAGTAATCGATATTCGCGTTCCTTGTTTATTAAAAGGAAACTATTTTCAGAAAACGATCTCGCGCCAGACAGAGTTCTAAATATGCGTATGGGAGATAACGACCCAATACGAAGAATGATTGCTCATTCTCACACACTGGAGGCAACTTGGTATGTTTGTGGAGACGCAGCTTCGGAGATTTTATCTGCCTATCCGGGGCGACATTTAACATCGGTTTTTGGTCTAGGGGTCACAGATGACTTAATTTCCAAAATTCGAGCACTAAAATCAGTTTAGATAGAAGCTACGTGAAGTGAGTTATCAACTCTATAAGCTCTAACGAGCTAGAGGCAAGTAACTCCTTCCGAGTTCAAATGCTACCTTGAGTGTTCATTAAAAGGTAGAACGATGAAAACTAGACAAAATTATTAAAAGAACTTTGATGGGGTTGAAACTTACCTGGTTGACTCAAATTGGAGCAAAGGTTGCTACAGCGACTAAATGTCTGAAGATTTCTTATTCATTGCAAGTTCGTTTTAGGATAAATGTAAAATCAGTGCTTTAATTCACTACCAAACGACATGATAAATCTTACTGCTTCAGTAAGCACAACTTCACTAAAATTTATCGTTAATTCGATATCAGTCAAGACAATCAATAAAAGTACATCTTGCTCCATCAAATCGTTCCTTAAATGCCACTCAATTTCCTCGGGATCGGTACTATCAACCGCCTGACTAATCATTTCAAGAATCTCATTCAAGCATGTATCACAGTGCAATTTCACATTGTAAATGTTTATCAAAAGAAGGCTTTTTGTATTCATACCTCTAGGGTAGCGCCTTCCATTAATCAATAAGTATGGTCTTTGACTGGTATTGTGTGAAATATAGCTAGTTTCTAGCAAATGAATTACCAGTTAGCCAAGGACTTAAAACACTGGATAGTATTTTCAGTAGAGATTTGAGACTTGATAGATTTACGAAATCATCCTTATAGAAAATAAGAATAAGTGTCGCGCAGACGACCCTTTATTTGGGTGTTGAACAAGGCCGTTTTAGAGGCGCAACATGATCACTTGCCCAAACTCAAGTTATCCGATGTATGCCCCTGTGAGTTAAGTCGCCAACTTACTTCTGTCCAACTTCGAGCTTGCTAGTGAGGCTAGCTCATTTATGCCCCATTCGGTGTTAGAGTAGTAAATCAATAGCAAATCGTGCCTCAGGAATCCCGTACTTTTTGTCATGGGTCGGATTTTGGGAGGTAGCCAAATCCTCCAACTTTCTAAGGCTCGTTAATATTTTTGTCTAAACGTATGCTCGTATAACATTGCAAGCATGCTGAGACTATACGACAGAAGTGCATTTTCCTGAACCACTATATCTAGGAAGTTACCAACTTAACTTGAATTGTTGGACGTAAAACTAGGGTTTCACGTTTGCTTCAGGTCTAGAATACAAGCCGTAAATTGTTGCCAAGTTAGCGACGATAAATGTTCCTTCAACTAAGCTACCACCTATAGAGCCTAGCCAAATATTATGTATAAACCAGCATAATGAGTTAAACAGAATCACGCTGCGCATTTTAATCCCATTCAGAGAGAATAAAGCCCAAGTGCCTGCCGCAGAACCAATGATGGTGAGAGCCTCTATCGGAGCGCTTAGCTGTGGAACCGTCATCGCAATTAGTAAGCTGATAAAAATCCACATAACCCAGCGAGATTGAGTTTTGATTGAGACAAAGGCGCGAACACCGTTGATGGTTACCCCGATAGCTGCGACTATCGCGTCCATCATGAAGAAATGCACAGCCATGATGAAACAAAACGTCACCATGCCGTAGCGAAATTTGAGGTCGTCTTTTTGTAGAAAGGCAAGTACACCACAAAGAAAAGCAACTCCACCGACGACTTGTGCAGCTATCATCAGCTCACTCCCTTGATAAAAGTCATTCATTTAGATGTTCGGAAAGGTAATCCAAACAGGTGTCAGGACTGGTTAAAACAGTCATTTGTTCTGAGATTAAAGGGACGGCATTCATCATAGAAGCTTGCGCTAGCATTATGGCTTGGTAATTGTGATCTTGTTGCAACTTTTGGTTTAAGTCTTTGGCAATACAGTGATTAAACGCCTCAAGATCTCCCTCGGTATAGAGATCCCAAGCTCCTTCAATCAGCTTGAAATAGAATTTAGTGTCTGACGCTTGTGAATTAAGGAGAGCGCCCGTCGGCTTAATTGTGCTTTCGAGGGTAACTGCGACCAAGACGTGAGCGAACTTTGCACTTTCGTTTGCCATCGGTTTATCAACCCGAAATACCTTATCATTTGGAAAACTGTCTACGACAGGGCCTAATGTTGAGCAGGTACAGACGATGTAGTCAGCGCCATTATTGAGCTGCTTTGTAAGGTAACGATGAATGGCCTGTTTGGTATGCTCATTTTGACCCTTGTTCCGAATTTCGGTAAGGAAGTGCTCTTGTACATCATGGGAGATGTCATGCTGAGGGAATCGCGCTGCAGCCAATGGAGAGAAGAGCTCGGTGTTGTTATCGAGAGTGTGTAGAAACAAGATTTTCATAGTTGATTATCCACTGGAGTTAGCACAATACAAAAACCTCTCCGCTAGGGAGAGGTTCTAAAGAGAGTGCTGCTTAAGAGTTAACTAACTCTACCGCTTCACGAGTTAGGCGAGCAAGCTCTTCCCACTCACCAGCCTCAACCAGCTTTTTGTCGACCATCCAAGTACCGCCACAAGCAAGTACACGAGGCACTGCTAAGTAGTCTTTGATGTTTTTTTGATTCACACCGCCCGTAGGCATGATATGCACATCACCGTAAGGAGCTAGTAGTGCCTTCACCATGTTTACGCCACCAGACGCTTCAGCAGGGAAGAACTTCAGAGTGGTTAGCCCCATCTCTAGCGCCGCTTCAATTGCGCTTGGGTTGTTAACGCCAGGAACAATATCGATTCCGATTTCTTGGCAGGCTTTGACAGTATTTGGGTTGAAGCCAGGAGATACGACGAACGTCGCGCCTGCTTCTTTCGCTGCAATCGCCTGTTCTTTGTTTAGAACAGTTCCTGCACCAATCAACATGTCTGGTTGTGCTTCGCGAAGTAGGCGAATAGCCTCTGCTGCTGCATCAGAGCGGAAGGTGATTTCTGCAGCTGGAAGGCCGTTTTCAGCTAACACCTTACCCAGTGGGATGATGTCTTCAGCTTTGTCGATTGCGATAACTGGGATGACTTTTAGTGCTTTTAGCTGTTCGTTAATTGTAGACATGATAAATCCTTGGAAATTAATTCTATATTTGAGTCACAACATCAGTGGCTGATTTGGGAATGATTGCGCCACGGTGTTGGATTACCACGCCAGCAAGTGCATTGCCGCGTTGGCATGATTGTTCTAGGGAGCCTCCTGCTAAGTAACAAGAGAGGAAACCGCCGTTAAATGAGTCACCCGCTGATGTGGTATCGATGACAGTTTCGACTGGTATCGTCGGCACTGTGTAACTGTTGTCATGGGTAGTGTCACCAACAAGACAGCCCTTTTCACCCAGTTTGACCACAACCTTGGTGACTCCAAGGTTGTGCAGGCGAGTCAATGTATCTTCAGGTGTTTTATCGCCCCAGATCAGCTGTTCATCATCAAAAGTGACCAGCGCTAAATCTGTGGTTTGATACATTGCTTTGTAGTGTTCTTTGACGGTTCTCAGCTCGTCATTTGGCCATAGAGCTGGGCGATAATTGCTGTCGAATGATACTTCTACGCTTTGACGGCGAAGATCAGCAAGTAGAGTGAGTAGCTTGCTGCGGTCTTCATCAGGCAAAATCGCTAGGCTGATACCACTGACAAACACCATATCCATCTTCGTTAGAGATTGTTCAATACGGTTGAAGTCTGGATGTTGCAGTAGGTAGCGTGCTGGCGACTGGTTACGCCAGTACAAGAACGTGCGCTCGCCTTGGTCATCTAACTGAATGAGGTAAAGGCCCGGGGTACGATTTTCGTCATGCAGTACAAGGTCGGTGTTTATGCCTTCTTGCTGCCAACGAGCAATCATACCTTCACTCAACGGATCTGCGCCCATTGCCGAAACATAAGAAACGGTAATAGCCTGTTCTTCGGTATTGAGTTCACAACCGCGGCTCAGGTAAACCGCAGCGTTAAGTGTATCCCCACCAAAGGTTTGGTGCATTGCGCCGAACGGTTTGCCGTTCAGCTCAATCATGCACTCTCCAATTATTGCGATATTTTTCATAACCAGTTCTTACGCGAAGTAGCGTTTAGCATTGTTAAAGCAAATATCTTCAACCATAGGACCAAGTAGTGATATGTCATTGGGAACTTCACCGTTTTCTGCCCAGCGGCCGATCATGTCACATAGTATGCGACGGAAGTACTCGTGACGGGTGTACGATAGGAAGCTACGTGAATCCGTAAGCATACCAACGAACTGACTTAGTAGACCGAGTTGAGAAAGCTGTTCCATTTGACGCTGCATGCCATCTTTCTGGTCGTTGAACCACCAACCTGAACCGAACTGAACCTTGCCAGCGATGCCACCACCTTGGAAGTTACCAATCATCGTCGCCATCATTTCATTATCACGAGGATTTAGGCAGTAAAGGATGGTCTTTGGCAGCTCGTTAGTCTTGTCCATATCATCTAACAGGTGTGCTAGCTCGAATGCGAATGTACGATCGCTGATGGAGTCAAAGCCAGCGTCTGTGCCCAGTAGCTTGAACATACGAGTGTTGTTGTTACGCTGCGCACCGATATGTAGCTGCATTACCCAGCCCAGTTTTGCATAGCGCTTGCCCAGCCATACTTGTACAGCAGTAGAGAACTGCGCACACTCTGTTTCGGTGAGTACTTCACCGTTTAATCGACGAGTAATCAGGCTATCAAGCGTTTTTTCTGATGGGATCTCGGCATAACGAACCACCTCAATACCGTGGTCAGCTGCACGACAGCCGTGAGCGTCAAAGTGAGCTAGGCGGTTATCGAGAGCATGAAGTAAAGCATCAAAGTTCGTGATCTCAATATCAGCGGCTTGACCCAGTAGAGTCATGTAGTCAGCAAAACCATCCAACTCAATCTTGAAGGCTTTGTCTGGACGCCAGCTCGGCAGTACTTCAACATCAAAGCTCTCGTCTGCGGCAATGGCAGCATGATGTTCTAATGTGTCGATTGGGTCATCGGTCGTTCCTGCCATCACTACGTTCATCTGTTTCATGATGCCGCGTGCAGAGAATTCTGATGTTTGTAAAAGCTCGTTGCATTCATGCCAAATGCTATCAGCCGTTTCCGGGTTAAGCAGCTTTTTAGTGATGCCAAATGGACGACGAAGCTCAAGGTGAGTCCAGTGGAATAATGGGTTCCCTAATGTCATAGGAACCGTTTTTGCCCACGCTTGGAACTTATCATACTCACTTGCATCACCCGTAATTAGGCGCTCTTCAATGCCTGCAGAGCGCATACCACGCCACTTGTAGTGATCGCCCTCGAGCCAAATTTGACTCATGTTTTCAAACTGGCGGTTCTGTGCAACCTCTGCCGGGTTCAGGTGACAGTGGTAATCAAAAATAGGTTTGTCAGCTGCGTGCTCATGGTAGAGACGGCGAGCCGTCTCATTGCTTAGTAGGAAGTCATCACATAGAAAGTTTTTCATGTTTATTTCCTTTTAAAGTGCTGCAACAGTAGCTCGTGCACCCTTCTCAATAAGAGATTGGTACGCAGAGCTTACTGCATCGATAACTTGAGGGTTTTGGCCAATCTCTGGAGCGAAAACGGCTTCGATAGACAAGAGCGCCGGAACAACAGAAACATTCTGACCATGCTCGTCACATACTGCTTTCAGCTGTTCTGCCATAGGATCACGAACATCAATCTCGTTACCTTGTTCGTCAACTGCTGAAACATAACGCATCCAACCTGCGATACCCGCTGCAAGCCATTTGAAGTCTGAACCTTGCTCTAGGTGGAAGCGTAAGCTGCCGCCCATACGTTGAGGGATCTTCTGACTGCCATCCATCGCAATTTGCCATGTTTTGTGTTTCAAGCTAGGGTTAGTAAAGCGGTCGATCAGCAGCTTCGCATAACCTTCTAGGTCTGTACCTTCTGGCATGCTTAGCGATGGTGCTTGCGCTTGCATCATCATGTCGAATGCTGCCTTGCGATAACCTTCGTCTGTCATGGTATCTGAAATGTGTGCGTAGCTGCCCAAGTAACCTAGGTAAGCTAGGAAAGAGTGGCTACCGTTTAACATACGTAGCTTCATCTCTTCGTATGGCACGACGTCAGCAACGAATTCTGCACCAGCGATATTCCAGTCTGGACGACCTGCAACGAAATTGTCTTCGATCACCCATTGACGGAATGGCTCACAGGCGATACCACATGGGTCTTGGACACCCAGCAGTTCAGTAATTTCGTTCAGTGTTTCTTCTGTCGCTGCAGGAACGATGCGGTCAACCATAGTGCATGGGAAAGTCACATTTGCTTCAATCCATGCACCTAACTCTGCATCAAGTAGTTTGGCAAACTCCAAGATGGCCGCTTTTGCCACGTGACCGTTCTCTTGTACGTTGTCGCAAGACATCACTGTAAATGGTGTTAGGCCGCGTTCACGACGCACTTTTAGAGCCTGAACAATATAACCAAGAGCGGATTTTGGTTGAGTTGGATTAGCTAAATCGGCGGTGACTAGGGCATTGTTTTTATCGAGCTTGCCGGTAGCAGGGTCGGCGCAGTAGCCTTTCTCTGTTATGGTCATAGAAACGATTGCCACCTGTGGCTCCGCCATTTTTTCAATCACCGCCTCTGTACCATCAAATGTTGGGTGCATAGATTCATTTATGGAACCAATTACTTTTACATCCGTTGACTCCCCACCTTTCTCTGCGACTGTGTAAAGATGGTTTTGTTCACGCAGTGACTTAATTAGATCTTCGCCGCCAAATAGGTTTACTTCGCAAATGCCCCAATCAGTGCGTGTTTTGCTGAGCATTTCATTGGTAAATAAGGCCTGATGCGCTCGGTGGAAAGCACCGAAACCAAGGTGAACAATACGGCTTTTAAGCGTTGAGCGGTCGTAGTCCGGAATCAGAACGGTGTCATTCAGAGTGGAATTCGAAATAGTCTTCATTGTGGTATCCCTTATCCCGCAAGCGGACCTGCGGGATGGTTTATCTTAATAATTAGTAGATGAGTGCTTATTTAGTAAACAAGCATCAATTTAGTAACCAAGAACTAGGTTCGGTAAGAACAGAGTGAGTTCAGGAATAAAGGTCACTGCCATTAGTGCCGCAATCAGTGCAACGTAAAATGGAAGTAGAGGCTTAATTACTTTGTCGATGGCAACATTCGCCACAGAACAACCGATGAACAACGCGCTACCAACTGGCGGGGTACAGATACCGATAGCCAAGTTGAATGTCATCATGATGCCGAAGTGCACTGGGTCGATGCCCATATCCAGCGCGATAGGTAGGAAGATTGGCGTGAAGATCAGTACCGCTGGTGTCATATCCATGAAGATACCAACAATCAGCAGAATAATGTTAATGATCAAAAGAATCATCAGTGGGTTATCTGAAATAGCTAGTAGAGCGTCCGCAATCATGTAAGGAATATCAGCGTTCGCCATTGCCCAAGACATACCCATAGATGCGCCAACCAACAGCAATACGATAGAGGTGGTGACTGCAGATTCTAGGATGATCTTTGGAAGGTCTCGCCATTTCACTTCACGGTAAATCAGTACTGCGAGGGCGAAGGTGTACACCACTGCGATAGCTGAGGCTTCTGTTGCGGTGAAGATGCCGCCGATGATACCACCCATGATGATCACAATCAGTGCCAGAGATGGGGCTGCTTTTAAGAACGTATCCCAAACCATCGCCAGAGAAGGGCGTGCTGCGATTGGGTAACCACGACGTTTTGCAATGATGCCTGCCACCATCATGATGCTCAGACCCATCAAGATGCCAGGAATGTAACCCGCTAGGAACAACGCTGCGATAGACGTACCGCCAGAAACTAACGAGAACACGATCAGTGTGTTACTTGGTGGGATCAACAAGCCAGAAGGACAAGATGAAATGTTTACTGCTGCAGAGAAGTTTTCATCGTAACCGTCTTTCTTTTGCAGTGGAGACATAGTACCGCCAACCGCTGCTGCAGACGCAACCGCTGAACCAGAAATAGAACCAAACATCATGTTCGCCATCACGTTTACGTGCGCTAGCGAACCGGGAAGACGACCGCCTAACACTTTAGCAAAGTTAATCAGGCGCAGTGCGATACCGCCTTGGTTCATGATGTTGCCCGCCAAGATAAAGAACGGGATTGCCAATAGGGCGAAGTTATCAAGACCCGCTGCCATACGCTGCGCCACAACGGCGATAGCAGGCTCTAACGGTAAGCTCATTAAAATGGTCGCTAACGACGACAAGCCGATAGCAAAAGAGACCGGCACACCAATCGCAAGCAAAACTGCGAAGCTACCGAATAGGGTAAGAATTAATTGCCATTCCATTGTTGGGCCCTCTATTGATCAAGTTGGGTGTCGGTTAGCAGAGCTTCACCAGACGTCAATTGTTTGATGCGGTCAAAAGCAAATACCGCCGAGTAGAAGATCATCAGCGCACCGCTGATTGGAAGGCAGAAATAGATATAACCCATTTCCAAGCCAAGTGCTGGCGTTAGCTGTCCCATAGACAGTGTTTTGAGTGCCAATTGTGTACCGCCATGAACTAAAACCACATAAGAGAATAGACCGATGGCCACTTGGATAACGATTTCATTAATGAGTTTGCGCTTGCCTTGCAGCTTCATTGTTAGTAAATCGATAGCAAGGTGGCGTCTAAGCCCTGTGGTGTATGCCGCGCCAATTAATGCAACCCACATAAACAGATAACGAGCCAACTCATCCGTCACCGTACTTGGCTTTCCAATCACGTATCGTGATATTACTTGCCAGACCACGCAAAATACGAGGAAAGTCGAGAGAGATATGGTAAAGGCGGCCAACCCTCTATTGATGTATTTGACCAGTTTATTCATTTTAATTTCCTTTCAGTAAATACGCGTATCCCACAATAATTGGTTGACCAATTGTTGTAATATGTTTCTGTGTAGGGCAGTAATATACGCAAATCTTTCTGGTTGGATTATATGTTAGCCACTTTGGTTGTCATGCGAGCAGGTTCACAAATGTATTGGTTGTCCAATTTGAGGGCTTTTATTGTGATTTTGGTCAATCAATTTGTTTTTTTGTTTTGACGATAGGTTTTTTTATCGCCAATAATGAACTCGAAACAGAAAAACTGTGAAAAATTAAAACCACCCTACACATTGGACAACCAATCCAAGGAGAATAGAACAATGATGACGCGTAAGACTCTTTTAAGCGCTGTAGTAGGCGCTGCTATGACCTTCGGCGCCACTGCTTCTGCTTATGCTGCGACCACTTTGAAGTTGAGTCACAACCATCCTCGTGACCATGCAGTACATAAAGCAATGGACTTTATGGCAAAAGAAGTTCGTGAAATGACAGACGGGGAAGTTCGCATCCGTATCTACCCTGATGCGCAGCTAGGCACACAGCGTGAATCGATGGAGTTAATGCAAAACGGTGCTCTGGATATGGTGAAGAGTAACGCGGCAGAATTAGAAGCTTTCTCCCCTGCTTATGCGGCATTCAATATGCCTTACTTGTTCCGTGATAAAGACCACTATTACAAAGTGACAGGCGGTGAAGTAGGTCGTGAAATACTGAATTCTTCGGCAGACAGCGGCTTTATTGGTGTGACTTACTACGATGCTGGTGCACGTAGTTTCTACACCAACAAACCAATCAATACACCTGAAGACCTAAAAGGTCTGAAAGTGCGTGTACAGCCAAGCCCATCTGCGATTGCGATGGTGAAAGCGTTAGGTGGTAACCCGACACCATTGGCATACGGTGAGCTATATACAGCATTACAACAAGGGGTGGTGGATGCAGCGGAAAACAACATCCCATCGTTTAGCTTGAGCCGTCACAGTGAGGTATCGAAATACTTCAGCCTAGACGAGCACACCATGGTGCCAGACGTATTGGTTATTTCTACTAAAACGTACGACAAGCTAACACCTGAGCAGCAAAAAGCACTGATGAAAGCAGCTGCAGACTCTTCTGAATACATGAAGAAATTGTGGGCTGAGTCAGAAGCAAAAGAGCGTACAAAAGCTGAAAAGATGGGCGTAACTTTTGTTGAACCAAATAAAGCGGCATTCGTTGAAGCGGTTCAACCAATGTACGCGGACCTAGAAAAGACAAATCCTGAATTAAATGGAGTAGTTGAGAAGATCAAAGCAGTTAAGTAATTAACAAAGTAATTAGTAATAAACAATCGAAAACAAGGTGTTACCACATTCTGGTACATAGAGGTTGACCAATTGTTATTGGTCGTTATGATGGCGTGAGAAGTTAGATGGAATATAGTGATAATATCATCAT
>Ga0209272_10001524_pt1 | contig 14549 bp, 14 predicted proteins | sample tdDd002_FD_187125 | JGI IMG/M metagenome (GOLD analysis project Ga0209272, IMG submission 187125) | Marine sediment microbial communities from the Atlantic coast under amendment with organic carbon and nitrate - tdDd00.2 (SPAdes)... | ecosystem: Environmental > Aquatic > Marine > Coastal >... | reverse complement strand
CATCAAATTCATTATTTGAATGACACCCCGTTAGCACCATTATTGTCATTAAAACCACTGCAATTATTTTATTCATATCTGCCCCCAGAATTACATTTTGGTTCAATTATACCAAAGAACAGAATTAAGAAAATCAATTTTTATATGATATAATCACATTAAGCGAATATATACCCCTATTAAGGGTAAGATTATAAACAGCTATATTTTGGTATATAAAACGAATTTAGGGGGAATACAGATGAAAGAATACATATGTGACGTTTGCGGACATATCCATAAAGGCGATGGCCCACCAGATGTTTGCCCAATGTGCTTTGCACTTAAAAGTCACTTTGTTGAAAAGACTGAAGAATCAATGAAAGAGTTGGCGCATTTGTTGAATGACATTTAAAAATACAGAAAGACTTGGTCATTGTGCTGACCAAGTCTTTTTTTAAAGAATTTTAACTCCTACAGATTTGCATCCCAGTTTATCATAGTCCACATGTCAAGAGTTTCAAACCCAAGTTTATGATAAACACGTCCCGCTTTCGGATTATCATAAAACAAACATAACGTCTTATTTTCACTCAGAACATCATCACAAAGTTTGGAAAGACAACGACTCATAAGTCCTGCTTTTCTATACTCCGGAAGGGTTGCAACGCCAACAATCATGGCAGACATAGAATTTTCAGCTGTCGTCTGGGCTACAGAAGTCATTAGTCCCTTTTCCTCGTAATAATAAATTCTTCCTGTATTTGTTTCAAGTTTGTGTTTTATACGGTCTACATCATTAATGCTATCAAATTCAACGATCTCTTCAATAAGTCCGTGCACTCTACCCGCATCATCTGGACCTGCAGTTTTTATATCCTTTATATCATTAGAGTTTTCTTTTACAAGTTTTTCACGACTTGTGAGCTCACAGAAGTACGTGCTTCTTCTTTTATGATGTGAGAGAATATCGCCAAATTGCATAAGAATTGACTCCTTGCCCGATATCGCAACATGCCCTTCTATATTACTCTCAGTTTCGATAATCTTACTTTTAAATTCCGACCAATCATAATCCGATTTTTTTGAATAAGGAATGAAGTTCTCATGGTATCTTAGAAGCAATCCATCTATATTGTCCTGTTCGTCAAAATCAGCCCACATTTCTTGAAAATCAACATCGAATCCAAATCCTTCAATGTCGCCAATTATAAATAGATTAATGGCAGGTTCTTCACTTAAATATTCAAGTGTCTTTTTCCGGTCTTGTTCAGTTAGCTTTCTAATCATAATTCATCTCCCTTTATCAGTTAAAATACATTCTTTCTCTTTGGCTTGTTAATGCCTATATTTGTATATTTCTAGATAGTATAGCACCGCTTAAATAAACATTCAACTTTTTTTAATATAAAAATTCTAAAAACGTTGCAAATTGACCAACCTCAAACTATACCGAATCGGTGTGTTATATTGACAATCGCCTCGATTTAAATTAGTGTATTCGTAAGATACGAACTTCAATCATAAAAGAAGGTGAATTATATGAACCCTATTCTATATAGATCTTTAAAAATGAGTGTTGGTTTTACTCTAGCGATATTAATAGCCAAACTTATGAACCTCGATTTTATTGTTTCTGCTGGAATCATTGCAATGCTTAACATGCTCGACACAAAGAAAGATTCTGCACGTGTAGCCTGGCGCCGGTTTTACTCTTCGATTGTTGGGCTAATTCTTGCCGTCTTGGTTTTTTCAGTATTTGGTTACACAACCTTAAACATTGGAATTTTTTTACTCATATTTATTCCAATTGCTATACACCTCCATGCCGCAGAAGGCATTATAGTCAATACAGTCCTTGCGTCACATTTGATCTCATACCATCAAATAACAGCACAAGTTTTCAAAAATGAAATGAGTTTGGTTGTTTTGGGTGCACTCGTTGCTCTTTTACTCAACCTGCACATGCCTGATCGTGAAAAAGGTCTTAAGGAAGCACAGTCTAAGGTTGAGAAGCAAATACGCGCTTTGCTCTGGACTATGAGTTTAAATATGAGAAATCTATGTACAATCCACGATGAAGAGCCGTCAATACTGGAGCTCGAATCAATTATTAAAGATGCCAAGAAACAATCTTATGTTTATATGAATAATCATTTTCTTCAAGAAAATAGTTACTATCTAGAATACTTTCAAATGAGACAATCACAACTCTATAGGCTGAAGTATATGCGTGAGCACCTTGATATGGTCTTCGTAAATCAAGATGAAGCTATGACCCTCAGTCGATTCACTGGCCGATTGGCCTACGAATACGATGAAGGCAATGACGGCGTATCTCTCCAAAAGAGACTTCATGAAATCAGATTAAACTTTCAATCTGCAGAACTCCCCAAATCTCGACTTGATTTTGAAAATAGAGCCGCACTCTTTCAGTATTTAAACGACCTTGATGAATTCATAGCCATAAAAATTCGATTTTCAGATAAATTAGCAGAAAAATAACCCTTGCATGATGTTGCTCTACTATTGAGAGTGCATCATACAAGGGTTCTTATATTATTGGATCTATGTCTATCTTACTCTACAGTTTTGAAACTTGTCACACGCTCAGCCAGTTCAAGTGCAACATCTCTATTAGTTTCTGCTAAAGCATTAACCTCTTCAACAGAGGCCGTTTGTTCTTCTGTTGAAGCCGATATTTCCTCACAAGTAGCGGATAAATTTGATGTTAAGTCTGACAAAACATTTACAGCACTTAGTATTGTATCCTTGCTGACGCCCACAGCATTATTCACAGATACAACTTGATCCATAGCTTGAACAAGTTCCTCAATCGAATCTTGAATCCTACTGAATATACTCAAGGTTTGTTCAAGGGTATCTTGTTGCTGTGTTGTCACGCTACCGATGGCTTTAATGTCGTCAGATGCAATCTTTGTTTTGTCAGAAATCTCACCTATAATTGATTCAACTTGTTCTGTCGTCTCACTTGTCTCTTCTGCAAGCTTTCGAATTTCCTCGGCAACCACTGCAAATCCTCGTCCTGCTTCACCAGCTCTTGCAGCTTCAATTGAAGCGTTTAGTGCAAGTAAATTTGTTTGCTCTGAAACAGATCTTATTTTCTCAGTAAAATCACGCATATTATTAACAGTCTTCTCAACTTCTCCCATACCTTCAGACACAGAATAAGTTCTAGTAATGCTATCTTTAATAACAGCTGCCAGTTCTGTGATGATTTTCTCACCTTCTGAACTTAGGTCATTCACTGAAATAACACGGGTATTGGCATGTTCTATACTCACTTCACCTTGGTCAACCTTTTCACCGAGTGCATTGGCACTATCGGACACCTTGTCAGCTTCTAAAGCTTGATCCGTTGCAGCAATCGCCAACGCCTCAACAGCTCTTGCATTCTCACTAATCGCTCTGGCAGTCTCGTTCATAATCTCAGAAAGTTGGTCTGCACCACCTTCGACTCTTCCTGAATCCGACTTCAGATTTGTCATCAAATGACTTAGCTCAATCCTCATTTCCTGAACTGCATTTGCAATTATACCCATGTCATCCTTTTGCTTTAGAATCTTTGGATTTTGTTCAACTGTAAAATCACCTTTTGCAATTTGCATTAATTGAGAGCTCAGTTCTTTAAGTGGTTTTATGAGAATTCTTATTAGCAAAAGAACAATTATTGCCGCTACAATACATGTAATCACTGTCAAAATCATAGATTTGGTAGCATTAAGTGCTAAAGCTTTATCCATACGATCTAAAGATATACCTATACAAATCGATCCTTTTAACTCGTCTTTTTCATAGTAAGGTATTTGAACATCATATGCTCTTGTACCAGCCGCTTCATCTTCCCAATACGCTGCACCTTCAATTCCATTTTGGGTTGCCTTTACAGTGACTTCATCTGTGTATTGTTGACCTACCATAGTTGGCTCACCAGCATAAGCCACACCTTCTGTATCTAGCATGAGTGCATAAATGACATCTTTGTTCTTTTGTACTTCTGTAAGAATCACATTTTCACTGTGTCGTTCTTGTAGTTCTTTAATTGTATTCGCATTAACACCGATCTGAACATAATACCCTGGCGTACTTAACTTCATGCCACCATACTTATTTAGATCGCCCGATATAAGATCTTCTCTAATTTCTTCCATATAGGATTTCTGAGACCCACTGAACACAACATCCATAGCATGTCCGGCCGGATACTCCCAAGCTACATAATCGACAATGTCAGAGTATGCAATTTTTCTATCCGGTCCAATGACAAATATACCACCATCGACCTTAAGTTTTGGAGCCAGTTCAATCAGCATCTCATTTGACATAGATTCAATATCAAGTAAATCTATAGCTTCAGAAGCTTGTAAAATTCTTTCCGCTATTAAATCTTCAAGCACCTCTTCGAAATCCTTTGAAGCTTGTAATTTTTCATCTACTGAAACTGCAATACTGAATCCTGAATTTTTCATTTCTTCTGTAAATAGCGACTCAACTGTATTGAGATTTTGTACAGTTAACCAACCGCTCGTAATTGCTATTAAAGCCAAAATTGTCACTGTTAACTTTGTTTGAAATTTCATCATTTCCCCCTAAAAAATATTCGAAGTCGTTAAATAATCATAGTTACTTAAAAATCACGATTACATTTTACCACTTTCCATGCTGAACTTTAAACAAAATCGTAACATTTTCTGAAATTTCAACAGATTATGTTTCACTTACAATACAATTGGTCCCATTTAATAGCTATAAAACAATAATATTGATAATATATCCCAGAAATACAAATAGAAAGGACATATATATGATTAGTAATATTGAACTGCTCATTCCTCTACTTGTTATAATACGCTCGATTTACAATCTGGTATTTTCATACCATATCATTGCAGATCGTGGCGACTTACATTACTCTTTTAAATCTAAGAAGTCTAAAATTTCAGAGACAAGTTGGAGCATTTTGTTCACTATAGGCCTCCCTCTCATTCTTCTCATTTTTTTTTCTGATTATCTGGATATGAATTTTATGAGTCATTTCCGCCTGTACTTTAATCACCCTTTAGAAATGTTTGATGAGTCCCTCTACAATGAATTATTCCAATCTTTTCGCAATGGATCTGACATAGAATATCAAACTTTTAAGAGATTCGAAACCACAATAAAATTGCTTCCGCAAGTTTTCGTTTTTACCTTTGGTGCATTCACCGAGTCCATTCCAAAACTTCTCAGACAAGGCATCTATGGCAATGGGATATTTTATTTTTCTTCATTCTATGAATGGGATAAAATATCAAGTTACTCCTTTAACCTAACTGAGAGCAAACTTGAACTAATTCTTAAACTGCACAAAAAAGGCTTCTTTTCAAAAGAATCCAAAACAGCAGAACTTAAAATACAAGAGGATGAACAAGCGGAAATCGAGAGCTATTTAAAGCATGAAATAAGAAATCCATCACCACTCGAATGCGAACTTACAAAGCTTGATAAAGGGTAATTTTCAAAAAAACATAAAAGGGGCTATTGCATATGCAATAGCCCCTTAATACATTTCTTATTCTGGGAAAGTACTCTTCCACTGTTTGAACACCATTTTACGAGTGCCTTCAACAATAACAGGATCGCTTTCAGCAAGTGCTTTCGCTTCTTCTAGGGAAGCCATCTTATAAATCACAAGGCCACCTGTATGATCCATGAAAGGACCTTTCGCATAAATGTTTCCTGCTTCAATGTTTTTATTCAGGAAATCAATATGTACATCTAAAATTTCTTTATCCTTTTCTTTGTTAACCATTTCAAATATTGCTACAAAATATGGCATGATGTTCCTCCTTACTCAAGATGCCACGATTATACTTGAAACCGTGATATATTCCTAGGTATTTATTTACAAAATTACGGTCCTATTCATAGGATAAATCACCCCATTATGTAATGTTTTATAATATTCGCAATTTACTATTCCTTTTTTTGTATAATTTGATATAATCAATTTGGAATTAATTGCATAATATTCAAAAGGGGAACAATCCATGAACGCTTTATTAGATCAGTACACACCCATGCGGACGATTGTAGTTATCATCACGACACTCGCAGCTCTGTATGTATGTAGCACGAACACAGCATTACTTCAGCCACTAATTTTATTCTCAGCACTTATGATTTCATGTATAAATATTGTCGAATGCATTCAGACAAAATCTAAATCAAAATTGACTCTGATGCTTCAAATACTCGCTGCATGTATAGCTTTCATCTGGCTAGTCGCTAGCATACACTTTCTTGGCTCATATTCACACCTTGTTGACTATGGTTCTAAAATTCACTAGTGGCTCTCTAATATGATTTTACACATTTTTTTAATCTTTATTCAATGAATGATAAAAACACTTGCTATTATGCAAGTGTTTTTTTGATCCGACTATTTAATAAGCATATACAACTTATTTACTCTATTCTTTTATTGGAAGATATAAATCAATTCGTATGTCACCTTCAAGGCTTAAGTGTTCTTCCATCCATTGATCATTTTCGAGCTCATACTTACTCATCCCAAGCCACTTCATAAATCGTTGCCATGCATCAACAATTTCACTCAATTGCGTTGTCATGACTGCATAATAACCACCAGGAACATTCTTCACCTGTACCTTATCGTCATTCACTTCGAAATCGTTATTGAGTTTCTGCCTTAATAACCTGATTTTTACCCGCTGCCTTCGCTTGATATAAAGCAATGTCCGCTTTGTAAATGTAACTGCCAATCGTAAAACCATTACGTGGGATCATAGCATTCACCCCTGCACTTACAGTGACTCTATTTAACTCGGATGCCAAATGTTCAATATTCTCATCATAAATCGCTTTTATAATTCTATTACCTAACTCATAGGCCTTATCCATTGAATTATCATAATGAATGATCACAAACTCTTCACCGCCGAACCTCGCAAAAAAGTCTTCTGGACCTAAAAGAGAACTGACCAACTCACATATACGGATAATAACGTCATCACCTTTAATGTGACCATAATGATCATTGTATTTTTTGAAAAAATCAATATCAAACAGAATAATTGAAATCTCTTTCTTCTGTTTTTCTGCAAGACTCCAACGTGCTTCTATTTCATTGTTAAAACTGCCTCGATTATATATTTGAGTCATCGCGTCAATTTGCGACTTCATATCTAACTCTTCGTTGATTTGATTAATCTTCATATAGGCGTTACTAAGTTCCTCATTTTTCATTTCCAAAGAAACATTCGTTTTGAGAATTAAACGTTCATAAACAAAGTTCATCCTAAGGGTTATGATAATCAATAAGAAGAATACAATATTTAAAATTATCGTTTCTTTAGATATATATGTTTTCCCATAGGTCTCATCTGTTCGCAATGCAATTCCAATAAGCCACTCTGAATTTGGAAGCACTCTTACAACTGAAAAGAATTTTTCGTCATCAATCTGATACTCGAGCGTTTTCAACTCTTTTTTAAAAGCTCTAGAAAGTTCGGCTGAATCATTTAAAACTTCAATATCAGAAACACTGGTTCCGATCAAATCGTCATGCTTCGTATGGCCAATAACAAAACCATTTCTTGAGATAAGATATGCGTGTGCATTCTTACTAATACTCAATTCACCTAATTTCTCATTCAAACTAGAAACATATATATCGAATGCTATAACACCTATTAATTCTTCATCGACATATACTGGAGAACTCAGTGTAATCGTTCTTTCGCCAGTATCACTATCAATATATACGTCTGATAGTATGGTACATGCTCTTTCTTTTGCGTCAATATACCAGATTCGCTCTCTCGGATCGTATCCATCCGGCATGGTCCATCCATCTCCAGATAAAAATCCTCCATCGCTTAAGCCTATATAACCGATTGTTACATAAGCATCATCAAGTCCTATTTCCAAATACTTATTGTAAGTATTTGTATAAGTGAGTTCCTCATATGTCACGTTACCAATGATATCCTTTGCCGTTTCAAGCATCACAATTTTGGCATCGATCCAATTCGTGAATTCCACTGTCGCATCAGAAATATCATTAACCATTTGAATTTCTGATGCGTGTTTCACCTCACTGTTGATCGTAACCGCATTGTAAGAAATCATTGCGAATGAAGCCAATATAATTATTGATGACCATATCCAGAATCTTCGTTTCATATGAACCACCGTGCCCTTTGTACAAACTCATGACGTTATGCCTATAAGTAACCTATACCCCCATATTTGAATTATTAATTTTTTTAATGAATAGATGCTCTAGTCATCCTTTTACACTCGTTTACCAAGCTACTTCAAGGGTACAAGTAAGTACCAAGTATTAATGGAGGTGATTACTTGTATATAGTCGCAGGTTTTTTTGGCGCCTTTCTTGGTGGCATACTATTTTATGCAGTAGGAGTCACTATAGTAAAACGTTTCAAGCAAAAATCATTCTCTCGCTTCAAATACTATGCACTCGGAATTTCATTCCTTCTGGCTCTTTCACTGCATAGCCGGGCCATGATGTTCCTGGTTGGTAGCATTGCTGGTTCCATCGTTACTTCTTTCTTTCATAAGGAACCTACAGAATTATCCGATGACTGATCCATTTAAAACTACACTTAAAGGGTACTATTACGAGGAGGCGGTATAATGTATAATTGTGTCGATTGCGGTCGTGAACATGCATCTTACATCAGAACTGATTCAGAACCACTTTGTGAAGAGTGTGCAACAAAGAATTATCTGCCATGTATCAAATGTGGTCGTTTCCTTGATCCAGATGACATGAACAGTAATAAAAAATGTGATAAATGTAATAGTGAACAATAAAATAAAGAGATCATATCAGGAGAACTCTTGTTATGATCTTTTTTTATGATATTATTCATTTTCGTGTTCTCCGTCGTAACATGGGTAATAATAAGACGGAGGTGACGACATGAATTTTGAAGAATTTAGTGATAATATTAAAACTAAACCACGTAAACTGACACAAAAAGCATATGACCATGCAATGCATGAGCACGGCACTGAAACTTGGTTGTTACTTAAGTCAGCACACAATATAAAGTTCTTTGCTATATCCCAAGATGAGTATAATAATAAAGAAGAATTTTCCGCATACTGCACACATAGTGATAAGATTAAATGCAATCACAGCTCTGATGGCTATTCTCTAGAAATTGAATATCATGTTTCTGGAGACCATAGATTTACCACATTCTTTTTCACAGATTAATAATGGGCTGTGCAAGTATTTATCTTGCGCAGCTTTTTTCATTCTTTCCAAAGACAAAGTGATCTTAATCGCTATATGGGTAATTAGTAAACGGAGGTGTTATTATGTTTTCCGATCTTGAAAAACGAATTCTTCTTGCTATGTATAATGCGGATCAGACTCAATCAGTTTACAATTCTATACATATGCTGAGTGAAGATATTAAATCAGGTTTATCTGATGAAGAACTCAGACAAGTTCTTGTCGGTCTCGACTTACGTAAAGTAATCGAAATTGATGAAATCGATACGAGTTGTATTCTAACTTTAACGAGTAGCGGTATTAGATATATAAAAGAACAACTTCTTTAGTTTCCAATTACACAGTCTTCTCAAAATTAAAAAACACCGTCCCGAAGGATGGTGTTTTAAGTGTGTTTAATGAGTAAATCGATAAGCCGGGTTCTGTCGTGAATGATCATCTATCTAGGCCCATCGTTGCCAATGGGCTCAAGCGACCTACCATCGGGGTCAGCAGCGAGCAGCTGCCTTTTACGCCCCTACTTGGTCTTGCTCCAGATGGGGTTTACATAGCCGCAAAGTCGCCATTGCGCTGGTGAGCTCTTACCTCACCGTTCCACCCTTACCACAATAAAGTGGCGGTTTATTTCTGTTGCACTTTCCTTGGAGTTACCTCCACTGGGTATTACCCAGCACCCTGCTCTATGGAGCCCGGACTTTCCTCGTGCCGAAGCACGCGATCACCTGACTTACTCATTTCGCACAAAGTCCATTCTAAACCATTTTGAAGAAAAAATCAATCATGAACTTTATTATATCTTAAATCTATTAATTTCCTTTTGAAGCTCATCTGCCATCATGTTAAGCATTTCAGCTGATTTTGCAACTTCTTCAATAGCAGCTGTTTGCTGTTGAACTGAAGCGGTTACTTCTTCCGAAGCTGCTGCCGACTCTTCTGACACCGCTGATACCTCTTCCATTGAAGCAACAATTAGTTCTTTATCTTCATTCATGCCACTCACAAATGTTGTTACATCAGCAATCAAATTTGTGATGTGATCTGTAGAACCACTGATTTTTTCAAACACTTGACCTACAGCGTCTACTGCATGATTTTGTTCTTCAGAACGAACCTTTACTTCACCCATAATGTTCACAGTATTTCTGCTTTCATTTTGGATGAGCTCAACGATACCACGAATATTCTCTGCTGCTTCACTAGAACCTTCAGCGAGCTTTCTGATTTCATCAGCAACAACTGCAAATCCACGACCGTGTTCTCCCGCTCTAGCAGCCTCTATAGAAGCATTTAATGCAAGAAGGTTCGTCTGGTCAGCAATGGTCTTAATCGTCTCTAGAATCGTACCTATTTCGCCTGATTTGTTCTCTAATTCTTTAATAGCTTCTTCTATTCGAACTGTAGAAGCGTTATTTTCATCTGTTGCCACCTTAAGATCGCCCATAACCTTAAAACCTTCAACATTGGCGTCAGAAACTTGACTTGCAGTTTTAGACATAGTCGTGCTGTTATCAGTAAGTACACGAATTTTCTCAGCTAAACTTCCAATAAGCTCTGCGCCTTTTTCAGTTTCTAACGCTTGGTCACTTGCACCATGAGCAATTTCATCAATTGTACGAGAAACTTCATCTGATGATGCGCTAACCTCTTCTGAATTAGAAGCTAAATCTTCTGCAGATACTGCCACTTGGTGAGCAACATCTTTAGATTTTCCAAGCATGTCTGCAAAATGATCAATCATTATATTGAAACTCTCTGCCATTCGACCAATTTCATCATTTGAGTGAATGTCTGAACGTACAGTAAGATCACCATTTTTAACTTTATCCATTGTATCTTCAAGTTGAAGCAATGGTTTTACAAAACGTCTTGCCATCATGATCGCAAAGAATGTACCCAGCACCATACAAATAACCACTAAAATAGCTGTCGTAATCATAATTGGTCTTGTTAAAACTGAAACCTCGCTATGATCCATTGTGACCAATACTGACCACCCAAGTTCTTCAATTCTCATAAATGTGGCAAACTTGCTTTCGCCGTTCCAATCATATTCAACAATGCCTTCATGTTTTGTCTTTAAAGCTTCCACAAGTTCAGGAATTGGAACCGCTTTACCAATCATCTCTTGATTTTTATGTGTCATTGTTTTAAGTTCTGCGTCAATAAGAACCGGATAACCTGTCTGACCAATTTTTATGGCATTAAGTTCATCCGCTAGGTTTTGAACTGTCATATCCATACCCACAACACCAACGAATTTTTTAGCCTTATTATAAACAGGTGCCGCTACGGTTACCACCACTTGACCTGAGTTAGCATCAAGATAAGGCTGAGTCCACACTGCTTTTTCTTCTTCTTTTGCAAGTGTATACCAAGGTCTTGAAGTCGGATCGTAATCAGCTGGTACATCGAGCCATGATGGATCTAACATTTCTTTCTTTTCTGTGCCCATATAAACAGTAAGAACATTATCATGGTCCTCCATGAATCGCTCAAATCCAGCCATCATGTACTTTTTTGAAGTCACATTGTCGTATACTGTTTTCGAAGTTTCCTCTGACGCAAACTGCTCTACAGTCATTTTATACGCTCTCATGTAATTCTCAACACCGTACTCAACTGATTTTACAAGTTCAAGATTTGAATTTGTATAGCCGTCATATACCAAATTTGCTGTCCTTTTGTAACTAAGAGTTCCAAGTACAATCAGCGGCAAAGCGATTACTACCACAAATGCCAAAATAAGTTTTTGTTTAATACTCTGTTTCATTAAATAACCCCCAAAGAATACCCTGAAATGTGTACAAAAAATACCTGACACGTAGGCAGGCAAATAAAATTACTCTATTTGCAACCTGGCTGTCGTAGATACCCTTAGACCCATGGCTTTGCGTCCTGACCTTTCGATCAGTTTGCCCAATTTATTACTTTTCCCAAACATTGTTATCATAAATTACACACCTAATAACACTTTGCATTATAGCAGAGATAAGTATCAATTCAATAGAATTATTCATTTTTTTGTGTATTGTTACAAACTTTTATTATATCAGCACTTAGAATACCACTATTTAATAACTAAATCCTGGACAATGTTCGTATATTTTACGAATCATTGTCCAGGAAATTCTTTTTACACCACGCTCTGTATTTGTAATTTTCACTTTGTCATTAGTCTTCCATAAAAATTATTTTTTACGTAAACATTGTAGTTTAAACACCTTCAGTTGCTTACTAATAAACTAACGTTGCTAATTCTTCTGAATTGTTTAAAATTTGATCTGTTCATCCTATAATCAAGCATTTGCTCACATTCCTACAATTCACGAATATTAATATATCTTAGTAATAGGATCAAAAACTCATAATAGGTGTATTAATATTAACAGTATACTCTAAGACTCATTTTGTTTTTATCAAACTACTAATGTTATCCTCGACTTTTCTCTCACTTTTCTCAATAAACTTCATATAGGAGGCAGCAACTGGTAATTGTATCACATAAGCTATTGCTATCAGAAGTACTGCCAATGATTCTCCAAAAGCAGAAAGCGAAATTCCCAGTGCTATTGTAAGATTCCGAAGTGCTGTTCCGTATACTAGTGCCGGTCTGTCATCAGCTCTGTCTAAGAATCGACCAGTAAAGTGCCCGATCATCACAAGAATAATATAGAAAATACTTAGCGGTATAACAACTTGTAAAGCCAGTATCGGTTGATTAATGATCGTTTTGGCTTTAAGTGCAATCGCCAACCATACAATAGCCATAACGCCTAAAGCACTTACTCCACCAAATAGCGGCTTTAGACTTTTGAATGTTTTCTCGTCTTTTACACGAACTATTATATTACGAGTGATGCTAGCGGCTATAAGAGGAAGGATAACAACCTTCAGTAAGGATACAACAATAGAGCTTGTGTTAATCATCACTTCAGCTGGAATGAATATTTTCAAATAGATCGGAATCATGAACATCGACAGAAGCAGATTAATAGTCATCATCACTAGAGCCGTTTGTACTCTACCGCCAGACAAGCCTGTCCATGATGCCGTCATACCACTTGTAGGTATGAGTCCAATTAGAACCATTCCTAACAGAAGCATTGGATCATGTGATAGGAATAGGCGGCCTAATCCATACGCTAGAACTGGAGCGATTGTGAAGTTTAGAATGACACTTATAAGAATTGCTTTTGGAGCTTTTAGAACCTCAACTATATCTTTCACTCGTACATTTAACATCATAGGGAACACCATTATAAATAATATGGGTGTGACAAGTCCTTTTAGTGGTCTAACTTCAAACATTGACCCCGTTATAAGACCTAGGATGATCATAACCGGTATAGACCATGTTAGATACTTCTTTGCAGATAGCAACAGTTTGCGCATAATTCACACTCCATTCATTCAAATTTATCCCATTAAGAAACAAGAGCTTTACTGCATTTTTACCGCACGCATTGGACAAACAGCAACACACTTTCCACACCCGATACACTTTTCCTCATCAATAACAGGTGCACTGCTCCCAAATAAACTCACCTGCTGAGATACTGCGTCAACTGGACATACACGTTTCACTGGACAAAATGGTGATTTATCACATTTATTTGTATCAATTACTGCTAATTTCATAAGTAATCCTCCTAACAAGTATGAGATAACCGAATTTTTTACCCCTCCCCTACAGGGGACGGTACTTTCATCTTTACTATAAATCATTCACGGTCTGTTTGTCAACATTATTTTCCAAACTTATTCCTTTCAATACTTTAGGTAAATATCAAACCCGAAGCCAATTGAGAACTTTTTTCATTTAAAGTGTAGTATTTTGGTATAGTATATGTTATACTGTTGTTACAGATCACAAGGTGATTTGATTTCAGGTATTTGCATAGATTGCCAGCCCCCAAAATTGGCAATCTGAAAATGAACCCCTTTATATTCAGCAGTATCCTGATAAACCCGCTTATTTACTGAAGTTGTTCCACCCATGCTAATAAGTCTATTGGGTATAACTTCAGCATTCGGTATTAAACCGGATAACCTCCTATTTTGTTTAGCCGTTTACCATTCAAAAGCCCATGTTCATTGCATGGGCTCTTTTTTTTGCTCAGTCACTGGTTTATTGCATATAAAAACAGCCATAAACCCAATTTGGTCTATGACTGTAATCTAATTATTATTTGCACTTTTACACTATAACGTTTTAAATGGATTCTCTTCTTCTTTTGACTCAATAACAACGACATCATACTCTTTGTATGCAAAAGCT
>Ga0209272_10001523_pt1 | contig 14556 bp, 13 predicted proteins | sample tdDd002_FD_187125 | JGI IMG/M metagenome (GOLD analysis project Ga0209272, IMG submission 187125) | Marine sediment microbial communities from the Atlantic coast under amendment with organic carbon and nitrate - tdDd00.2 (SPAdes)... | ecosystem: Environmental > Aquatic > Marine > Coastal >... | reverse complement strand
CCTCACTACTAAATAATTATATAACGATAAAACATATAATAAATCCCAGACTAATAGCTAAGATAGATGTTAATAAATATAATTAATTATATTTATTAAATAAAGTAGACTAAGTGTTTGAGATTGGAGTTGTCATTGAAATAAAAACGTTTATCTTCTTATTTCATGTTTCTTTTAATTTTTACTTTAATAGCATTTACAATAGTATCTACACTGTCTATCTTCAGGAAATAAATGATATAAAAATAGACTATTATTCCTGTAAAGATAGCTACAAATAGTGATAGATTTTGACTAAATACGTTTACTGTTAAATAATTAAAAGATAACTTTGTTATTGCTCCCATCAGCAACGAAGCGAGTAAAATCTTTAAGAAAGAGGTAGTTATTTTTTTTATATTAAACAAATGAAATTTTGTTCTAAGATTTATAAATAGTAGAATCGTACAGAAAATTCCAGAAATACTTGTAGCTAAAGCGAGGCCAGCGATGCCCATAAACTTTGATAAAACGATATTAAGTACAATATTAAGAATTATTGCTATCGTTGCATTTAACATAGGTGTTTTGGTATCTTGTAACGAATAAAATACTCGTGCTAGGACTTCTCGTAATCCAAAACCTAATAATCCTATTGCATAAAAGAATAAGGCTGATGAAGTCATATTTATCGATCTAAAATCAAAAGCTCCTCTTCCATATATCATCTTGACTAATGGCTCTGAAAATATCATTAATCCGACCATTGCAGGTATAGTTAGTAAATTGATACCAATTATAACTTCATCAACTTTTTTCTTTAGATCATCCATTTTATTACTATTAAACATCCTTGTTATCTTAGGATACATAACGCTAACTAAAGGGATAACAACTATTCCATCAATGAATAAGTTTATTTTATTCGCATATAGTAATGCCGCTATTCCTCCAGTTGTAATTCTTGAAGCAATCGTTCTGTCTACTAGAATATTAATTTGATTAATTGATCCTCCTATGATTATTGGAATAGATAAAAACAACATTTGTTTCAAATACTCAGTATTTCTCCACGTTAATTGATATTTATATTTTTTGGCTTTTAATGATGGAATTAAAAATAAAAATTGTGATATCATTGCCATAACTACACCTATAGGTAGTATTATCACGCTAGTTTTAGAACTTATTATTATTGACATTATAATAAAAAAATTTCAAGGAACGCCAATTAGTGCCGGTGCCCAGAAATTGTTTTTAATCTGTAAATATCCTATATAGATAGATGTCAGCCCAGAAAAATAAATACCTACTAAAGCTATTTTGGTAAATTTAACAGCCATTTTTAGAATTTCATCTTCAAATCCTGATGCAAATAGCTTAACTATAGGTTTGGTATACGATATCCCAAATAAAAATAATACACTACAAATAAGCATATTCACATTGACAACATTACTAGTAAAATTTTCAGCACTATTTAAATCTTTTTCTTCAACAATTTTATTATACATTGGGATATAAGTAGTTGCGATACCTATACCTACAACGTTAAACATTACTTCAGGAATAGTGGTAGAAATCAAATAAGCATCACTTATTCCACTTGTTCCGTAGAAATATGATAATATTATCTCTCTAAAGAAACCTAGGATCTTTGAGAATATTGTTAAAATCATTACTATGAGCGCTGTCTTTTCCATAAGTCCACTCCCGTTTCAAAAGAACACATTAATAAGCTAAATTATTCTGTAACTACATTATTTTTATGGAATAAACTTAAGTATTTCCTTTCGAGTATTTTTGTATACTCACTGAATGTAAAGGTTTGATCTGTATATTATCTAGGAGCTTCTCTTTACGAGAGATTTTTTGCTTTATATGGTTCGCTTGATTTTATAATACCCATGAGATAATAATATAACCTTGGAAATAATAGCACTAATATGTAAGCTATCTTATATTTATAGGATAATTTTCTTAAACTGATAAAATCAAAAAAATGTTTTTTTAAAAAAGTTAATTCTGAGATTGCTTCTTCTAAATTAAGTGTTCTACAAATTATAGAGCTTAGATAAAGAATTTCTGCGGATTTTGACACTTTTATTGCCTCTATTAATTTTTCTTCTTGAACTAATTCATTTAACTTTTCAAACTTTTTTATTAAACCATATCTGATTCGATTAAATTCTCCTGCTGTTGTTGATTCTTTGTGTTTTATATAAAAAGAAAGTTGGCTATTTAAAACATTAACTTTTTTAGCTTTATATAAGGCAATCATATTAAATTCTTGGTCTTCTCCAAATCTGAGTTCTTTATTGTACTTTAAATCGTTTTCCATTAAAAATGCTTTAGAAAACAATATCGACTCTGTATTTACTGAAATTTTTCCCTCTAAAAAATCTTGAAGAATTTTTTTACCATCTTCAGAAGACTTATACATATCTAAATTCCATCTCTTAATTAAATTCAAATTTGCATCTACTACATCATATCCAAAAATAACAACTTCTGGTTTTTTTTCTATTTCTTTTATTAATTTTTCAATTAAAATTTCAGAAACTAGATCGTCGGAGTCATAATAATAGATATACTTTCCTTTGGCTTCTTTAACTCCTAAGTTTCTGGCAACACTTACACCCTCATTTTTTTTATCAATTACTTTAAAGTTTAAATTACTTCCAACTAACATTTTTTCTAACATATTTTTTGTATTATCTGTACTTCCATCATTAATAAAAATTACTTCAAAATTTTGAGAGGTCTGATTTTTTAAAGAGTTAACACTAGTTTTTATAAACTCTCCCGTATTATAAAATGGAACTATTATCGATATTTTTTCATCCAAGCTTCTTACTCCCTTCTACATAAAAATTCTTTGGATACTTAATTATTTCTTTTATGTCAGAATAACTATTTTTATAGATTTTCTTTGCTTTTTATCGTCTACTCGTCTTTTTCAGAAAACATATGAATCCAAATAAGTAAGTAGAAAAGGTTTCTGTTAAATAAAATTTGATCGGAAATAGAAATCATTATTAAAATATAATATAAACTTTTATACTCCAACAACACATTTTTATATAAAGCTATATTATATAAAATCCAAATAACTCCTCCTATTAACCCAAAACTAAAAATAGAAAATAAATATGAATTGGCGTAATTAGCAACGTGTAAACCATGATTAATTAGTATAAATTCTTTCAGTCTATTAATTCCCACTCCAAATAACCACTCTTTGGTATCAAAAAAATTAAAGTAATCTATAGTTCCAAAAACTCTAACATTTTCTCTTAAATTAGCTATGCTAATTTTCTCAAAAGGAGTTGCAGAAAAATTAAATGTATAGGCCAGCACCATTGAAATAATAATTATCGTTATAAGTATTATTAGTCTTTTAGCAAAAGTGTTTTTACTGGGATTAAAAAAAATTAATATTGGTATTGCTAAGGCAATGACTAACCCCGTTGAACTAGTGGATAAAATCATCCCCAATAACAATAGTAATGAAAAAAAAGTTTCTCTTTTTACTAAAGATACTGCATAAATTGGGGCAACATAAATTGCATAATGAGCAGGTTCAAAAAAAAATGAGGTGGGTCTTCCATATTCTATTGATATAAATTCTTTTTCAATTGGGTTTAAAAATTTTATATCCCCTTTGACTACAGTATCAAAAAAATAGTAAGATATAAATTGATAAAAAAGAAATAATGTTGTAACAATACCGATTAATTTAGCTATCTTATATAGCTTTTCTTTATCTAAATATGAGGAAGAACAAATAAAGCATGCTAAAAATGTAAATATCAACATTGCTACTGTATTATTGATAGTATTTGTAAGGTCTGGGTATCTACTAATTCCTACAAATAGATTAATAATCATAAGCATTAACATAACAGTTAAGATTTTAAAATTAATTTTTGAATATAATTTATGTTTTAATATTCTTATTATAATCATTATAAGTAATATTAACTGACCAATACTTATAGCTGGTAAACAATCATAAAGAGCCAGGATTGGAAATAAAGATATCAAAACGTATTCAAAATAATCTGTTTTAGTTTTTATCGGATTTTCTTTATTTATAATGTTTATAAGAAACCACCTCCTCACAATATCAAGTCATTACCTTAAAAATTTATTGTATTTTATATAATAATTTTCAAGCCATTTAGCAATTTCTTTTATATCATAACCACTATTTTTTAGAGCCAATTTTATTCTTTCTGTGTCCACGTTATTTCTTGACTTTAGATCTTTTGATATAATTCTAGCCCACTCTTCAGGGGATTTTTCAAGAGGTATAAATTCAACTAAATTACACTTCATGTCAACTTCTTTTGAGACATTATTAGAAATATAAGATTTTAAACCATTACATTGATTTTCAATTAATGTTAATGGGATTCCCTCATAAAATGAAGGGAATATAACAAGATCTAATATATTGAGAAGTTCCTTTACATCTTTTCGGACTCCTAATAGAATAACTTTATCTTGTAGATTATCTCTAGCTATTTGTTCCTCTATTTCGCTCCTTAATATTCCGTCTCCAATTAAAATTAACTTTGATTTTTCTTTTATTTTCAATATCTCATTAAAAATTTCAAGTAAAAATTTATGATTTTTTACTTCATCAAATCTTCCCACATGACCTATTAAAATTTCATCACTTTCAAGGTTTAATTCTTTTTTCTTATTATTTTTTAATGCTAAATCAAAATTAAAGTTACTTAGATCAATTCCGTTATTTAATATTTTAAAATCTTTTTTTTTACCATATAACCAATTGCCTGCATCTTTTCCACACGCAAACCTATCTGTAGAGGCATCATTTATAAATGATTGGGCATATTTTTTGTATAAATTAACGAAAAAATTATTTGAGTTACCTGTACTATGGCTATGCGCTATTCGTACTTTTACATTATTATTTTTAGCACTTCTTAAAATAAATCCTGTGATCTGATCATAATGAGAATGAACTATGTCATAGTTATTATTTTTAAAGAAATTATCCAATGCTTCTATATACCCAAAATGGCCGACTTTTTTAACAAAAGGTATTCTATGTATCTTTCCACCCAATCTTTTTATTTCCTCTTCATACATTCCTATTTTGTCATGATGAACTAAAAAATCAAACTGCACTTTTCTCCTGTCTATATTTCTATAAAGATTCATTATTAATGTTTCAAGCCCATCCATACTCATAATGGAAACCACATGCAGCACTCTCATTTTTTCCTCCTAGACTGTTAAATTAAACACAGCACTCTACTTCGCTCTAGAATAACTTTTCTAATTCACACACATCATTACCTTTTTTTATAAAATAGGCTGTTTGGTTTACTTCTGACTTTGTAAAACCTTTGTCTTTAGGAAAGATTTTTAAGTAGGTTGTCGGGGCTTTAACTTGTATTCATCTTTTAAGCTTCTCAAGAATGATATTGAGTATTAATTTATATTGTTGGTGTCTACTTTTCTATCTTCTATTTCCTAACTCTGTAAGCTCACCCATATTTAATGATTTCATGCCGAAATTTTCTTTCAGGTAATTATAATGACTAATAATTTCATAAAGAAAATTAATATTCTGACTTATATTGATCCCAAAATTATGGGGGTGCCACCATAAGTGGAATATCTTTTTATTTTTAGCAGCATGAGTCATCGATTTTTTGATCCTATTTAATTTAAATCGATTCAATATAGATAGTTTTTTTGAATATGGTCGAAGAATACGACTCGATGGGAAATTAAAAGGTCTGTCTTTTATACAAGCGTAAAAATCATAGACATTATGACCAGAAATATTGATGTACGTATCCATTAAACGAAATGCTTTCTTAAGTATTTTTTTAAATGTGCTAAGGTTATCACCCGATGGTTGATACATCCAGCTAGATTCGGTTCCCCGATAACAATGTATACCCAGTTTATCAATCGTAGAAAGATACTCCGAATTCCATTGGTTTCTTGGAAAAACAAGGCTTTTAATTGAAAGTCCATAGCTTTCAGCCACCTTAATCACTGAGCACATATCGTCATAAAAGTTAAGAGTAGTTTGCCCTTCTTCAAGGCAATAATAATGAGAAAAGGTATGTGTTCCTATTTCTTGATTATTGCATTCCAGGATCAATTCAATGAGTTCTGGTGCAAAGTGATAGATGGGGTCAATATCGATATCATTAAGGGTTTCTATATATTTATATGATGAAAGGTCTTTTTTTGTATACTCAGGAAAGCTATTAGCGAGATTTTTTTTTAATTCACCGGCATTTTTAAAGAATAGAAAACCTACCGTTGCCCAAGTAGCATGTATACCATTATCACTAAAAATACGTAACATTTTAGGTATAGCTTCTTTTGTTCCCTTGAGATTATCTTTGTACTCTTCAATGCTTAATTTATCTCTTACTCCCCAGTAGGCCTCAAAGTCAAGTGACACTGTAAAAATACCGTGTTTTATATTCATGCAGAGCCTCCTTCTCTAAAAAAATCTTAATATAATAATTATTTATATAACAAAACCTTATATAGCTATACCTTGAAAATTCTAAAAACCCTTTATAGTTCAAAAGATTAAATTAGTGTGCTAGTCTATCTAATTCTTAAATTTTTCTATGAATACTTTATATTAAAAAAATCTCTTATTATGCATATATTATGTTATAAGTTGTTGGGGCTACCTTTTTTTAATCTCTATATATTATTTCCATTTCCTTTAATATCCTATGGATGGAATATTTTTTTACCTCTTCTATATTATATTCTTTCATCGTTCTATAAATTTCTTTATCTTCTAATTTTTTTATCACTTTACTTGTTTTTATGTAGTCATTAACTTTGACTAAATAGCCATTTTTATTATTTTCTATAATATCTTTATTCCCTCTAATGTTTGTTGCTACAAAGGGTTTCCCTTGAGCTAATCCTTCCATTATATTCCTTGGAAGACCTTCTCTGTATGACATAGAAACCATAACCTCACTTGCAGCAATAATATCATTGATATCCATTCTGATACCTAAAAATTTAACCCTGTCTTCTAATCCTTTTAAATTGACGTATTCTTTAAGTTCAGCTTCTTTTGGGCCATTACCTACAATTAAAACCTTGAATTTAGCCTCTAGTATTTCAATAGCTTTTATTAACTGAATTTTATTTTTGTTTTTATTCAGTTCTCCTATTATCGTAACAACAAAGTCTTTTTCTGATAACTGAAATTCTTTTCTTACCTTTTCTCTATTACCTTCAGAATATTTTTTTAGATTCAATCCGACCCCATCTATTTTATATACCTTAGTTTTATTCCCAGCCATTCTACGAGCTCTTGAAAAATCTTCTTGATTTATAGTAATAATTTTGTCTGTCCATCTCATAGCTACCCATTCAAGAGGATAATAAATCAACCAATTTATGAAAGGTGCTCCTCTATAAAAATGAAAACCGTGGGCAGTGTAGATGATATTTTTAATTCCTAGAGTATGAGCAGCAAACCTTCCTAGAAAAGCAGCGATGGGAGTGTGCAGGTGTACCATGTCGTATTTTCTCTTTCTTATAATTTTTTGTAACTCAGCTATACTTTTCAAGTTATTTATAGAAAATGGATTTCTTGTAAAGCTAAGATGATGCCATTTATTTTCTTTAAGTTCCTCTATGTAAAAACCATGTTTCATATTACAGGCTAAATCAACCTGATATCCCATCTCTTCTAAATGTTTTATATGAGGTACAAGAAAACCCTTAATAGTTATCATTAAAGTAGTTACTACCAGTGCTCTTTTCATTTTAAGCTCCTTGATTTGCAATAGAAACATCTCTTCACTTGATTTCTCCAGAAATTTTGTTTTAGAATTTTTTTATTTGTGTTTCTAAATAATATTTTAATATTATTCGTCTTTATAGTTGTCACCCATGAAATCATCGGTTATTTCTTTTTTTTCAGGAGAAACCCCCTCTCTAAAAATGATTTTTCTTACTGTTAATAACAAAATTTTCATATCCATAAAAAAATTGTAGTTATCAACGTATTCAATATCAAACTTAAACCTCTCTTCCCAGGAGATGAGTTCTCTTCCATTAACTTGAGCCCACCCAGTAATTCCAGGCCTGATTTCATGTCTTCTAAATTGGGTTGGACTATACCTAGATAGATACCTTCCAAGAAGAGGTCTTGGACCAATAAAACTCATATCCCCCTTTAAAACATTCCATATTTGAGGGAGTTCATCTAAGCTAGATGAACGTAAAGTTAAACTAAATTCGGTTAACCTTTCTTCATTAGAAAGAAGATTACCGTAGCAATCTAAAGAGTTTTTCATAGTTCTAAATTTAAACAATGTGAAGAGCTTTCCATTTTTACCCGGTCTTTTCTGTCTGAAAATAACAGGGCTTCCCAATCGATTTTTTACTATAAAAGCAACAGCTATAAAAATCCACCAGAAAAGAAAAAGTATAGCTAAAGCTAATATGATGTCTAGAGTTCTTTTTAAGTATTTTCTATACATACTTTTTCTCCTTTTTAAAGAGGAAAGATTATGTTTATCCCTCAAAACATTTCCAATAAAAAATTACTTTGGGTAGTAATTAGAAGATTACTTTCATTCTAGTTATTACCTCTAAAATCATCGGTTGTCACTTCGCCTTCAGGAGAAACACCTTCTCTAAAAATGATATTTTTAATAGTGAGTAAGAGGATTTTCATGTCCCCAAAAAAACTATAGCTGTCAACATATTCAACATCGAGCTTAAATTTCTCTTCCCAGCAGATGAGTTCTCTTCCATTAACTTGAGCCCATCCTGTAATACCAGGCCTGATATCGTGCCTTCTAGCCTGTTCAGGAGAATAAAGAGGGAGGTAATCAACAATGAGAGGCCTTGGTCCTACTAAACTCATGTCACCTCTTATAACATTCCATAGTTCTGGTATTTCATCTAAACTACTATTTCTTAAAAAGTTTCCAAATTTATTAATTCTTTTTCCATCGAAGTCAGACCTTTTCTTCTTTCCCTGACGAATAAGCTCCCATTCAATGGCTAAATTTTTTGGAGGTGCCATAGAACGGAATTTATAAATGGTGAAAATTTCACCATTTATTCCCGGTCTTTGCTGTTTAAATATAATGGGTGATCCTAGGTTTAACTTTACCAATACTCCCACGATAAAATAGAGCCACCAGAAAGCTAATAAAAATGACACAGCCAATACAACATCTATTAGTCTCTTGATGTATTTTTTGTACATACTTCCTCCTTCCTAGAAAGTTAAATGCCTCGAAAATTCTTTTAGAACTTTAACCACCTCAAAAACCTCTTCTTCTTTCAGATTAGTACTGCAAGGAAGATGAAGAGCGTTTTTTACATAAAATTTGGATTTTTCTATCTTATAGCTCTGATAATTTTTAAAAGGTTTTTGTTCTGACATAATGCCCCAAAGTGGACCGGTCTGTATTCCGGCTTCATTAAATTTTTCAAAAAGTTTATTTCTGGAGATCCCATATTCTTCCTCGTCTACTATGATAGTATAGTACCAGTGATTGGAACGACTATTTTTATTAAACTCTAAAAATTTAATCCCTTTAATGTCTTTGAGCAAAGATCTATAAAGGTTATAATTATGTAATTTTGCTTCAACAAAACCTTCTAACCTCTTCATCTGACTTACTCCAAAAGCTCCCTGGATATTGGTAAGATTGTAATTGTATCCAACATTATCATGGTAGATATAAGGAGAGGAAGTCTTTGCTACCATGGAAAGATAGCGTGCTTCCTGCAAAAGATCTGGGTTTTTTGAGAGGATAGCTCCGCCTCCTGCTGCAGTAATAATTTTATTTGCATTAAAGGAAATAACCCCTATATCACCAATAGTTCCTGCATGATTCCCCTTGTATTTCCCAGTTGTATAAAAACATCCCATAGCCTGAGCTGCATCCTCTAAAACTTTAAGTTTATATTTGTCGGCGATACTTATAACTCTCTCCATATCAATAAGGTTACCAAGAAGGTGCACGACAGTTAAAACTTTGATTATCCGATCAGTTTTTTTGTTATAGGTGGCACCATCTCTCACTTCACACTCATTTTTTAAAAAATCTTCTAGTTTGCCTAGATCCATATTCAGAGTATCATCACAATCTATAAATATAGGGTGAGCTTTCAGGTAAACTGCAGGGTTAACAGTAGCTATAAATGTAACGTTTGGGACGATGACTTCATCATCAGTGTTAACTCCGAGTAATCTATAAGCTTCATGTAAAGCTGCTGTTCCACTCTGTACAGTGACAACTTCACTTAATTTAGTATACTGAGCAAGTGTCTTCTCAAATTCAGCTACAAAATTTCCTTTGACTATCCAACCTGTATCGATACATTCTTTTACCTTTTCAAGAATATCATCTGATAGATTAGGAACAGATAGAGATATCTTTGATTTTTTTCCATCCCAGAATCCTTTAACTTCTTGCATAATGGCCTCCCTTTTGCTTGATAACTTTCCCAATTTTCTATCTTCTATACAAAGGGAAAAATTCAAGATTTTTATTTTTTACTTCTGGATTTTCATTTTCATGTAGTTTAGTAAGACGGTTATAAATTTCAGGGTCATATATTTTTTTCCCGGTATAAAATTCTAAAACTTCATTTTTATTGAATGAGCTCTTAAATTTGAAGAGAGTATCTGGCTTTTCATTGGATTTACCTCTATGACCTCCACCTAAATGAAAATTATTATATCCGTTTTTTGCTCCCCATTTTGCTACCTCAACCAACAAAAGATTATTTGCAGATAACTGATAACCTTCTTTTGTATTTGCAGATAAATGATAATGTATAATTCTTTTTCCTTTTAAAATAGTTGTGGCAGCAACAACTTCTTCATTATGGTAAGCATTAAAGAGTTCAATTTGTTCACTACCCAGCTTAAACAAGTTTTCAAAATATTTTTCATCAAAATAATAGTAGGAATCAGCATTGTTTTTGGTCATTGTTTCATAGTAAATATTCATAAATCTTTTTATGCTTTCGGACGAATTATCTCTCCTTACGGTGATATTATTTCTAATAGCTTTTCTTATCTTGTTTCTGGCTTTTCCAGTCATGTCAGCTAAGATTTGTTCATCATTGCATAAATTTATAGATATGGTATTCTGAAGGAAAGAAACATCTAAGTAATCATTCATATATTTATAATTTTTTAATAAAGGGTGAAATCGTATAAATTCTGAAATGATTCTTTCTTTTTTGCAATATTCCTCAAATTTTTTTCTGAAATTAAATATTAATATTTTCAAATCATCAGGATTATTTGGGAAAAAAAGAGGACCACCATACCCATATGGGGTAGTTATATCAAAATGTTTTTCATCAAGTAAATGGATAGGTCTTTTCAGAAAAATATATTCAACTTTCCCTTTATCACACAGGAAGTTAAAAAATTCAACTTTTCCATCTCCGTTTTTCTCATATAATTTTGCATACTCTTCTTTAAAATAAATATCCATACTTTCAACTCCTAGAACTTACAAGTGGGATAGAATTCCTTGGTAAAAACTTCTAAATAAAAACATTTTTTAATGGATCACCTTTATTTCATAGTACTTCATCATGAATGTGTTATCTTTATACCCACCTATACTTGAAGGCAGGGATTTTTTTTTAAGGTTTTCAAGGATCATTTTAGGGAAGTTTTCACCACATTCATAAGCATGGGGATAACCACCACCAAACCTAGGGTTAACTTCTAAAATATAAAGTTCTTCATCAGTTTCGAAAATATCAATATCTATAGGTCCGGAGACTCCAAGTTTTTTAATTAGATCTTTGACTAGTGAAAAAACCTTATCATCGGTAAAAGAAACTGATTTATCAGTTTCACCAGCTCTCATTTTTATTTTATTCTTAGAAAAAATTGAAGTTATTTCACCTGAATTGATATCGATATAAGCATCGATACCGTATTCCCTTCCTTTTATATAACTTTGGATAATCAATCCCTCTCGGGATTTGAAAATGGATTCCAAGAGACCGAGATTAGATATTTTTTGAGCGTAAGTACTACCACTCCCTGTGATAGGCTTAATAAAAACTGGAAAAGATATATTTTTATTCAAGTAATCTTCCATAAAAGAGGAAAGATTAATATAACTTTTAGGAGTTTTAAAGTTATTTTGCTTTAAAAAATGGTGCATCTTCCATTTATCAAAACAAAGGTCACAGACTTCCTTAGAGGAACCAATAAATTTTACTCCAATTTCTTCTAACTCTTTATTTTTTCCAGAAAGAAATTGTTGTTCAGGATCAGTAAGGGAAAGGATACCATCGATCTCTTCTTTGATACAGATACCTTTTATAACCTCAAAGTAATCAGATGATGTTATATGTGGAACGATATAATGTTTGTCAGAAAAAAAAAGGGCAGGAGCCAACTGATCGCAATCAGCTGCAACGACTTTAGTAAAATGATTTTTAAAATATCTGATTAACTTGGCCCGTAATCCAGCACTTGTTATTAAAATGTTCAATATCATCATCTCCTTTTAACTGTTCAATCTTTAAGAAATTCATTTATTTTTTGAGGTTTAAATATTAAATCAACTAAAGTTTCAACAGGTATTACGACAAGTATATAATGTTAACTGGTTAAATTGATCATCATTTTTCTTTTTCCAGAGGATAAAATAGGAACTTCTTCAACTCTTTTTATAGTAATATGAGTGTCTTTTCCAAGATGTTTTCTGAATATAGTTTTTAATTTTATTTCATCTGTAAAGTTTTCATTTGTGTTAATTTTTAATGTGTATTGATATTTAGATTCCTGAATAATCTGAAACTGTTTAATTTCTGAAAAATCCTTAAAATACTGCGCGATGACATGAGGATATATAATATTTCCATTACTGTCACGTATTAGATCTAACTTTCTTCCGCTGAAATTACAAATTGCTCTTTTAAATACTCCGTCAACTTCTATGAATTTAAAAGATCCTATATCTCCAGTATCATATCGAATAAAAGGCATTGCATAATTATAGAGATCGGTTAATACAATACGACCAAGCTCTTCAAGTTTAGCAGGTTCATCACTATCTATTTTTAAAATTTCAAGAATATAATGAGCTTCATTAAGAAGGAAAGTATTGTTTTCAATGCCGTCTATTCCCAAAATACCGTTTTCTTCATTTGAATATCTGGAATAACACTTGCAGTTAAAGGTTTCTTCCATACTTTCACGGGTATCATCAAAAAGCATCTGACCATTACTTATGATTCCTTTGACATTACCTTTATCTATGATGGGAACTCCATTTTTATCGAAGTATTCCTTTAAAGAATCATAGGTCGTAGAATATCCCAATAGAGTTGATTCTGAGTTAGATTTTATATTATGGAGTATTCTTTTTATATTTTGATCGCAGTAATTATTAATCAAAATTAATTTCTGGTTATTGATCCAACACCTTAGTTTAGACCTTTGGGTGTATGGATTGTTTCCTCTAACCTGTATAAGGGGGTTGCCTAATGTATATCCTGCTTTTTCAGAATAGAAAATCAATTCAGTGATAAGTTTTTTCCTTTTTTCTTTGTTTTGGTAGCAACAAAAAGGTATTCCTGTAGAACCACTGGTATGCATAATTTTAAGTTCCTTTTTATTATAAAGTTTAGAAATGAAGTTGTCTTGCTGACTTCTGATAGTGTCTTTATTTATTACAGGGAAAACCGATAATTCATTACTTTTTATGTGGGCATAAAATTCCACAGTATCAACTGAATGTTTCAATAGTTTTTCTAAAGCGAGGTTTTGATGCTTTTTAAGTTCTTTAGAATTACTGTCTAAACTATCAATTTTTTTAATTGTTTCATATGATTTTTTTATAATTCCTCCCTGCAAATAGTCTAGAAAGAAAAAGCAGTTTCTCCTAAGGTTACTCATCAATTTATTTAGCATATGCACTCTCCTTAGAACATCTTACGAATAGATTTTTATTTTATAAAAATCTATTCAGAAAAATTGACTTACATAGTTACAACAAATTAAAAGATTTATAGTTATAACAGACTTTATATTCATAGGTTCTTTAACAGTATGGGAAAGGTTGAAATGATTGACTCTTTCCCTATCTTGAATTCTTAAATGATTTTTTTTCAAAAGTTATCGCTTTAATTCTTTAAGCTTTTTAATAACTGTATGTAGCTCTTTCTGGGTGAGGTGACTGCTGCAAGGGATATTTAAAAGGTTTTTTATATAGTAGTGAGCTTTTTCTATTTTATATGCATGTTCATTTAGATAAGGTTTTTGCATATGGATCAAACCCCAGAGAGGTCTACTCTGAATATTTGAAGAAATCAGTTCCTGAAGCAACTGGCATCTATTCATGCCATAGATTTTTTCATCTACTATAAGAGAATAAAACCAGTGATTGGACCTCTGTCCCTCTTTAAATAGAAGGAGGTTGAGTCCTTCTATTTTTTCAATTTCTTTTTTATAGTGGTTATAGTTTTTAATTTTATTTTTAATAAACTCTTCTAGTCTGTCTATCTGTTTAGTTCCAAGAGCTGCCTGTA
>Ga0209272_10001519_pt1 | contig 14594 bp, 12 predicted proteins | sample tdDd002_FD_187125 | JGI IMG/M metagenome (GOLD analysis project Ga0209272, IMG submission 187125) | Marine sediment microbial communities from the Atlantic coast under amendment with organic carbon and nitrate - tdDd00.2 (SPAdes)... | ecosystem: Environmental > Aquatic > Marine > Coastal >... | reverse complement strand
AGGCCGAGGCTCTCTTTCCGTTCTAGAGCACAACGAACTATTAGCTCGGCAACCTGAAGCAGGTTACGCAGTTCCAGCAGGTTGTTCGACACCCTGAAGTTGCTGTAGTACTCATCAATTTCCTCGTTGAGCAGCTGGATGCGGCGCATGGCACGCTCAAGGCGCTTGGTTGTGCGCACGATACCGACATAGTCCCACATGAACAAACGGAGTTCATGCCAGTTGTGTTGGATCACGACTTCTTCATCCGAACAGCTAACCTGGCTTTCATCCCAGCTCGGCAGGTGTTCGGGCATGCTAACCTGATCCAGTTTTTGTCCAATACTTTCAGCCGCAGCCCAGGCATAGACCACACACTCCAGCAACGAGTTAGAAGCCATGCGGTTGGCTCCGTGCAGGCCGGTATAGCTGACTTCGCCGATGGCATAGAGGCCGTTTAGATCCGTACGTCCTTCTTTGTCTACGGTGACGCCACCACAGGTATAGTGGGCAGCAGGAACAATAGGGATGGATTCCTTGGTGATATCAATACCGTATCCCAGCAGCTTTTCGTAGATGGTTGGGAAATGCTTCTGTACGAAATCAGCCGGTTTGTGGCTGATATCCAGGTACATACAATCTGCGCCCAGGCGTTTCATTTCAAAATCAATTGCACGCGCCACGACATCACGGGGGGCCAGCTCGGCACGTTCGTCGAAGTCTGTCATAAAGCGGCTACCGTCAGGACGGCGCAGGTAGGCCCCCTCACCGCGTAGGGCTTCGGTTAGCAGAAAGTTTCTGGCTTCCGGATGGAATAAGCAGGTTGGGTGGAACTGGTTAAACTCCAGGTTGGCAACCCGACAGCCGGCCCGCCAAGCCATGGCAATGCCATCCCCGGAGGAAACATCTGGGTTCGAGGTGTACTGATACACTTTCGAAGCGCCGCCGGTGGCCAATACGACAAATTTGGCGCGGACAGTTTCGACGATCTCGTGGTTGCGGTTCCAGATATAGGCTCCCAGCACCCGGTTTGGCTCGTCGCTATAGCCTAATTTCTGGTTGGTAATTAAATCCAGCGCATTATGGCGCTCCAGTACTTCGATATTAGGATGATTGTGAACATTGTCTTGTAGCGAGTTTTGTACTGCCATGCCTGTGGCATCTGCCGCATGCAGGATCCGACGGTGGCTGTGGCCACCTTCACGGGTCAGGTGATAGCGAGGAGCATCATCACTGTCACTTTCCTCGCGATCAAACGGTACCCCGCCGTCAATCAGCCACTGGACACAGTGTTTGGCATTTTCGGCGATGAAGCGAACGACTTCGTCATCACAGAGATGCGCGCCGGCAATTTGGGTATCCTGGACATGGGACTCAACACTGTCCGATTCGTCAAAGACGGCTGCAATACCGCCTTGGGCATAATAGGTGGCGCCTTCGCTGCGTGGTCCCTTGCTCAGAACCATTACTTTCCCTAGTGGCGCAAGGCGCAACGCCAGCGATAATCCTGCTGCGCCGCTACCAATGACTAGTACATCGCAAATATGTTCACGGTTTTCGTTCATATCGATATCATATCCCTGTGGTAATCATTCTATGTTACCAAATTCCATCTCAATTGTTCATTTTTGACTGTTAGTTAACCACTTATCGTATTGACGCGGTATAATGCCCAGTTAATGCAATGGTTATACTGCTTCATTGCGAATAGAAAATCGCGCACTATTAATGAGAAATAATTTCTTTGGCACGGGGAACTTTGCTTTTATACCCGAGTCTTAGATAGTGCTCATGCTCATATTTTCATACAACCCTGTTTTGATTGAGCTTTACTGTTGTAATGAAGAGCACCTAGGCTTACTTCCTTAGGCCAGGGGCTTATTGCTCTGACAGTTGACAGGCGAGTTAGAAATCACGAGTGCAAGACGGATATAGGAGTACACGCTCGAATGAGCGAGCAGCAAACTGATCAGGTATTAATTGAGCGGGTACAGCGTGGTGACAAGCAGGCATTTAATCTGCTGGTGGTTAAATATCAAAATAAGGTATGTAGCCTTGTTGCCCGTTATGTCAGCAACTCCGGTGACGTGCCGGATGTCGCTCAGGAAGCGTTTATAAAAGCGTATCGTGCTTTACCGACATTTCGTGGTGAAAGTGCTTTTTATACATGGCTGTACCGAATTGCAGTGAATACGGCAAAGAACTATTTGGTCGCTCAGGGCCGCCGACCGCCAGCGTCTGATGTAGATGCTGAAGAGGCAGAATACTACGAAAGTGGAAATGCCTTGAAAGAAATATCGAACCCTGAGAATCAAATGTTGTCTGAAGAATTGAAGCGGGTAGTCTTCAGTACCATTGAAGCGTTACCAGATGATCTCAAAACGGCAATTACTCTGCGCGAACTGGAAGGTTTGAGTTATGAAGAAATTGCTGAAGTCATGGGATGTCCGGTTGGTACGGTAAGATCTCGTATTTTCCGTGCACGAGAGGCGGTTGAAAAACGTATTCGTCCTCTAATGCAGCGATAAATGTTAAGCCAATACGGTGAAAAAAATGGCTGATAAACAAAAGATTTCGGCATTATTAGATGGTGAAGAGCTGGATCAGAGCATTATTAATGCGTTGGCCGTTGATGATGACAGCCAGCAAACCTGGCAGCACTTCAACCTGATTGGTGATGTGATGCGGGGAGAAGCTCCGCAAAACAAGGATTGGAATATTGCTGCAAGCGTAGCGTTGGCCTTAGACAATGAGCCTGCGCATACCGGGCTAGCTGATATCAGCGCAGAGCCAGCTCAAGTGATTCAGCTTGCAACCGCTCGTGAAACTGTCGAGGCACAGCCGACACCGCAACAGGCAAAACGTATGATGCCTGCTTGGCTGACTCAGTTTGGCCAGGTTGCTGTCGCTGCCTGTGTCTCACTGGCTGTTATTGTAGGGGTTCAGCAATATAACGGTGGTGACGAGGGTATCGTTGGAACACCTGCTGAATCACAGATGCCGGTACTACAGACAATTCCTTTTTCCGGCACGGCCGAACCTGTTAGTCTGACCCGGGATTCTGTGCGTAGCAACAACCATAACGCACCGAGTGAAGCACAAGTTATGGAGCAGCGACGTCGTATTAACGCGATGCTTCAGGACTATGAATTACAGCTGCGTTTGAATGCCGAAGATGGCAGCATTGATAAAACGTTGCTAGAAGCAAACTGATTGGCGGATAAATGAGAAAAATTCTGGTCGGTGTAGTGACACTGGTCAGCCTTATGATGCCATTGCAAGCCTCTGCGGAAGATTCGGTATCTTCGGCAGAGGCTTTGTTGCATCAAATGGATGAGGCTAGCCGTGAGCTTAGTTATGAGCTGTCATATATACTCATTAAAAAAAATAGTATTGAACCGATACGCTATCGTCATACGTTTGAAGATGGTGAGACATATGCGCACCTTGTTTATCTGAGTGGGCCGCCGCGTGAGGTGATCCAGCGTGGTAGCGAGGTCAGCTATTTTGAACCTGGCCTTGACCCGTTCACGATCAAAAGCAATAAAATGGTCGCTCCCCTGCCACCAATTATGAAGTCGGATATTAATGAACTGGCTCAGTTTTATGATTTCATTTCCATGGGGCGAGCACGAGAGGCCGGTGTTGCCTGTGACGTGATTCGTATTGCGCCGAAAGACGGGGCGCGTTATTCCTATTTGTTGTGGGTTGATACCCGGAGCAAGCTGGTGATGCGTGCAGATCTGCTCGATCGTGATGGAGAGCCGCTCGAGCAGTACCGTGCCGTCTCTTATGTTGTGAACCCGAAAGTCGGCGATGTGCTGAGAAGCCTGAAAACGGTGGAGTTGCCTGCTGTTGTTAAACTGCCGCCCCAGCCACAGGCTGAGCTGAGCTGGCAGGCCAACTGGTTGCCCCAGGGCTTTGAATCGGTTTCCCGTAACCGCCACCGCCTGATGATGACGGAGCGCCCGGTTGAGAGCAAAATGTACAGTGATGGCTTATTTAGCTTTTCTATCTATGTATCAGCTGCCGACAATTTTACCGTTCGGGAGCAATTGGTACGTCAGGGACGGCGAACGCTGCACAGCTACCTGCTCAATGATAAAGAAGTGACCGTAGTAGGAGATATTCCGCCGGCTACCGCCCGGCGAGTGGCTGAATCTGTAGCGTTTGTGGCGGGCAAGGTTAGTGCGTCAGGAGAGACCACGCCATGATGCGTTCATTGGCGACGGTTGTTGCCGTCGACCCCGGTATAATTACGGTGACATGCCAGCAGCAGACCAGCTGTGGCCACTGTGCCTCCCGCGATAGTTGCGGAACCGGTATTGTCAGCAAGGCAGCGCCGGGGCGCAGTCACTTGGTGAAAATAGTGACCCAAACGCGTGTTTCCATCGGCGAAGTTGTCGAAATCGGCTTGTCTGAGCGAAGTATGCTGCACTCTGCAATACTGGTTTATGTGCTGCCTTTGCTATTCTTAGTTCTGGGAGCAGTACTTGGGCAGTGGTGGTTCGTTGATTTGGCGGGTAGTGGTGAGCTGGGAGTTATCCTGACGGCAGTGCTCAGCGCGGCAGTCGGTTTGTTGCTTGCGCGGCGCTTTGCCAAGCGTCTGGAAGGCAATTCGGCCTACAAACCAAGCCTTATTCGGGTATTGGGCGACCCTATATCTGCTGATGGCGCAATAAATGCCGCATCGAAAGATAGCGGCTAGCCGTGAAATTCGGTAGAATCTGTTAACTTGATCTGTAGATCCCATTCATTTTTTAATCACGAGTTAGTCACGCCAATTCATGAAGCACATTCGTAACTTTTCGATTATTGCACATATCGACCATGGTAAGTCGACCTTATCCGACCGCTTGATCCAAGTCTGTGGTGGCCTTTCCAATCGTGAAATGGCTGCGCAGGTTCTGGATTCCATGGATCTTGAACGCGAACGCGGTATCACCATCAAAGCACAGAGTGTAACGCTTGATTACACTGCTAAAGATGGCGAAACCTACCAATTAAACTTTATCGACACCCCGGGGCATGTTGACTTCTCATACGAAGTCTCCCGTTCATTGGCAGCTTGTGAAGGCGCCTTATTGGTTGTTGATGCCGGTCAGGGCGTAGAAGCTCAGACCTTGGCGAACTGCTACACTGCCATGGAAATGGACTTGGAAGTGGTGCCAATCTTGAACAAGATTGACTTGCCAGCAGCCGATCCTGAGCGTGTTTCAGAAGAAATTGAAGAAATCGTTGGTATCGATGCGCTTGAAGCAACTCGTTGTTCCGCGAAGACGGGGGTGGGGGTCGACGATGTATTAGAGAACATTGTTTCGGCTATTCCACCACCAGAAGGTGATCCAGATGCACCGTTACAAGCACTGATTATTGACTCATGGTTTGATAACTATTTGGGTATTGTTTCTTTGGTTCGAGTTAAGAATGGCTCGTTGAAGAAAAACGCTAAAATAAAAATGATGAGCACCGGTCAGGTGTGGGGCATTGACCGCCTTGGTATCTTTACGCCAAAACAAATTGACACAACAGAGCTAAACACTGGCGAAGTAGGTTGGGTTGTTTGTGGTATCAAAGACATCTTAGGTGCACCAGTCGGTGATACCATCACACTGGCTAAAGATGGCTGTGAAGACGCATTACCGGGTTTCCAGAAAGTGAAGCCTCAGGTTTATGCCGGTCTGTTCCCTGTATCATCTGATGATTACGAGAACTTCCGTGATGCGCTTGGCAAGTTAAGTCTGAACGATGCTTCTCTATTCTATGAACCAGAGAGCTCGTCTGCGCTTGGCTTTGGTTTCCGGTGTGGTTTCCTTGGTATGCTACACATGGAAATTATCCAGGAGCGTTTGGAGCGTGAATACGATCTTGCTCTTATTACAACGGCGCCAACGGTTGTTTACCAGGTAGAGACCACACGTGGTGAAACCGTGTTTGTTGATAGCCCTGCGAAGCTACCGGCAGTTAACGATATCGATGTGATTGGTGAGCCAATTGCACGCTGTAATATCTTGGTTCCTTCTGAGTACCTGGGTAACGTGATCACGTTGTGTATCGAGAAACGTGGTGTACAGGTGGATATGGTTTACCACGGTAACCAAGTGGCCCTTACTTATGACATTCCAATGTCTGAAGTGGTACTGGACTTCTTTGACCGCCTGAAATCAACATCACGTGGCTATGCATCACTGGATTACAACTTCCAGCGTTACGAACCGTCAAACATGGTACGTGTCGATGTAATGATCAATGGCGAGCGTGTTGATGCGCTGGCAATTATTACGCATAAAGACAATGCAAACGGTCGCGGTCGTGATTTAGTTGACAAGATGAAGGAATTTATTCCTCGTCAGATGTTTGATATTGCTATCCAGGCTGCTATCGGCGGCATGATCATTGCGCGAGCTACGGTGAAACAGTTACGCAAAAACGTAATCGCAAAATGTTATGGTGGCGATATTAGCCGTAAGAAGAAACTGCTACAGAAGCAGAAAGAAGGTAAGAAGCGTATGAAGCAGATCGGTAACGTCGAACTGCCTCAGGAAGCTTTCTTGGCGATTCTGCATGTAGGTAAAGACAAGTAAGTAACTACTTTACTCATTGTTATTGCCTCAGAAAATATAACAATGACCGGGGGCAACTCCGGTATTTTGAAGCAAGTGTCAATGAGCAGTGCAGCAAGATTTTCTTGCTGCACTGTTACATTTATTAGGGATTAAAATGGCAAATACTTTTTCGCTAATTCTGGTACTGGCAACGCTGGTCACCGGGATCATTTGGGCACTGGATAAGTTTATCTGGGCTCCGAAACGTCAATTGAAAATTGAAGCGGCTGCCGCAAATGCTGGCGATCAAGTCGATGCTAATACCCTACAAGCCGTAGCACCGCAACCGAGTTGGGTGGAATCAGCCAGCTCGATGTTTCCGGTGATTGCGTTAATTATGGTATTTCGCTCATTTATTTATGAGCCGTTCCAGATCCCATCCGGTTCGATGATGCCGACATTGCTCGTTGGAGACTTCATCCTGGTTGAGAAATATGCCTACGGTCTGCGAGATCCTGTTTTCCGTCACAAGCTGATAGAAACGGGCGAGCCAGAACGTGGTGATATCGTGGTATTTAAGTTTCCGCCTCAACCACAAATTGATTACATCAAGCGCGTCGTGGGTATGCCGGGCGACACGGTTCGCTATAGTGCCCACAAGCAGGTTTGTGTTGCGCCAAAAGGTGCAGCCGAGTGTACGCCGGTACCGCTAGAAAATATGACTGACAGCGAGTTCAGTCAGGGTATGACACGTTTGGTCCAGTTCAACGAAAAACTGGGTGAGCAAGAACACCAGATCCTGGTGCACCCGCTTAAGCGTGACCGTACATTGGCTTATCAGCCGCGTCCGGGCGTGAGTGAGTGGGTTGTTCCTGAAGGCCAGTACTTCGTGATGGGTGATAACCGCGACAACAGTGCAGATAGCCGTTATTGGGGCTTTGTGCCTGAAGCCAACCTAGTTGGTAAGGCGGTCGGGATCTGGATCAGCTTTGAATTTGAACGAGGCGCTGATAGCGCACTTCCATCTTGGATTCCTACCGGTGTGCGCTTTAGTCGCATCGGTGGCATAAACTGATCGGGATAAAATGACATCTCCTGCTAATAGACTCCAGCGTAAGCTGGGGTATCAATTTAATAATATTGATTTAATGACCCTGGCATTGACACACCGTAGTGCCAATGGGACGCATAACGAGCGCCTGGAGTTCCTCGGCGATTCGATTTTGAGCTTTGTTATCGCAGATGACTTGTACCACCGTTTCCCCAATGTGGATGAAGGTGATATGAGCCGTATGCGTGCAACTTTAGTGCGTGGGAAGACGCTGGCCGAGCTTGGTCGCGAATTTGACCTCGGTGATCACCTTCTGCTTGGTCCGGGTGAATTGAAGAGTGGTGGTTTCCGCCGTGATTCTATTCTGGCCGATTGCGTTGAAGCGATCATCGGTGCGATCTACCTCGATAGTGACATTGAAGTTGTTCGTAAGATTGTATTGAGCTGGTATCAGTCGCGTTTAGATACGATTCAGCCGGGTATCAATCAAAAAGATCCGAAAACGCGTCTTCAAGAGTGTCTGCAGGGGCGCCGTTTACCGCTTCCGGCATATACTGTAACTAAGGTACACGGTGAAGCTCATAATCAAGAGTTCACGGTACAATGTGAAGTAACAGGCTTGGATAAGCCTGTAATCGGTAAAGGCGGCAGTCGGCGCAAGGCAGAGCAGGCAGCAGCAGAAATTGCGCTTAAGCAGTTGGAATCATGACAGACATACAGCATTGCGGCTTTATTGCCATCGTCGGCCGACCGAATGTCGGTAAATCAACTTTGCTCAACCGTTTGGTTGGGCAGAAGTTATCGATCACCTCACGTAAGCCTCAGACCACCCGCCACCGTATTATGGGGGTTGATACCCGTGATGGTTATCAAGCCGTGTTTATTGATACCCCAGGTCTTCACATTGAAGAAAAACGGACTATCAACCGGCTGATGAACCGTGCTGCAAGCAGTTCTTTGACTGACGTTGAACTGGTACTGTTCCTTGTCGACGGTACCGTATGGACGGCCGATGATGAGATGGTACTGAACAAGCTGATTAAAAGTGAGCTGCCGACAGTACTGCTGATCAATAAAGTCGACAACGTAAAAGATAAGCATGAGCTGTTCCCGCATCTGGAAGAGCTGTCTAAAAAGATGGATTTTGTCGATGTCGTGCCAATTTCAGCGAAGAGTGGCACCAACGTAGATGCCGTGGAAAAAATTGTACGCGAGCATTTACCTGAAGGTGAATACTACTTCCCTGAAGAGTATGTGACAGATCGTTCACAGCGCTTTATGGCATCGGAAATTATCCGCGAGAAGCTGATGCGCTTTTTGGGTGAAGAGCTGCCATATTCAGTGACGGTTGAAATTGAGCGTTTTGATTTTAACCCGCGCACGAATGGTTTTGATATCAATGGTTTGATTCTGGTCGAGCGAAAAGGCCAGAAGAAAATGGTGATCGGCAAAAATGGCGAGAAAATGAAAGTCATAGGTCGAGAAGCCCGTATTGATATGGAAGATCTGTTTGAGCGCAAGGTGTACTTGGAGCTTTGGGTGAAAGTGAAATCAGGCTGGGCAGATGACGAACGTGCACTACGAAGCCTAGGTTACATCGACGACCTGTAAGGGACACCATGGAGGGGCTACAGCGTTGTTTTGTCCTTCATTCTCGTCCTTATAGTGAGACGAGCCTGATCCTCGATGTATTCAGTGAAGATTCAGGCCGTGTCACTATCCTATCGAAAGGAGCGCGCCGTAAGCGCTCCAATCTAAAAGGTGCCTTGCAGCCTTTTACCCCGCTGTTTATGAAATGGTCCGGCCGAGGTTCAATGCCAGTATTGACCTATGCCGAGCCCATTAGCATTGGCCTACCGATGCGCAGCTATATCCTGTATTCCGCGATGTACGTCAACGAAGTCTTGGCGCGGGTACTGGAAAATAACACACCTTATCCGGTGCTGTTTCTGGATTATTTGAATGTGCTGCGAGAGCTGGCGCAGGCGGATAATCCAGAGCCAGCATTGCGTCGTTTTGAATTAGCACTATTACACCACCTTGGCTATGGCATTGATTTTCTCCATTGTGCCGGCAGCGGCTTACCTGTTGAAAGTGATATGACCTATAACTACCGTGAACAACGGGGCTTTACTGCTTCCATGGTGGCAGGGCAGCTGTCGTTTACCGGAAGTCAGTTAACGGCCATTGCAACCCGGCATTTTGAAACCCCGGATCAACTCCGGGCGGCAAAACGCTTTACACGTATAGCCTTGAAGCCGTATCTTGGCGGGAAACCATTAAAAAGCAGGGAATTGTTTATCCCTAGAGGAAGGAGCACCGGAAAATGAACAACATCTTACTCGGCGTTAATATCGATCATATTGCCACTCTACGTAACGCTCGAGGTACTCGTTACCCAGATCCTGTACATGCTGCAGAGGTGGCTGAGCGTGCGGGTGCAGACGGTATTACAGTTCACCTGCGTGAAGACCGTCGTCATATCAATGATCGTGACGTTCGAATTTTGCGTGAAACTATCCAGACTCGAATGAACCTGGAAATGGCTGTGACCGATGAGATGGTCAAGATTGCACTGGAAACCCAGCCTGAGTTTGTTTGCCTGGTACCGGAAAAGCGTGAAGAGCTAACAACGGAAGGTGGTCTGGATGTCGCCGGTCAGCTGGAGAAAATCAAAGCTGCGACAGCTAAGCTGGGCGAAGCGGGTATTAAAGTTTCACTGTTTATTGATGCCGACCGCGAACAAATTGATGCAGCCGTTGCCTGTGGCGCACCTTATATCGAGCTTCATACTGGTCATTATGCCGATGCAGAGACCGAAGAAGCGCAGCAGGACGAGCTGAAGAAAATTGCCGCAGCGGCTAGCTATGCCGACGATCAGGGCATTAAGGTCAATGCTGGCCACGGTCTGACGTATCATAACGTTAAGCCCATTGCGGCACTGCCGGAGCTGTACGAGCTTAACATTGGTCATTCGATTATTGGCCGTGCAGCATTCGATGGCCTGCAAAAAGCCGTAGCTGATATGAAAGTTGAAATGCTGGATGCGCGTCGTTAATGGCCATTCTGGGTCTTGGTACTGATATTGCTGATATCGAACGGGTAGAAAAGGTTTTTGCCCGTTCTGGTGATGCCTTTGCCGAGCGGGTGCTCTCCCCCTCTGAGTTGACTATTTTTCATAGCCTTAAACTCAAAGGGCGCTATCTGGCCAAGCGCTTTGCCGTCAAGGAAGCCGCGTCGAAGGCGTTGGGAACCGGTATTGCCTGCGGTGTGTCGTTTCATGATTTTACTGTCAGCAATGACGAACGGGGTAAGCCTATCCTGACATTGTCGGGCAAGGCCGCAGAACTTGCTGGCGCAATGGGGGCGAACCATGTCCACCTCACGATTGCTGACGAAAAGAAGTACGCGGTAGCAACGGTGATTTTAGAAAGCTAGCTTTTCAGAAGCGACGGGAAGCGAGTTACGCTTCGCTTCAAGAGGCGAGATCACTGATCTCGCCTTTTTTAACTCTTGAGCATCAGCTCTCTACTCTTGTTTCTCGCCCCTAGTGCCGATACGTCTTCGATGCTTTTACCACGTTATTCATCTCGTCGATCAGCTCAAACAACTCTGGCTCGATGTCTTCAACCTTCGCGTCGGCTTTCAGTGCCGTTTCAATGGTATAGCAGAGGTTTTTCAGCCTTGGCACTCCGCTATAGGCACAGCTGCCGTGTAGCTTATGTATCGGCGGCCATAGTTCAACATTTCTGCCATCCAACGCTTCATTGACCAGCATTTCTACTTCCGGCATATAGTCGAGCAGCATCTGCAGCATGTCCTTGGCAAGATCTTCCTTGCCAGCGGCTTGTTTCAGTGCGAGATCCCAATCCCAGCTGATATTGTGATTGACGGGATGTGTCTCGGGATCCGGCTCAGGGATAGCTTCTGAAACCGGGCTCGTATCAGCATCGTGAGGGAGCGTCCACTTGGCTAGGATCTGTTGCAGGATATGCTCTTCGATAGGTTTGGTCAGGTAGTCATCCATGCCCGCATCGATTAGACGTTCTCGCTCTCCGGCCATTGCGTGAGCGGTCACGGCAATAACGGGTGTATTGTGGTTGAGCTCGGTCTTGTGGATCTCTTGGCAGGCCGTGACACCATCCATTTCCGGCATCTGGATATCCATGAAGATCAAATCAAAGCCTTTCTGGTGGGCATACCCCACCGCTTTTCGGCCACCCGTTGCAGTAATGACGGTTTCGACCCGCTCACTGAGCAGGGCAGAAATCAGCTTTAGATTGGCCGGATTGTCATCGACCGCCATGACAGTTAGCGGCTGAATGCTTTGGCTGGGCTCTGGTAGTAATTGCTGTACCGGCTCAGAGAACATATCTGGTTCGCTGATTAAGGCTTCCAGTAGCTTACGGTGAGCAAGCGGCTTCGGAAGACAGGCGGATACGCCAGCGTTGACCAGGCGTTCAGACAATGCCAGCTCGGTGGTCGGCAGGCAAACCATGACTTGATCGGTGAGCTGCTCGGCTTTGAATACCATATCCAACAGGCTTGCAATCGGCGGCTGCTCTCCCGGTGTAAGGTTGAGTAGCGCAAAATGGTGATGCTCGGCATCTTCCGGCATGGTCGAGCGGTAAGTGACATGGAGCCCGGCCTTGATCAAGCGCTGCTGGACCACAGAGGCCGCCTGCATATTGGGCTCGATGAGCAGCAGCTTCTTGCCGGTCAGCGATGAGGTATCAATTGGCTGGGATACCGGCAGATCCGTTTTGGTCAGCCGCAGGCTGAACCAGAATGTCGACCCCTGGTGGAGTCGGCTGGTCAGGCTGATTTCACCGCCCATCTGGGTAACCAGTTTCTGGGTGATCACGAGGCCAAGTCCGGTACCGCCATAGCGGCGAGAAATACTGGCATCAGCCTGGCTGAAGGCCTGGAATAGCTGTGCCTGCTGGCGTTCGGAAATACCGATGCCGGTATCTCGTACCATGAATTGGAGCTCGACGCTCTCGTCGCGATCGGTTTTCAGTTCTACCGAAACATCAATGTTGCCGCGTTCGGTAAACTTCACTGCATTGCCAATCAGGTTGGTCAGTACCTGTTGGATACGCAATGGGTCGCCTATCAGCCCGGTCGGGATCCGGTTGTCCACTTTCAGCGTCAGTTCAAGGCCTTTTTCGTGGGCACTTGGTGCCAGAAGTTTCATGACCTCATCCAATGAATCCGTGAAGTCGAACGGGATATTTTCCAGTAATAGTTTACCGGCCTCCAGTTTGGAGAAGTCGAGAATGTCATTGATGATGGTCAGCAAGTTGTTGGCTGATTTTTCAATCGTCTGCAGGTAATCCTGCTGGCTGGTACTGAGGCGGGTTTTCAGCATTTGGCGGGTAAAGCCAATCACCCCGTTCAGCGGTGTCCGCAGTTCGTGCGACATATTGGCCAGAAACTCAGATTTTACCCGTGCGGCTTCCTGGGCCCGCTTCTTGGCAATATCCAGCTCGACATTCTGGATTTCCAGCTGCTCTAGGGTTTCGCGCAAATCGGATGTTGCCTGGTCGATACTCTGCTGCATCTCAATGTGGTATTCCGATAGCGAGATAGCCATGGCGTTGATACCGTTTTTCAGGGTATCGAGTTCACCGAGCAACTGGCCCTCGATTCGAATATCGAGGTGCCCGCGGCGGATCCTATCCACCACGCTGACCATATGGGATATAGGCCGGGTAACGTCTTTCATCAGCCTATAGGCGAAGAGCGATGACAGGGTTAGCCCGAGCAGGAGCACCATTAGGGCGGTAAATACCTCTTGGTATTGCTGCAGGCGCAGGGCGCTCAAGTCGAGCTCCAGTGCGATGTAGCCGAGTGCTTCAGCCTGGTAGCCTGGCCCCGATATTGAGGAAAATTGGCCTTCACTTAAAATCGGGGCTCGGAGGATGAGGGAATTTTCGTTGAGCCGAGTATCGAGCAGCATCGGGATTGGCTGATCATCCGGATACATCAGTGCCTCGAAATTTCGGTGGAAGTTTGAGGTGACAAACAGCTGGTTGTCGGCATCAAAGACGGCAATGCTGCGGACTATCTGTGAATGCTTGCGATGAGCATAGCTGATCAGGCGGCGAACGGCTTCGCGATTTTTATCCGTCATTCCGTATTCGGTTGAAATCGCAAGGGGTTCGACGATACTGGCACCGGTCGAAATCAGCTGGTGCTCAAGATCCCGATAACGGCTCATAGTAAAAAATGCGCTTAATAGCAGGCCAATAATCAGCGTCGGTGCTAATGTCAGGGTGAAGACCCTGGCACGAAGTCCATATTTGGTCATGGTTCTCTTAATTACAAGAATGCGATTCTGTGGGAGAATTGTCGTCCATCTGTGGCCGTTAGCTTAATGAAACTATGGCTATTCGACAATCAACTAATACCAAACTGCCGACAATATCACTCAGTTTGGTCTATCTGCTCCGTGAGTCAAAACACTATGGCACGCTTTTTTAAGCCTCAAAAACGAAAAGTAACCGATACCAAGCATAAAGAAATTGTTATAAGCCGCCTGGATCACCTTGGCGCCGGTATTGGTCATATCAACAGAAAGCCGGTCTTCGTTGATGGCCTGCTGCCGGGCGAAAAGGCGCTGGTTCAGCTAACCGAAGACAAGAAGCAGTACGCGCGTGCCAAAGTCATTAAACGTTTGGTTGACAGTCAGGCGCGTATTAAACCGCATTGCTCTATCTATGACCAGTGTGGTGGGTGTAACTTGCAACATTTATCCCATTCAGGCCAGGTTGAGGCCAAACAGCAGGCATTGGCCGAGCTGATAAGTAAGTTTGCGGCAACGGATATGGATCAGGCTGCGCCGATCGTCGGTAACGATAAAAACTATCGTCGATGTTCCCGTTTTAGTCTCAGGCCAAGCAACGGTAAGCTGCTGTTCGGATTTCGCAAAAAGCAGAGCAAGGATATTGTCGATGTCGAGCAATGTCCGGTGCTGGCACAATCATTAAATGAACTTTTGCCTCCGTTACGGAGTC
>Ga0209272_10001514_pt1 | contig 14631 bp, 7 predicted proteins | sample tdDd002_FD_187125 | JGI IMG/M metagenome (GOLD analysis project Ga0209272, IMG submission 187125) | Marine sediment microbial communities from the Atlantic coast under amendment with organic carbon and nitrate - tdDd00.2 (SPAdes)... | ecosystem: Environmental > Aquatic > Marine > Coastal >... | reverse complement strand
AGCACCTGTTGCTCAAGCGGCAGCTCCAGTAGCAGCGGCACCAGCAGCGCCGGCCGCAGCTAAAGAAGTTAATGTACCAGACATCGGTGGCGACGAAGTAGAAGTGACTGAAATCATGGTTGCTGTTGGCGATACAGTAGAAGAAGAGCAATCTCTTATTACTGTTGAAGGTGACAAGGCTTCAATGGAAGTGCCTGCACCGTTCGCGGGTACGGTTAAAGAAATCAAGATCGCAGCTGGCGACAAAGTGTCTACTGGCTCACTGATTATGGTCTTTGAAGTGGCTGGCGCAGCTCCGGCTCCGGCTCCAGCGGCGGCAGCACCTGCTCCGGCAGCGGCTAAAGCAGCTCCAGCGGCTCCAGCGGCCGCAGTACCAGCATCAGCAGCTGGCGACTTCCAGGAAAACAACGAGTACGCACACGCGTCTCCAGTTGTTCGTCGTCTTGCTCGCGAGTTCGGCGTTAACCTATCTAAGGTTAAAGGCACTGGCCGTAAGCAGCGCATCCTGAAAGAAGATGTTCAGAACTTCGTTAAAGAAGCGCTTAAGCGCCTTGAGTCTGGTGCTGCAGCAGCTGGCAAAGGCGACGGCTCTGCTCTTGGTCTACTACCATGGCCGAAAGTTGATTTCAGCAAGTTCGGTGAGACTGAAACTAAGCCTCTATCTCGTATCAAGAAGATCTCTGGCGCTAACCTGCACCGTAACTGGGTAATGATCCCTCACGTTACACAGTGGGACAACGCCGACATCACTGCTCTGGAAGCATTCCGTAAAGAGCAGAATGCGATTGAAGCGAAGAAAGATACTGGCATGAAGATCACTCCACTTGTGTTCATCATGAAAGCGGTAGCTAAAGCACTTGAAGCATTCCCAGCATTCAACTCTTCTCTATCTGAAGACGGTGAAAACCTAATTCTGAAGAAGTACGTGAACGTAGGTATTGCTGTTGATACGCCGAACGGCCTGGTTGTTCCTGTCTTCAAAGACGTGAACAAGAAAGGCATCTACGAGCTATCTGAAGAGCTAATGGCTGTATCTAAGAAAGCACGTGCTGGTAAGCTAACGGCTGCAGACATGCAGGGTGGTTGTTTCACTATCTCTAGCCTTGGTGGCCTGGGTGGTACTGCATTCACGCCAATCGTGAATGCGCCAGAAGTAGGCATCCTAGGTGTATCTAAGTCTGAAATGAAACCAGTATGGAACGGCAAGGATTTCGAACCTCGCCTGATGCTTCCTCTATCACTGTCTTACGATCACCGCGTGATCGACGGTGCTGAAGGTGCTCGCTTCATTACTTACCTAAACGGTTGTCTATCTGATATCCGCCGTTTGGTGCTTTAAGGTTTCACATCCGCAACGCCATGCTTGCAACAGCAAGCATGGAATTGTTGTGTAGCTCACAGGCTATGGCAATATACTTTTCACTTTGTTAACAGGTCTGTAAACTTGTTGGCAATCTGAAAGAAGAATGTACAAAGCAAATAAGTACAACTTACCTGATAGCCTGTTAGGGATAAAAGACTACAACGAGGTCATGATGAGTAAAGAAATTAAAGCCCAGGTAGTGGTGTTGGGTTCAGGCCCTGCTGGTTACTCTGCGGCATTCCGTTGCGCAGACTTAGGTCTAGATACGGTTCTAATCGAAAAATACAACACACTTGGTGGTGTATGTCTGAACGTGGGTTGTATCCCATCGAAAGCACTTCTTCACGTAGCAAAAGTTATCGAAGAAGCGAAGGCAATGGCAGAGCACGGTGTTGTGTTCGGTGAGCCGCAAACAGACATCAACAAGATCCGTCTTTGGAAAGACAAAGTAATTACTCAGCTAACTGGCGGTCTTGGCGGTATGGCTAAGATGCGTAAAGTTAACGTGGTTAACGGTTACGGTAAATTTACTGGTCCTAACACTATCGTAGTTGAAGGTGAAGACGGCCAGACAACAGTTAACTTCGACAACGCGATCGTAGCGGCTGGTTCTCGTCCTATCGAGCTACCATTCATTCCGCATGAAGACCCACGTATCTGGGACTCAACTGGACGCGCTGGAGCTGAAAGAAGTTCCGAGAAGCTACTTGTTATGGGTGGCGGTATCATCGGCTTGGAAATGGGTACGGTATATCATTCTCTGGGTTCACAGATCGACGTTGTTGAAATGTTCGACCAGGTGATCCCTGCCGCTGACAAAGACATCGTTCGAGTATTTACCAAACGCATCAAGAAGAAGTTCAACTTGATGCTAGAAACCAAAGTAACGGCTGTTGAAGCGAAAGAAGACGGTATCTACGTTTCAATGGAAGGCAAAAAAGCACCTGCTGAGCCTGTACGTTACGATGCGGTTCTTGTTGCTATCGGCCGTGTACCAAACGGTAAGCTGCTAGAAGCCGAGAAGGCAGGCATCGAAGTTGACGAGCGTGGCTTCATCAACGTTGATAAGCAGATGCGTACTAACGTACCTCACATCCATGCTATCGGTGATATCGTTGGTCAGCCAATGCTTGCTCACAAAGGTGTGCATGAAGGCCACGTTGCTGCTGAAGTTATCTCAGGTAAGAAGCACTACTTCGATCCTAAGGTTATTCCTTCAATTGCCTACACCGAGCCAGAAGTGGCATGGGTTGGCAAGACAGAGAAAGAAGCGAAAGCAGAAGGTATCAACTACGAAGTTGCGACTTTCCCATGGGCTGCCTCTGGCCGTGCAATCGCATCTGACTGTGCTGACGGTATGACGAAGATGATCTTCGACAAAGACACGCACCGTGTTATCGGTGGTGCTATCGTTGGTACTAACGGTGGTGAGCTTCTGGGTGAAATCGGTCTGGCGATCGAGATGGGTTGTGATGCAGAAGACATCGCGCTAACAATCCACGCGCACCCAACACTGCATGAGTCTGTAGGTCTTGCTGCAGAAGTGTTTGAAGGCTCAATCACTGACCTGCCAAACGCAAAAGCAGTTAAGCGCAAGAAGTAATTCTTGCCGTTTAAGCTGATATAAAAAAAGCGCCTTTTGGCGCTTTTTTGTATTTAAGGAATGTGATCAGTACTGAGAATCTTTAACGATTTTCTCACCGTAGATACCGTTCTTCGGTACGGGTTTGTAGCTAGAGCTTGCGTTGCGCATAATGCGAAGCCCTTCAGCACCGGCATTACGGGCCGAGATAATATCGCCGTCTGAGTCTCCGTAGTACATCTTAATATTGTTCGCTTTTATGTACTTCGTTTTGGTGTATTCCGTTTTGCTTGAACCGGCGAAAATCACCTTGTTCATCTTCTCAATGCCAAACGAATCTTTCAGGTACTGAGTAGAAATTTCACATTTAGAACCAGTGCGTCCGGTAATGAAATAGATATCATCGCCACGTTTTTGGTGCATGGCGATCAGCTTCTGACCGATCTCTTTCGGTAAACTGAACTTCTCCCATTCACAGTTCATTTTATCCCAGAATTTTTGAGATTTAAGGTAGCTGTAACCGTTTGGCGAAAACTTTTGCTGACCACGATAAAAGCCTGGTGAGCTAAAAAGTACGGTGTCGTCGATATCAAAGCCGACAGCCATTGGCTGCTTGCCTTCAAGGCTCTTTGCAATGTCCTCGACCGATACCCAATGTAGCTGAGCAGGCTCACCTTGCTGCATAATTTGAACTGAGCTGAAGCCCGTTTCCGTACCTGGTAATTTAGGATCAGCGAATACTGAACCTGATGCAACAGCGCAAGCCAGTAGGGAAGAAATTGCAATTGTAGTTAGTTTCATCGTTGTTGATTTTTGTTAGTGATTAAATGGAGGTGCAAAAATACTCCTCAATGACCCATGAGAATCAGAACTTGGTCACAAAATACTAACTGTGTTGCATGCTATTGCTTTAATATCGTTATCTATTGACAAGTTTTGACTGTTGAGCTCATCAAAATTTCCGAAGTGAAGTATTGGCTTATACCTATCTGGATAAGCCGTTGGTATCAAAAAAGGAGAGCCGAAGCTCTCCTTTTGTATTTCGTTGTATGTTCCCCTTGGAAAGGGGGAGGATAGTGATGGCAGCTTTAAAGCTTAAACGTACCCACCATACTGTCTAGGCGTTGCGATAATTCGCGCAGCTCCTGGCTCGAATGTGCCAGTTCGGTTGCTGTATCAGCAGTACGCTGGGTGGTCTCGTTGATTTCCTCTATATTGCAGTTGATGTCGTTTACTACTGTTGACTGCTCTTCGGTGGCGGTGGCAACCTGAGTATTCATATCGGAGATCAGGGTAATGCGGTCGGCAATCGAAACCAGAGCGCCAGACGCTTCATCGGCTGCCGAGACACCATTGGAGGTGAGCTGACGGCTTTGTACGATGGCGTTCACAGCATTATTGGCTTCTTCCTGAAGACGGTTGATCATGTTTTGGATCTCGTCTGTCGAGTCGGCGGTCCGGCTTGCCAGGCTACGTACCTCATCGGCAACCACAGCAAAGCCTCGGCCTTGTTCGCCGGCACGGGCAGCTTCGATGGCGGCGTTTAGTGCCAGTAGGTTGGTCTGCTCTGAGATACCGCGGATCACATCGAGAATACTACCTATAGCCTGGGTATTGTTGGCGAGTGATTCGATCACCTCACTGACATTAGACACGTCATTTGACAGTTGGCTAATGCTGTCACGTGCCTGTCCGACAACGGCCTGGCCGTTGTGGGTCTCGGACTCTGCATTGTGTGCCGCTTCTGCTGCCTGTGCGGCATTGCCGGCAATCTCGTTAACGGTTGCGCCCATCTGGTTGATTGCTGTCACAACCTGGATGGTACGGTCACGTTGGTTGTGGCTGTTATCAAGCGTAAGCTGTGCCTGAGATGCCACCGACTCTGCCGCGCCACGCAGAGAGTTTCCGGTTTCGGCCACTTCTTTTACCGAATAATGGATTTTTCCGATAAAGCTATTAAAGCCTTCCGATAGCTGGGCGATTTCATCTTTGCCTTCGATGTCGATGCGATGGCGTAGATCACCTTCTCCTTCACCAAGATCTTTGAATACGACAGCCAGACGCTCGATTGGGCGGGTAATATTGCTGCCGAGCCAGATTGCCAAAAGGACAAACACTGCAGCGATCCCGGCTGTCCAAACCATAATTTGGTTGCGTGCCTGATTCAGGCCGGCAAAAGCTTCTTCTTTCGGTAGTTCGGCAACAACATACCACTCCATTGACGGAATGTAGCTGGTGGCTATCAGGGTATCAGTGCCATTGATATTTGATTCGGCAACGTTGAAGTCGTTTTTATTCAGAAGCAGGCGGGAAACATCAGTACCGTAGAGCTTACTTAGATCACTGTTTCCCATCTTGCTTTGGTCTTTGTGCAGACGCACCATACCGTTGGCATCAGTAAGGTAAACGTAGCCTGTTTGCTCTAGCTTGAACTGGTTAATAAACCTGACCATCTCGTCCATAGATTTTGATAGACCGGCCATTCCACGCCCGTTAAGCTGCTGATAGTTTACAAACAGCTTTACCTCGCCATTGGCTTCCTGAAAAACGTTAAGCATTTTCGCATTACTGCTGTTGGTAAAGCCGAAGAACCAGCCATCCTGTTGTTGGTTCAGGCGGCGCAGAAAACCATTTTGGTTCCAGTAGTTGCCGGTGGTACGGTCTGCTACTGATGCATCAAACAGATTGTACTGAGTTCTGATATCATTGAGCTGCTGAATTAGTTTTTCTTCTTGCACCGGGCGTTTGTTCTCTTTATACATATCTGTGATAAAGCGATTTGTCGCCAGTTGGTGGGCCGCGGATTGTAGCTGTGACACTTCCTTGTCGATATTATTGCGGATCTGCATCAGTGTTGCCGGTAGCTCTGATTCAAGCAAACGGCTTTCTACCACGTTGCGGGCTTGGTTTTGACTTATTGCGCCTACGAGGACGGTTGAGGCTAGTACGGCGAGGATCATCGCCATAATCAGTTTCTGTTTAATGGTGAGCTGATTGAACTTCATAATGCTTAACTGCTTATAGATATAGTAATGAACGAACAGGTCGTTCATGGAAAAAGTAACCAATGACCCAATTAAAGCCATCTGTTAAAAGTCTCTCTATGAATGTATATCTGCCGATCCGTTACATAACTTTAGTGATAATTCTCACAATAACTCAGGTGTTTTTCTCTGAGGCTGTTTTTGCATCAGAACGACCAAAAATCGGCGTTGTGCTCGGTGGCGGGGGAGCGAAAGGCGCGGCTCATATTGGGGTTCTCAAGGCATTGGAAGAGATGCAGATCCCGGTGGATTACATTGTTGGTACCAGTATGGGGGCCTATGTTGGCGGCTTGTATGCCACTGGAATGAGCGCCGATGATATCGAAGCGTTGCTGACGACGGTTGACTGGGAAAAAGGCTACGAGGATAGGGTCCAACGCAGCGATCGCCGGGTCAGAGAGAAACAGCAGGAAGACCGGTTTCAGATCAACAGCGAAATAGGTTTCGATTTCTGGGAGTTGAAGGTGCCCAGAGGGTTTGTTCAGGGGCAGAGCATGGGTGAGATTCTGCGTTCGAGCTCTGGCAATTTGCCGACGATGAAGAGCTTTGATCAACTTGCTATTCCATACCGAGCGGTGGCGACCGATATTGAAAAGCTTGAGCCGGTTGTGATTGATTACGGAGACTTGTCTGAAGCGATGCAGGCCAGTATGTCGATACCCGGCATACTGCCGCCGATGGAGCTGCATGGCAATATGTTGGTCGATGGCGGGATCACCAATAATCTGCCAATTGATGTTGTACGAGCAATGGGGGCAGATATTGTCATTGCCGTTGATATCAGTAATGAGTTTAAACACCGTGATGAACTGAATAATTATTTTTCGGTCATGGACCAATTAACGGACTTCATGGTTCGTGCAAATGCTGATCGTCAGATTGAGAGTCTGGACAATGATGATTTTTTAATCCAGCCAAATATCCGTGAGATTAATACTGCAGATTTCTCCCGTATGCCGCAAGCCTATGAGAGTGGTTACGTGGCAACCATGGCGATGGAAGAAAAGTTGTCTAAGCTGGGGCGGACGACTTGGTTCCAGGACTATATCGACAACAAGCAGGTTCGCCGCCGTGGTCTGAGTTACCTTGATCAGCTTTATGTCGATGAAATCAAACTGATTAATAACAGTTCCTATGCCGATGACGTACTGCTGAACCGTTTGCAGCTAGAAGCCGGACAGAATATTTCTTCAGAGGAGTTGGCTGAAAGTGTCAGGAGCCTCTACGCCCTGGACCGTTTCGAGCGCATCGATTATCGCATTGAACAGCAGGATGACAAGAATGTCATCATGCTCGATGTTCAGAAAAAAAGCTGGGGGCCTAATTTTATTGATCTTCGCTTTGCCCTCGAAGATGACTTTCAGAACAGCACCGACTATTCCATTGGGGCTGCCTTTACGGTGACAGGTTTGACCGAGGCCGGGGCCGAGTGGCGTAACGAGCTGGAATACGGAACGGAGAAACGGCTTGCCACTGAACTTTACCTACCGTTTATCAAGGATCAGGAGTGGTTTGGCCTGTTGTCGGCCGAGTACCAGATTGCCGATAAGAACTTTATTTTTCCAGATCAAGAGCCCTCATTGGATAATATTGACCTGTTTATCCCGGCAACCTATACCGACTATACCTTTGACGGTTCATTCGGTTGGCAACCCCATTTGTGGCAGGAGTTCCGGATGGGGATGCGCTACATCGTCGGTGATACTGAGTTTAAAGGTAACAATGGGTTTAGTTTTAAGCGGGAAAGTAAAGAAGGTTATCTGCGTTACAGCTTAGATACCCTGGATGACTTCCTGCTGCCGAAGAAAGGTAATTTGCTAGAAGTTGAGTTGGCGTTGGCTGATAACGTTATAAAAATACTTGATGATGAGGATGCGGGTTCTTCTACGCATTTTGATATTCACTGGACCGGAGCCTATACCGTCGGCAAGCACACTGTGATGGGGAAACTGGAACTGGGCTCGGAGTCGTCAGGTATTGCGCCGAAGGAGATCGGGGGATTTCTTAATTTGTCGGGAATTCCTAAAAACAGTATGGCGGGTGAAAAGAAGGCGTTTACCGCTGCCATTTACCGTTATCATCTGTTGGAGCAGGATTTTGGCCTGTTTACATCCAGTGTATTTGTCGGTGGTTCGCTGGAATACGGCGGAGTGTTCAATGAGAGTTTACCTATCAACGAATTGCCCCTTTACCGTGCAGGTAGCCTGTTTGGGGGGATCACCACCCCGATAGGCCCATTATTGCTGGCATATGGCCGCACCGAGAAGGCGAATAATTCCTTCTATGTTTCTTTTGGTAGTGCGTTCTGATTCTTAATAATGAAGGTTTATGCGAAATTTGCGAATGTTGTAAAAAGAGAGTGATTTTTAATTTTAAGTTAAAAATGGTATGCTCGCTGGACGGTTTTGGTCTCTTGTGCATGTCTCAGTGTCTTAGTAATAAGAATCATAAGACGCACTGTGCAAAGATGATCAATCACTTCCAAGGATGTTTGGCCACTAGGCTAAACCTAAATATGAGGAATATGTCGTGCTTGAAGCCTACCGTAAACACGTCGAAGAACGTGCTGCTGAAGGAGTTGTTGCAAAACCACTTGATGCTGAGCAGGTTGCAGCTCTGGTTGAACTCCTGAAAAATCCACCAGCGGGTGAAGAAGCCTTCCTGCTGGATCTATTAGAAAACCGTATTCCCCCTGGTGTTGATGAAGCGGCTTATGTGAAAGCTGGCTTCCTCGCAGCCTTAACAAAAGGTGAAGCAGCTTCACCTATTGTTAGCAAAGAAAAAGCGGCTGAACTTCTGGGCACCATGCAAGGTGGTTACAACATTGAACCACTGATTGCTCTTCTTGATGATGCCAAACTTGCACCTATCGCCGCTAAGGCACTTTCTCATACCCTACTGATGTTCGATGCCTTCTACGATGTGGAAGAGAAAGCTAAAGCTGGCAATGACTTTGCCAAGCAAGTCATTCAGTCGTGGGCAGATGCCGAGTGGTTCTTGTCTAAACCTGAGTTGGCTGAAAAAATCACACTGACAGTGTTTAAGGTAACCGGCGAGACAAATACCGATGATTTATCTCCTGCGCCGGATGCTTGGTCACGTCCAGATATTCCTTTGCATGCATTGGCAATGCTTAAAAGTGACCGTGAGGGTATTGCGCCTGATCAACACGGTTCAATTGGCCCGGTTAAGCAAATTGAAGCCCTGAAAGAAAAAGGCCACCAGCTGGTTTATGTTGGCGATGTTGTGGGTACGGGTTCATCCCGTAAGTCGGCGACTAACTCCGTGCTGTGGTTCATGGGCGACGATATCCCGAATGTACCAAACAAGCGTGCTGGTGGTTATGTCCTGGGTGGCAAGATTGCCCCAATTTTCTTCAACACGATGGAAGATGCCGGAGCACTACCCATCGAAGTGGATGTGACAGCCCTAAATATGGGCGATGTAATTGACGTCTACCCATTCAAAGGCGAAGTTCGTAGCCATGACAGTGATGATGTCGTTTCTACTTTCGCCCTCAAAACAGATGTACTGATTGACGAAGTACGTGCCGGCGGCCGTATTCCGCTGATCATTGGCCGTGGTTTGACAGATCGTGCACGTCAGTCACTTGGTCTGGCATCATCTGATGTGTTCCGCCGTCCTGGCGAAGTAGAAGATACCGGTAAAGGTTATAGTCTGGCACAGAAGATGGTCGGTAAAGCGTGTGGTGTCGAGGGGATCCGTCCGGGCACTTACTGTGAGCCCAAAATGACGACCGTCGGCTCTCAGGATACGACCGGCCCAATGACCCGTGATGAGCTGAAAGATTTGGCATGTCTTGGTTTCTCTGCCGAGTTGACGATGCAGTCATTCTGTCATACATCAGCCTATCCTAAGCCTATTGATGTAAACACTCACCACACGCTTCCCGATTTCATTATGAACCGTGGCGGTGTTGCACTACGCCCGGGTGATGGTGTGATTCACTCTTGGCTAAACCGCATGCTGCTGCCTGATACCGTCGGTACCGGTGGTGACTCGCATACTCGTTTCCCGCTGGGTATCTCGTTCCCGGCCGGTTCCGGTCTGGTGGCATTTGCTGCAGCAACTGGCGTGATGCCACTTGATATGCCTGAATCTATCCTGGTTCGATTCAAGGGCGAAATGCAGGAAGGGATCACCCTGCGCGACTTGGTTCATGCTATCCCTTACTACGCGATTCAGCAGGGTCTGCTAACGGTAGAGAAAGCCGGTAAGATTAATGAATTCTCTGGCCGCGTACTGGAAATCGAAGGGGTAGAACACCTGACTGTCGAGCAGGCTTTCGAACTGTCTGATGCATCGGCAGAGCGTAGTGCAGCGGGCTGTACCGTTAAGCTGTCTGAAGAGTCTATTACCGAGTACCTAAACTCCAACATTGTGATGCTTAAGTGGATGATCTCCGAAGGTTATGGCGATCGCCGTACCATCGAGCGTCGTATTACCGCGATGGAAGAGTGGCTGGCAAATCCTGAGCTGATGGAAGCCGATAAAGATGCAGAGTACGCGCATGTGATCGAAATCGATCTGGCAGAGATCACCCAGCCGATCCTGTGTGCGCCGAACGATCCGGATGATGCCCGTCTGTTGTCTGATGTGCAGGGGACAGAAATCGATGAGGTATTTATCGGTTCTTGTATGACCAATATCGGCCATTTCCGTGCCGCAGGTAAACTGTTAGAGAAATTCGGTGGCCAACTCGATACCCGCCTGTGGGTAGCTCCGCCGACGAAGATGGATAAAGATCAGCTAACGGAAGAAGGTTACTACGGTATCTTCGGCCGTGCAGGAGTGCGTATTGAAACTCCGGGCTGTTCGCTGTGTATGGGCAACCAGGCACGTGTTGCGGATGAAGCGACGGTTATGTCGACCTCAACCCGTAACTTCCCGAACCGCCTGGGTACCGGTGCCAATGTTTACCTGTCATCGGCAGAACTGGCTGCGGTAGGGGCAATTCTCGGTCGTATTCCGACCAAAGAAGAATATCTCGAGTACGCCAAGCAGATTGATGCCACAGCGGCAGATACTTATCGTTATTTGAATTTCCATCGCATGGAGTCTTACACGAAGAAGGCAGACGATGTGATTGTTCAAACTGCAGTGTAAGTTGTCTTACTTGAGCCGATAAAACAAAGCCCTCGAGAGAGGGCTTTTTTACGGGCGAAGATCTTTGTCCTCTATCTTTCTACACGTTGTGTCTGTCGTTATTTTTTCAATAAACCCAGTTTCAGTACGCGCGCCACATTGGCTGAAGTGAGTTCAACATTCACGGTTGCATCACGCAGCGCTTCTTCGAGTGATACCGAACGAGGTACCACGCTAAATACGGCATCAATGCCATGGTCGTGCACCACATGGCAATCATTGGATAGACATCCGGCAATCCCCACCACTGGAATGCCATAGGTTTTGGCACAACGTGCCACACCGATAGGCGTTTTTCCGTGAATGGTCTGGCTATCTATCCGGCCTTCACCTGTGATCACTAAATCAGCATCCGCTAATTGTGCTTTGAGATTGACAGCATCCATGACGATATCAATCCCCGGACGCAAACTGGCTGATAGCAAACCGATTAACGCGGCACCTAATCCCCCCGCCGCACCTGCGCCAGCCAACTCTTTCACATCTTGGCCTAATTGCGCTTTAATGATTGCGGCATAATGCGCTAGGTTCGCATCAAGCTGTTCTACCATCGCTGGTGTTGCCCCTTTTTGCGGGCCAAAAACATGAGATGCACCTTTCGGGCCACACAGTGGGTTATCCACATCACAAGCGACTTCAAGGTTAATGGTCGCAAGGCGTGGGTCGACGTGCGCCATATTGATGGTTGCAAGGCGTGCAAGTGCACCGCCACCGTAGCCAATCTCTTTACCTGCTTCATCCAAGAGTTGAATGCCTAGTGCTTGCGCCATACCAATACCACCGTCGTTGGTGGCACTTCCGCCAATGCCAACAATGATGTGTTTGACACCACGATCGAGAGCGGCTTTGATCAACTCTCCAGTGCCATAAGTGGTCGTTTGCAATGGGTTACGTTGCTCGCAAGGTACAAGGTGTAAACCCGATGCGGCAGCCATTTCAATAATTGCGGTCTTGCCGTCCCCCATGACACCGTAGAAGCCGTCAACTTGTTCGCCAAGCGGCCCTGTAACTCGACACTCAACAATCGTGCCTTGCGTCGCATCGACCAGTGATTGCACTGTGCCTTCACCGCCGTCTGCCATTGGGAGCTTGTGGTACTCGGCATCGGGTAATACTTGACGAAAACCTGCTTCAATAGCAGTGGCAACTTCCATTGCCGATAGGCTTTCTTTGTATGAGTCTGGTGCGATAACAATTTTCATAGTGAATAGCCTTTAAACGAAGAAACCAAAAACACCGAAGATTAATGTCGAAACCACGGCAATCATTAAGCCTACCGCAGATTCGTAAGGAATAAGTTTTAAGCGCTCTTTAATGTCCATGTGTAGCGCACCGCCCGTAGCATGGAAGAAACTCCCGTGTGGCATGTGGTCAAGCACGGTTGCACCAGCATGGATCATGGCAGCACCAGCAAGGGCTGGGACACCAAGTTCTAGAATCGTATGGCTAAAGACGCTAGCAGCGACGGCAGTACCGGCTGTGGTTGAGGCTGTTGCGAGCGACATCATGGCACCTGAAATTGGAGCGAGTAGGTAAGATGGCAAGCCAGATGCGGTTAATACATCGATCAAACCTGCTTTGAGGCCGGAGTTGGCAATAATGCCGGCTAAGGTACCTGTACCTAATAGCATCACTGCAACGGGAGCCATGCGATTAAGACCTGACACTGCAAAATGGTTGGCATCACGGAAGCGCCCCATGACAACGGCACCGATTAAGCCACCCAGTGGGAGGGCGATAAGTGGGTCGACATTGAGACCAGCGATAGGGCGCAGGGCAAGTAGCGCGATTGCAACAAGCGGTGCAATGATCGCTGCGCCAAATTTAGGCAGGCGACTATGGTCAACGGCAACGACTTCGTGCTCTTGTACTTTGCTACCCTTATTAACCAGCTTCTTGGCGATGAAGTAGGCAAAGACCATACCGCATAAACCAGGAATGACACCAGCAGCCATGACAGAAGTGAGTGGAACATTGAAGGCGTCAGAAGCTGCGATAGCGTTAGGGTTCGGAGACATAACATTACCGGCTTTACCGCCACCAATCATGGCTAACAGGATTGCCATTTTGGAAAGATCGGCACGACGTGCAATCGCCAGCGCGATCGGAGCGACGGTAATAACGGCAACGTCAACGAAAACACCAACGGCCGTTAGAATCATCGTTGCGACAGCCAGAGCCAATAAGGCACGGGTTTCGCCAACTTTTTTTACTATGGTTTCAGCAATGGAGGTTGCCGCGCCAGATTCAATCAGTACGCCGGCAAGCACACCCGCCGCTAAAATACGTAATACTGCGGTGACAATGCCTTGTGCACCACCAATCATCAATCCAACCGTGTCTGTCAGTGAAACGCCACCGACAATACCACCGACGAGGGCACCAATGATCATGCCGTATGCGGGTGGAACTTTTCGTAAAATGAGGGTAATTGCCACAATCAAGGCCGAGAGTGCGCCGAGGGTGGATACTTCTACCATAATGATGCGTCCTTACAATGGAGGTGAGTGGGTCTCACCGTTAATTAGAATAAAAATAAGCAAGCTGTTGGAGGCGGCTACTCTAATCACTCTGATAGAAATATGCTTTGGGCAGGCGACCAAATATTATTGATGTGGATTTTGTTAAATTGTGCAGATGCACAATTTGACAAAATTACTGATGATTCAGTACAGCAAGGTACAGGCGAGTTTTGTCTTGTATGTCATTGAAATTTAATGATGTTTCTAGTTCTATTTTCTCAAGTCGATAGCGTAGAGTATTCCGGTGAATATGGAGTGCTTCGCAGGTTTGCGCTAAATCACAATTTTGAACAAAAAATGTCTTGAGCGTTTTGAATAAAATCCCCCGAGGATCGTTAGCGATGAGTTTGAGTAACGGTGCACAAAGTTGCTCGTGACGCCAAGCATCGTTTTTTAAGCCGTTAAGCAAAACGGGAAGCAGATGATTGTGATAGAACATGATGTCTTGATTATCTATCTGGGTCTCAAGGGTTGCTTGTGCTGTCAGGTAAGATTTGGCTAACCCTTGCAGAGAGGGGAAGTAACCTCCGAGCGCGATCTTAATGCTAAAACTGCCATCTTTGGCAGCACGTTTTACTAACTTTTTCGCTCGCTGTAACTCGATGTTTTTTGCCCAGTCGTCACCTTCTAAACTGATCGGTTTTAATACCACGATTTCATTGAGTGAGACTGAGGCAATACCGACGAGGTTATCACGTTCAGGATATTCGAGAAGGTGAACGACGCGTTGAAGGTGCTCAAGCGATAGTTGCTCGCCCTTGGTCGGGTAGACCTTCACAATTGCAGCAATACGCGGCTGGTTCAAGTCGAGGTTGAGTCGTTCAGCAATTGTCGTGAGCTGACTTTCGTTGAGCTCACTCCCTTGGATCAGCTGGAGCACCAGTTCTTCACGGTGGCGTTTGTCCCACTGGATCTGTGACATCAGTGCTGCCTGCTCGACAATCAGTTCCGCCG
>Ga0209272_10001512_pt1 | contig 14635 bp, 16 predicted proteins | sample tdDd002_FD_187125 | JGI IMG/M metagenome (GOLD analysis project Ga0209272, IMG submission 187125) | Marine sediment microbial communities from the Atlantic coast under amendment with organic carbon and nitrate - tdDd00.2 (SPAdes)... | ecosystem: Environmental > Aquatic > Marine > Coastal >... | reverse complement strand
AAAGCAGCTCAGGCAAAAGGCAAAGCGAAAAAGTTTGCTAAAGCTTCAGCCATGTATCAAGCCACATTTGGTTACAGAGAACACCCCAAATATATTATTGTGTACATCTTTGGCATGTTACACAAGCTTTGTCTGGAACTGGCACAGGAATGGGTACAACAAGGTAGACTAGATGAAGAATATCATGTTTTTGATTTAAGAGTTGAAGAAATATCAATGGCTCAAAAAGACGTAAACTTTGACTTAAGAACAGCTCGTGAAAAGAATCTTGAGGGATATAGAAGGGTTGAACATATTAGTGATTGGCCACTCGTTATAGACTCAAGAGGTAAAATCTATAAACCCACTATGGAAATAAAAGATGGGGATATAATCGGCGATCCTATTGCACCAGGTAAAATTGTGGGTCGTGCAAAGGTTTTAAGAAGTCCTTATGAAAAAGTGCTTGAACCAGGAGAAATTCTTATTGCAAGAGCAACGGAACCATCTTGGACACCTATCTTTATCAATGCAGCAGGTGTAATTATGGAAATTGGAGGACCGCTCCAACACGGTGGTATTATAGCACGTGAGTATGGAATCCCATGTGTAAGTGGTTTAGTCGGGATCATGGATATGGTGCAGGACGGCGACCTCTTAGAAGTGGATGGCTATAATGGCATTGTGAAAATATTAGAGAGTGGCTCAAGTGCTGAGGAAGCAGTAAATTAAAAGTATTGAAATATAGCAATAAACATAGCAATAAATATAGCAATAAATATAGCAATAAATATAGCGATAAACATAGTCAAAATAGTTTCAAAAAATAAGACAGGCAAGGGGTATTCACTATTTATACACCTTGCCTGTTTTCTTGTATGCATTCAACTGGGTCATGAGCTATAGTAGCTGTAAGTTCTGCGGTTAAACAGATTTATCTTCCATTAACTGTTTCAGTTTTTTATAGTCTTTAGCAATACTGTTTTTTACCATCCACTTCATTATGGGTTCTATGATTTTAAAAAAACCACTAGAGTCCCCTTCAACAATGGCAGTTACCATGCAAGCAGATGGTGTTTGCTCAACCATCCGTGTAAAGGTAATAGGGAATGAACTCTCAAGGGTTGTGGCTTTCACCATTTCACCGGGTTTATAGTCAATCACTTCAAACACAGAAATTATTTCTTTTCCAAGAAAGCTAGCTTCTTGATTATACTTCTGACCAAGACCAAGGGGCGCATTGTCAACAATAGAACACGCAATCATACCCTTTTGCCATTTAGGATTGTTTTCAAAGTTAGATATAAAATTAAAAACATCATCAGAGTTAGCTTGAATAGAAATCCTTTGAACAATTTTCATAAGGCACCTCCATATTTGATTATTACCGAATAAGAGGTGTTTTAATCAATAGGAATAAGAAGTGGAGTGCGTCTGTTTAAACAAATACATGTTCCTTACTCTGCAGAAATTAAGGCGTTTTTTATTCTAACTAAACCTTCTTCAAGGACAGACCTTGGACAAGCTAGATTTAAACGGATGTGTCCATCAGAGTTATCTACAAACATATCTCCACCTTCTAGTAAAACACCAGCATTTTTAGCAAAGAATAGAGGCAGATTATCTTCATTAGGGAGATAAGTTGAAATATCGATCCATGCTAAGTATGTTGACTCAGGAATATTAAAGTGTGCAAGAGGTAACTCAGCACGTATAAAATGGTCAAGGTATTCAAAGTTTTTATCAATATAAACATTAAGTGCATTTAGCCAGTCTGACCCATGTGCATAAGCCGCCTGAATGGCAGCAATACTTACAGGATTATCAAATGGATAGTGTCTTTCGTTCCACTTTGCTTGTATTTCTTCATTTGGGATAATGATGTTTGAGAACATCAATCCTGCCATATTAAAGGCTTTACTAGGAGACATACACGTTATGATTTGATCTGAGTCAGGATAGAGCTTTGCAAGTGGTATATGTGTATTCCCTGTTCTTAGTAAATCACAATGAATCTCGTCAGATATCATTAAAACATGGTTTTCTAAACAAATGTCACCAAAGGTTTTAAGCTCTTCTGCTGTCCAGATACGACCTGTTGGATTGTGCGGATTACAGAATATAGTAAGTTTTACTTTAGGATCAGATGCTTTTTTACGGATGTCATCAAAGTCCATTTTGTAAGTGCCATTTTCTTTAATAAGGTCAGATGTCACCAATTCAATACTATGGCGGTCTGCTGCATGTTTAAAGAATGCATAAGAGGGTGTGAGGATTAGTATTTTTTCATCGGGTTTACAAATATATTCAACGAGCTCATATAAAGCAGGTATTATTCCCGGAGATGTGTTTAGGTCATTTTTGTTGAATTGCCAATCATATCTTGACTTGGTCCAGTTCACCATGTCTTCATAGTAGTCGTTGTTAAATATTTTTGAATATCCAAAAATACCGTGGTCTATGCGATCTTTCATAGCATCTTGAATAATTTGTGGTGTTTCGAACTCCATGTCTGCAATCCACATTCTTATAAACTCATGGTCTTTATACGGAAACTGAATGTCACCAAAATCTGCAAACATATACTCCTTGTATCCATCTGTGTTCATGCAATTTGTATTTTGGCGATTAATTATTTTATCAAAATTATATTTCATAAGTAAAACTCCTTTAACATGGGTCATGATTAGAACTGTCGTTGATCAACGGTCGACTTATTGTACGTTTATTATTTCATGGAAGGTCAAAAAGATTCAAATTGCCAATTTCTCATTAAAATCAACTAATACGGAAGATGTCTCTTTAAAGTGGAAAAAGTTAACGTTTATGCACATAAATAAGAAATTCTACTGAGATTCATGGTAAAATTAAGAAAAAGTATCGTTATATGAAACAGTGGAGGCTAACATGTATAATATTCCGTCTGAAGTGGGGCAACGTATTCGATTATTTAGAAAAAGTAAAGGACTAACAATAGAAGCGTTGGGAAAGATAATTTTTAAAAGCAAAGCGACAGTTTCAAAGTATGAAAAAGGTGAGATAAGTATTGATATAACAACTCTTTACTCCATTGCAGAGGCCTTGAATGTTAAACTCGAACAGTTACTTCCTCCAATAGATTCTGTAAAAATGATTACACAGCAAAGTGTTCCTGAGTTTTTCAAAGATGTTTCAAGGTTGTATTCTTATATATATGATGGTAGAAATAGCAGTTTAATTCGAAATGTTATTGATATCACTGAGGATGTTGAGTCGGGTCAATTTAATGCGATGTTATACATGAATATAAAAGACTACGATAATTACCTGATCTGTGAAAATACTTATCATGGTGTGGTTGAGCATTATGACACCTTGTCAAAATTTGTATTAGTTAACCAGGCGACTCCAATTGAAAGTATCACCATTAGTATGATGGCTACTTTCGCAGATTCAGATGAACGTTGGGGACTAATGTCTGGGATTTCATTTAGACCTTTTATGCCAATCGCTACAAAAATGCTTATTTCTCATGAACCTATAAAAAAATCACCAGAGTTTCTTAAACGGTTGAAGTTTTCTAAAGAAGACTATAGGTATATGAAAATTTATAATATGTTTTCTGTGATGTAACTGAATAATAATAAACAATGAGTGTTTAAGTTGGTGAATAATAGAACGCAGGCAATAAATGTTTGCGTTTTTCTTGTGTTTGTATTATAGTGAAAATACAAACGCAAGGAGGTATTGTTTATGGATTTGCAAACGAAGTTTTGGGATGCTGATATAAATGAACTAGAGTTGGGATATGTTTTAGGTGAAAACAAGGCCTATAATTGCCTTGTTTGTGGGGAATTATTTGATTCAGACGAAATTTTCCAAGTCGGAGATAAGTTTGTAACTGCAAAACGAATGATGGAAATTCACATTCAAATGGAACACGGCAGTATGTTTGAACATTTAATAGGTTTACACAAGAACTATACTTCATTAAGTGACAACCAAAGAGAAGTCTTGGTGCGGATGCATAAGGGGTACTCTGATAAAGAAATCGCCGTTGACCTTGGGATTACAGAGTCGACCATTAGAAACTATAGATTTAAGTTTAAAGAAAAAGAAAAACAAGCCAAGGCATTTTTAGCCATTATGGGTACGTTAAATGTTAAAGAAGACAACACAAAAGCAATAGTTTCTCAAATGATAACGCCACATAAAGGAGCCACTCAATTAGACGAGCGGTACAACATAACGGAACAAGATGTTAAAAAGGCAATTTCAGCCCACATGGATGAAAACGGTGGTCTAAAGTCCTTCCCTTCTAAGGAAAAAAAGAAAATCATCTTACTTAGGGAAATTGCAAAGAACTTTAAAGCGGGTAAGTCATATAATGAAAAGGAAATTAACCGTGTATTAAAACGCATATATGATGATTATGCCCTTATACGAAGGTACCTCATTCAATACGGTTTTTTAGATCGAAAGAATGATGGTAGTGGTTACTGGGTGAAGTGACCAAACAAAGTTCATAATTTCTTCCCATTTTGACCTCATTCCTTAATAATTGTTTATGGTTCAGATAAGGTGCCTATTTTATAGTACTAGTAAGTATTAACGCTATAGAAACTTGTATAATAATGATCCAAAAAATCTTATGGTCTGAATGAATGAAGGGAAAATTAAATGAATAAGAAATTAGGTATTGTCGTACTTACAGTGGTTCTGCTACTGGGAACGTTAGCAGTTAACTTTGAAAACATAGCCTACTCAGTTATGGGCATGTTTGAAGAAAAAGTATCGTTTGAAGTTGTAGGTGACCAAGCTATTATGACAGGTACAATTGACTCAAGTACCATTAATTCTGTTGAAAGTTTGATCAAAAATCATCCAGAAGTGAAGACTATTGTTATGAAGAATGTTCCCGGTTCTATGGACGATGAATCAAATCTGATTGCTTCTAGACTAGTACGCAAAGCGGGGTTGAACACCCATGTACCTGCAGATGGAATGATTGCATCAGGTGGGACAGATTTCTTTTGTGCGGGGGTAGTAAGAACCATCGAAGTAGGTGCTGAAATTGGTGTGCATAGCTGGGCTGGTGATGGTGTAACCAATGCCAATACCCTAAGTAAGGATCATCCTGAACATCAGAAGTACCTAGATTATTACAATGAAATGAACATACCTCAGGACTTTTACTGGTTTACTATCCAGGCTGCGCCGGCTGAAAGCATTCATAATATGACCAGGGCTGAGCTTGTTAAATACGCATTAGTATCAGAGTAGAATACTGCCTGAGAGTATATTAATAATGGATAGATTATGACTTGAACCCTTTAAATTGTTGCTAAAATTTAGCTTGCAGTTTAAGGGGTTTATTATGTTAGAATAGGTTGATTCAATTAAAAAGTAAGGAAATGAGAGTTTTTAAAAGCTAAAATGAGTGGTTTCAGCAATTTGAATATTGTGTTGAATAGACTAAAATATTATGAAACAGGGTGAGGGATTTATATGGCAAAAGTTAAAATTGTACCACCTCGGATCAGTCCAAGTTCTGAATACAACCGAGTTCAGGTTAAAAGGTTAAACGACGAAGATACTATTTCTAATTTTGTAATGAACGATGGGCGCATTGAGTATGAAATCGCTAAACATGTGCGCTTGAGTGGTGGTGTTCTCAGAAATGTTACTGTTGAAGAAACAACATTAGAGTCTTTAGATATGATAGATATGCGACTTGAGAATTGTGACTTATCATCGTGTAAAATGACTTCATCGCGATTTGAAAGAGTTGAGTTTATTAATTGTAGACTTATGGGGACTGTATTTAGTGATTCTACTTTTAAAGACTGTATGTTCAAAGCATCAAAAGCCAGTTATTCAATTTTTGGTTTTGTTGACATTAAAAACTCATTGTTTGAAGAAACAATGCTGGAAAACAGCAATTTTCAAGATGCGACCTTCAAGTACACCTTGTTTGATGACTGTAACATGCAAGGCACACAAATGTCTGGCGCCAAACTGAGAGGCCTGGATTTAAGAACTTGTAATATTGAAGGTCTGGGTATTCGTATTGAAGATTTAAATGGTCTTAAAGTAACTCCGGTGCAGGCCGTGGATTTTTCAAGACTCATGGGGCTGGTTGTTGAACCTTAGTTATTGAATACTTGACCTGGCTTGGTATGTGTTCTCAATTTTAATTGTATATGTACAATAATAAAACCACCGGACAAAAGTCTGGTGGTTCTTTATTTATAGATGTATTAAATTGTATTAACCGGCTTGCTTTTCAGAAGATTCAACAGCTTGGTTAACTACATTTAAGATTTGTTCTCTAACGTGAGGTAGTAATTTACCTTCCTCACAGACACCACACTCGTTTAGATCGATGCGAATCTTAGGACACAGGTCAAATTGGCTGTACCAATCTTCGTATGTATCACGTAGATCAACCATATAATCACGAGGGATCATATCTGCTTCTGTACCACGGCTACGCATTTTGATTCTATCAATTGCTGTATCAACCGTAACGTCTAGGTAAATTAACAGTTTAGGAGGATTAATGTGTTGCAGCATATTGTGTAGTAATTCTTGGTAGATTCTAAGTTCGTCATCTGCCATGCTACCACGTTTGTTGATCGTTTTAGCAAAGATTTCATCACCGTAAATAGAACGGTCAAGAATAGCTTCTTGTCCACTGCTTTCTATTTCTTTAAGATCACGGAATCGTTCGTTAAGGAACATAACCTGGATAATAGCACTCCAGCGATCTTGGTCAGCGTAAAAACGATTTAACATTCTATGCTCAAGTGAATCCTCAGTGTCATCGTTCTTAAGTTCTTCAAACATTGGGATATCAAGGTGCTCTGAAATCATTCTGGCAACGGTTGTTTTACCAGCGCCGATAATACCATCAACTACGATAGACATATTTCTAAATTCTCCTTCGAATATGTAATTTCTTCTAAATGTGCTTGCAAAGGACATTCAACTTTCCTCCAAATCATTCAATAAGACAGATTTCATTTTACATGAGTTTAACCTGAAAGTAAAGATGAAACATACCACATATAGTTGTCAGAAAACTTATAAAATACCATAGGATGTGGTTGGCTTGTATTTTTATTCACCAAATTGGGAGCATGACTATTAATTATGTAAGAATGTATCTAATTTCAGGAAATTCGAGACGGATAACGGATTTACTGGAAGTAAAATTTATAAAAAATATCTATATAAAATGATTTACAAAAAATTCATGGGGCATATATGAAATATCTACTTGCAAATGGTTTGCATTTGCATCATAATAAGTTTATCAAAGCTAATTGAGGAGGATTCTCATTTATGAAAAATAAAGTTTTTATACTATTTATGGTTGTAACCCTGTTGGTATCTATGATGGGGTGTGCAGCACCTGTTGGAACTTCACAGGCAGAACCTGTTGCAACAAACGAAGACGAAAGCACTGAAGCAGTGAAAGAACTTCACATAATTACAACACTTTTCCCACAGTATGATTTTGTAAAACAAATCGCTGGAGACAAAGCTAATGTTGTTTTGATTGTGCCTCCTGGTGTGGAAGCACATGCTTATGAACCAACACCTCAAGATATTGTTTCCATCCAAAAGGCAGACTTGTTTGTTTATACAGGTGAGTCCATGGAACCTTGGGCGCATAAAATTATTGAGACTGTTGGAGAGGAAAATGTATCAGTTATTGAAGCTGGTCAAGGTCTATTTGAGATTGAAGCCGTTCAAGATGACCATACATACCATGAAGACCATGAAGACCATGAAGACCATGAAGACCATGAAGACCATGAAGATCATGAAGACCATGAAGATCATGAAGACCATGACGATCATGGACATGATCACGGTGGTGTAGATCCACACGTATGGCTAGACCCAGTGAAAGCACAAGGTATGGTTACAAACATTGTAGAAGGTCTTGTAAGAATAGCTCCAGAACATGAGATTTTATTCAGAGAAAACGCAAAGGCTTATATTGATCAGTTAGACCAGTTACATCATAAGTTTGAAGATGGACTTGCAATTACTGAAAGTAAAACAATTGTTTCAGGAGGACACTTTGCTTTTGGTCATTTCATCAATCGTTATGGGCTTAAGTATGAATCACCTTATATGGGATTTGCACCTGATGCTGAACCAACACCAAAGAAAATCGCTGAGCTGATTGATTCAGTTAAAGATAACAACACAAAGGCTATTTTCTATGAAGAACTGGTTGATCCAAAGGTCGCGAAAATTATAGCTGAAGAAACTGATGCAGAAATGTTATTGTTACATGCTGCACATAACTTGTCTAAAGAAGAAATTGAGTCAGGCATCACTTACATTAGCATTATGGAAAACAATCTTGAAAACCTCAAGATCGGTCTTGGTTCTAAAGAGTAAAAGTAGTGTATATATGGAGTTAAGGGGGGATAGATATGGATCTTACTAACAGAGAACTGCTAAAAAAGTACAACATTAAGTACTCAAAACAAAGAGATGCCATACTAACCGTGCTTAAAAATTATAGAAAACCTTTAACATCTGAGCAAATTTATGATGAGTGTCGTAGAGTGGTTCAAAATTTGAGTCTCTCTACGGTTTATAGGATATTAAATACCTTTGTTGATGAAGGTTTAGCCTTAAAAACAAATCTAGATAGAGAAAATAGATCATTGTTTGAATTGGAGAGGCATGAACACAGGCATCATCTACTGTGTTTGGGATGTAGTAAGATTGTCCAAATTTCTTCTTGTCCATTAAAACAGTACGAGTTAGAAATTCAAGATGAGTTGGGATACCATATTACATCACACAAATTAGAAATTTACGGGTATTGTCCTGATTGTAGAAAGGGACTCAGTCATGAAAATCAGAAGGGAGGCACATTAAATGAATAGTGTATTAAAAGTAGATTCGCTCAATGTGTCTTATGGAAAATATAGAGTCCTTGAGAATATATCCTTTAATATCGGTAAAGGTGATTATGTGGGGATTGTGGGGCCCAATGGGTCGGGAAAAACGACTTTAGTTAAAGCGCTGTTGGGTTTAATCCCATTTGAGTCTGGAAGTATTCATTTTGGAAATGGTGTTGAAACATCAAGACATAAAATTGGTTACTTACCTCAAATCGCAATTACAACAGACAGTTTGTTTCCAGCTAAAGTGAGCGAAATTGTAGAGATGGGTCTTCTTGTTCAAAAGAAGTTTCCAAAAATACTGAACCGTCAAGACAAAGAACGAGTTGAAAAAATCCTGATTGAACTTGGAATTGAAGATTTAAAACATCAAAAGATTGGTCAACTTTCTGGCGGTCAACAACAAAGAGTTTTACTTGCTAGAGCACTGGTTGGAAATCCTGAAATCTTAATTCTTGATGAACCAACAAGTGCACTGGATCCTAAAATCAGAGCGGATTTTTATAACATGATCGAAGAACTTAATAAAAAACGTAAAGTTACTATCTTATTAGTTTCTCATGATATTGGATCAATAGGTCAATACACCAATAAAATGCTTTATTTAGACCACAAATTGATTTTTTATGGTGACTATAAAGACTTTTGCCACTCAGGTGATATGACAGATTACTTCGGATTTGAGACCCAGCATAAGATGTGTTGGCAACATGGTGTACATTCTCATTCCCATGCTCCACTTAAAACAGAGTTAACGGACTTAAAACTTGTTGGAGGGGATGAACAATGATTTTAGAAGCCATTCAATATGGATTTATACAAAAGGCCTTAATTGCTGGAAGTTTAATTGCACTTTCCTGTGCATTTTTGGGTGTGTTTTTAGTGTTAAGAAAGTTTTCAATGATAGGTGATGGTCTTGCACATGTTAGTTTTGCAACGGTTGCTTTAGCATTACTCTTATCCATGTCGCCGTTATTATTATCCATACCTCTTGTTATTTTAAGTTCTTTTTTAATTCTTAAGTTAAATGAAAAAGCCAACTTACATGGAGATGCAGCAATAGGACTTGTTTCATCATTTTCTGTGGCTGTTGGTATTGTCATTGCATCGGTGGCTCAAGGTTTTAATGTGGACTTATTCAGTTATTTATTTGGGAGTATATTAGTAATAAGTGACTTAGATGTATACTTAAGTGTAGCCCTTTCTATCGTGGTAATAGGTGTGATCGTATTTTACTATCATGACCTCTTTGCAATCACTTACGATGAAAATTATGCCAAGGTTAGTGGTATGAAAGTTGAGTTTTTAAACTACTTGATTGCAGTTATGACCTCGATAACGGTTGTTTTAGGAATTCGTGTTGTGGGGACCATGCTTGTTTCAAGTTTGATTGTCTTTCCTGCAGTTACAGCCCTTCAACTGTCTAAAAGTTTTAGGGGGGCAATGACCATTGCAGCACTAACATCTGTATTATGTGTAATTGCTGGTGTATTTGCATCCTTCCAGTTTAATTTACCTACTGGAGGCACTATTGTAATACTAAACGCTATTTGCTTCGCTGGTGCTTTTACTATTAAGTTGGTTACCAACCAGTAGTAAGGCCCTATGATTCAGAGTCCTATGCGTAATTTAAGATTTTCTTGAATGATCTCCTTAAACGGATAACCGTTTAAGGAGTTTTTTTGTAAACACAACTTGCAAAAGCCTGTCTAGGACAGCTATATGCTCTGGTTACACGAGTACAATTTGGAAAATTCTAATATTAAGATACTTGACAAACTTCCCAATAGGCGTAAAATTGAAATAACCCCCATAGGGGGATTTTACGATCGCTTATTTACACCTAGGAGGAAGCATATGATAGACAAAAATGATCAAAGTATTGGTAAAAATAAGGCCGTAACCATATCAATGATTTTAACGCTAGCTTTACCAGCGATCATTGAAAATGTGCTCCAAGTATTCCTAGGTGTCGCAGATACATATTTCGTGAGCAAACTTGGTACTGAAGCTATTGCAGCAGTTGGTGCAACCAATCTTACGATGAATCTATTTATTTCTCTTTTTCTAGCAGTAAGTGTGGGGGCAACGGCTGTAATCTCCAGGTATGTTGGAGGAAATAATACCAAACAAGCAGTGAACAGCTCTAAACAAGCTCTGATTTTGGGACTATTCATAGGAGCTGTTTTCGGTGTGGTAAATGTTATATTTGCTCCACAAATTATGAGTATGTTAGGCGCAGAAGATGCTGCACTGGCATATTCAATACCCTATTATAGAATTGTCGCAGGTCCATTGTTTTTGGTTGGCGGTATTTACGCACTATCCAGTACACTCAGGGCTTCAGGTGATACTAAGTCTCCAATGAAAGCTGCTGCAATTTCTAATGTGGTAAATATTATTCTTGATTACATACTTATTTTTGGTATTTTTAATATCCCGGGGATGGGGATAAAAGGGGCGGCGTTGGCAACAACCATTGCGCGTTGTGTAAATTTGATTCTTCTAATAAGGGTACTGGGGGGATATAAAAGTCCACTTCATATTGACTTCACAAGTAAATGGACTATTGAACGTAAGACAATAAAGGCAATCCTTAAAATAGGGTTTCCAGCAGCAATAGAAAAAATTATTATGCGGTCGGGACAACTCTTATATGGAGGCATGATTATTTCAATAGGCACAGCAGCCTATGCAGCCCATAATATTGCAGGTACCATTGAGAGTTTTTCCTATTTGCCAGGTATGGGTTTTGGGGTAGCAGCGGCGACCCTAGTAGGCCAACAGTTAGGAGCCAAGCAAAAGAGCCAAGCGGTGAAAGCGGGAAAACTGTCGTATATGTTAGGAACAGGCCTCATGATGATGGTTGGCCTCGTGTTCTTTGTATTTGCCCGTCCATTAGCGACTTTGTTCTCAAAAGATAAGGAAGTCATTGACCAAGTCGTTATTGTATTAAGAATAATTGCTTGTTTCCAACCTTTTCTAAGTTCTACTTTGGTCACAACTTCAGCCCTCCAGGGTGGTGGAGACACCAAGTTTCCAATGTACATTTCTTTATTAGGTATTTGGGGTGTTCGTGTTTTGGGTGTTTATATTTTGAGTATTAAACTTGGGTTCGGTTTAGTAGGGGTTTGGTCCGCATATGCACTTGACGTTACAATACGTGGCACAATTTTATGGAAAAGGTTCATGAACGGACGTTGGCTATCTTCAAATGTTGTATAATAGTCATGAAAGGAGTGCCGTTTATGGGACAAGAAAATAAAGGACATCATCATCCACACAATAAACAGCTGATTAATAGAATGTCTAGGATCATTGGACACGCAGAGGCTGTAAAAAGAATGTTAGAAGAAGAAAAAGAATGTAGTGAAATACTTATTCAAATTGCCGCAGTTAAATCTGCACTTAATAATGTTGGAAAACTGGTACTTAAAGATCACATTAATCATTGTATAGTTGACGCAGTGGAAAATGATGATGAACAGGCACTTGATGAGTTAAATGACGCCATAGATAAATTTGTGAAATAAATCTACATTGTGTATACTGGTTCAGGAGTACACAATTTATTTGGAGGTAAAGAATATGGAAATCAAAAGATTTGAAGGCACTGGTCGTATGAGCCGTGCAGTTGTACATAACAATACTGTATACCTATGTGGCCAAACACATGGTGATGAAACTGCAGATATCAAAGAGCAGACGCGCGTTTGCCTTGAAAAAGTAGAAGACCTGCTTAACAAGTATGGTTCAGATAAGCGCCACATCCTATCAACTACAATTTATGTAAAAGATATGGCTGACTTCGCTGGTATGAATGAAGTTTGGGACGCATGGGTAGAAGATGGATTCGAGCCTGCAAGAGCATGTGTTGAAGCAAAAATGGCAAGAGAGTCTATTCTTGTTGAGCTAACAGTTGTAGCGGCTGTTAAATAATAATATTAATAAAATCGGAGCACACTTAAATGGGTGCTCCGATTTTTTTATGGATGTAGCTGAGCCAGTGATATCAACAAGCATCAATTTAGCTTGGTTTTAGCAGGAGATAATGAGATACACTAGGAAGTTTAAAATTGTTATATAACAACAAAATGCTTAACAATTTTATCTATTTCACAATCTCTTAATGAAATATTCTAAAAATAGGAGTATTATATATATTATTGAGAAAACGCTATGGGCTAGAGAAGGGGAGAAACATGAAATACTCAATGCCAATACAAGATTTGATTAAAAAACGTAAGTCTGTAAGGACTTATACTGGGGAAGCACTAAATGAAGTAAATAAAAACGAATTAGCGGCATTTATGAATGAACTGTCAGGGGAAGAACATAGATTTGAGTTGATTGATTTTAGCTTTAAAGAAGGTTCAAAAATCGGAACTTATGGAATGATCAAAGGAGCTAATGCTTACATTGTAGGTATTATGCCTAAACGAGAAGGTTGTAATCTACACGCCTCTTTTAGATTTGGTTATGACTTTGAGCAAATCGTATTAAAAGCTACTGAACTAGGTTTTGGAACATGTTGGATGGCAGCTACCTTTAACAATGGTGATGTATCTAGACTGGTTGACTTAGACAGTGAAGAGCAAGTTGTGATGGTTTCGCCAATCGGCTACGCTGGAAAAAAACGTACAGCTGAAAAGCTGACAAGATTCTTTGCCAAAGCAGATAACCGAAAACCTTGGTCAGAACTATTCTTCAACCAAGATGAGACAATGCCATTAAGTCAAGCGGATGTAAATGGCTATGGAGAAGCATTTGAAATGGTCCGTATTGCGCCATCCGCTGCAAACTTACAACCGTGGAGAATCATTAAACGAAATGATAAGTTTGAGTTTTACGCGGCAACAACGTCTTACGCGAGCAAACCAGATCAGAAAATTGATATGACTTACAATGATATGGGGATTGCTTTGGCTCACTTTGAGCTCACTGCTAAAGAACTTGGTCTAGTAGGTGAGTGGAAGTTAATGGACTGTGATATGACAGGTTTAGGTGAGCAAATCTTTGTTGGGACTTGGAAGTGTAAGTAAGTCATAAACAGGTGGATATCATATAAGTAAACATTATGAGCAGTCCAAAGTGGGCTGTTCTTTTTGTACCATAAAAGTATAAACTAATAAAACAAAGTTATATAATAAAAAAATCCAGTGTAAAGACAAAATCTTTACACTGGATTTTCATTTTAATTGGGACTATATACTGTCAATAAGTGTTTCAATCATTTGTAGCTTCTGAGAAATATCCTCAGATGTAGAGGAACTATCGCTTCCCGTTAAGTACTTCTCAACAGCATTCAATTCATTAATTATAAATACTGCACTCCCAACTTCAGGAGCTGCCTCAAGTATATCTTTAGCTTGTTTTACCCAAACGAGGCACATGGAAACTTGGCTATGTTCTCTAAAGTTATTTCGTATAAATTCGATGCAAAAGTTTAGTGTGTCTTTCTTTGATTGATCCATAAAATACCTCCAAAGTTGATGTATTTTAATTATATCCATATTAGATGCTTATACACAAGAGATTATTGTAAACAATGTGAAGCACATCTGTAAACAATATGTGTACACTCTGGGGATTATATTGGATTGTAGACTAAAACAGGGTATAATTAACTTAGGTGATAATATGAAAAAAATAGCGTTAATGTTAGTTATGGTACTCATACTTTCAGCTTGCGGTGCCCCTACTACTTCGGTGACAAATGAACACGCAAGTGGTGGAAATCC
>Ga0209272_10001509_pt1 | contig 14647 bp, 11 predicted proteins | sample tdDd002_FD_187125 | JGI IMG/M metagenome (GOLD analysis project Ga0209272, IMG submission 187125) | Marine sediment microbial communities from the Atlantic coast under amendment with organic carbon and nitrate - tdDd00.2 (SPAdes)... | ecosystem: Environmental > Aquatic > Marine > Coastal >... | reverse complement strand
GATTTAGCGGAGCGCACGATAGCGTTGAGGAGGTATCTTTGACATTGATGCCAAATTAATTCAAATACAAGAAGAAGAACTTCGCACACAAGTGCCTGGTTTTTGGGATAATCCCAAAGAGGCCGAAGTGCAAATGAAGAAAGTTAAGACACTTAAATCGTGGGTTGAGTCCTATGATGAAGTGAAAGCGGCCGAAGACGATGTCGTCGTTCTTTATGAATTTGCTAAAGAAGGAGAGGCTGAGCCAGAAGAGGTTGATGAACAATATGCCTTAACTAAAAAGCTTCTTGAAGAGTTGGAACTGAAAAACATGCTTCGTAAGGAGGAGGATCAGATGGGAGCCATCCTTAAAATCAACTCCGGAGCAGGAGGAACAGAGAGTCTCGATTGGGCAGGCATGCTTTATCGAATGTACTTGCGCTATGGAGAAGCCAATGGTTATAAGGTTCGCCAATTGGAGTATCAGGAAGGCGACGAGGCTGGTATTAAATCTGCTACTTTGGAATTTGAGGGCGATTTTGCTTTTGGTTTCTTAAAAGCAGAAACAGGCGTTCACCGCTTGGTGCGTTTGTCTCCATTTAATGCCGCCAATAAACGAATGACGACCTTTGCTTCAGTCTACGTTTACCCAGCAATTGACGATTCTATCGAAATAACTGTAAACCCTGCAGATGTGACTTGGGATACCTTCCGATCGGGTGGAGCAGGAGGACAGAATGTGAATAAGGTGGAAACAGGCGTTCGCTTGCGACATGCACCCACTGGCATCATCATAGAGAACACCGAAACACGCTCGCAACTGGGAAATAGGGAGAATGCCATGCGCTTGCTTAAATCGCAGCTATACGAGTTAGAATTGCGTAAGCGACAAGAAGAAATTGATAAGATTGAAGGCTCCAAGAAAAAGATAGAGTGGGGCTCACAAATTCGCTCCTACGTAATGCAACCCTACAAAATGGTAAAAGATGTCCGCACAGGTCACGAAACCTCAAATGTACAAGCTGTTTTAGATGGCGACTTGGATGGCTTCATTAAAGCCTACTTAATGGAGTTTGGTGGGGAGAGTAAAGACGATTAATCAACTTTATTTATCCGATGAATTATTTACGTCTCGAAAATTCATTGGATAAATTGATTCATGATGAGGATTAAAATTTATCTGATAAATTATTTACAATATGAAAGTTTATCGGATAAATCTATTCATTACCAGATCATCATACAAGGCCTAGTTCTATAGCAATGTTTTTATTCACCAGACTGCCATTTCGCTTGTTTGCATAGTCAACTGCAGAAGAAAATTCCCAATCGGTATTACACTTTACTAATTTCGCTGCACTTGGATTACTATGGATGTAATTAAAGCAATTTTTTAGATGATAACTTATCGCGTGATCGGTATTTATTACACTTATACCATTATCAGAATACCAGGTATTATCTATTGTTTCAATTTTATCCAGACAATAAGATTTTGTACGTGCTCTAAAAAGTGATCCCGACGTATTCTCATCTTTATTAATAGCTCTTGTATAGGAGTGTAGCATTGTGGCTATTGAGCTATTAATACTTCTCAATTTTTCATTTTTCTTGTTGGGATTAACGATTAGATCTGTGGAATTTATGCGCACCATTAAATGAAAATGGTTTGGCATTAAACACCAGGCAATAATATCGGCATATGGGAGTAAGTGTGTCCTTATTTTCTTGATAAAATAGAGGTAATTATCTCTTTTGAAAAAGATTTTTCTTCTATTATTCCCCTGATTCAGGATGTGATAGATGTGTCCACTCTCAAAATCCATATTTCGACATTTAAGTTCAATAGAAATATAAGCTTAATTCCTGGTTTGAAAAAACTTATGATGCGTAAATGAAGGATCTAAAATGATTTAATTTATCCGATGAATCGCCTACATCTCGAATAATCATCGGATAAATTGATTGATCGTTGAGAAATTATCTGATGAATATTCATCTTGGTTATTTATTCATCAGATAACTAGATAAAACAAAATGGTAAAAGATGTGCGTACAGGCCACGAAACCTCAAATGTACAAGCCGTTTTAGATGGCTTTATCAAAGCCTATTTAATGGAATTTGGTGGAGAGAATAAAGACGACGAATCAATTTTTTTATCCGATGAATCGTCTACATCTCGAAAGTTCATCGGATAAATTGATTGATCGTTGAGAAATTATCTGATGAATATACTTCTTGTTTAGAATTCATCAGATAATAAGATATAACGAAACGGTGCAAGATATTTTAGATGGTGACTTGGATGGCTTTATCAAAGCCTATTTGATGGAGTTTGGTGGGGAGAATAAAGACGACTAATCAATTTAGATTGATATAAATAGTTAGAGGAGTAGGGACTTTAGGGTTTCTGCTTTTTTGTGCTTGATTCGATATTATTAAGTTAGAAGAAAGGAATCTTTAAAATAAAAGTTGCTTTTATCTTTTTCAGAGTCTGAATGTTGTATGTAGTGGAAATGTGTCTCTCGTTTGGTTTTGAATGCCCTATGCAGTGAAAATGTTGCTCTCGATGAGGGGTGAATTCTGTATACTCTAAGCTTGTACCATAATCAATTGCATGGCTGTTTGTATCTCACTCATTAGTCCAATTCGTTTCATATCGAAACATTTGCTTTCTGTTTCTGCTTTGGTAAGACTTTTCAGTGACTTTAAATAGAGTTCTTTTGCTTTTCCTGTATCTCCTAATTCAATATTTATCTCCGCTTCATGCTTAAGTAATTCGCCGTACAAATCAAGTTTGAGATAATTACTTTCCGTTTCGATATGCATTAAATCGAAATGCTCCGAATAACAAAGCTCAAGTTCTTCAAGTGCTTTTGTGTATTGTCCCTTTTCCTTTAAACCAATTACTTTAGCAACACCTCTGCCTATTGCTTCAATTATTTGAAGAATAAAGTCTTTGTTTTGTATCATAATCCGATAGTTATTGTATAAATGACATCATTGAGTAAGGTGTAATTTTAGAATGATATGGGCTTAAGTTGTTATGATTTCTATTTCATTATCGACGTGGAATAACTTCATCTTCTGTATAAAACGATGAAGAAAGATGACAAAGCTAGCGGTAGCTACAATGATCATATAGATTGAATAATTTCCGTAAATATCACTAATCGATTCAATAGTTTGGTTTCCATATTTAAAGTGTAACCACCCTGAAAATAATCCAATAAAATTCACAAATGAATGTAGAATAATAGTTATTCCTATACTTTTTGTTTTGTAATAAATCCAGCCAAAGAATACCCCTAATGGTATGGCACCTATTATTTGGTATGGATAAAAATGAACCAATCCAAAAATGATGGCTGATGAAATAATTGCTTTTATTGGTGAGTATGTACTTAGAAATCCTCTTAATATATATCCACGGAAAATAATTTCTTCAAAAATTGGAGCTAATATTAAAGAACTTAATAATGATACAATTGAACTGAATGGGTTCAATGGTATAATATCAGGATTAGTGAAAGAGAAAATTAATTTTGAAAGAGGTGTATATATGCCTAGTTGAAATGTAATCAAGATTATTAGTGGTATTGGAATTAACCCAATATACTTTAAACTAAAATTATAAGTTATTTTCTTTTTGATATTGATCAGATGAATAAAAGCAATTACTGCTAAAAAACTAAAACCAACCGATATTAACATCACAACTTCAACATTAGCATTTTTAAGAAATATTTCTTTAAGGAGTATGCCTGAACTACCAAAAATCATGAAAAGTATAAGTAGTAATATGGCTTGTATAATTGTGCTTGGGAAGATGTTCTTCATGATTTACATTTTATTTAATATGATGAGTCAAATGTACATATATAAAGAATAAGATTTACATGTCAAATATGTCAATTTGGTAAGGAAGACGTGTGTTATTCACAAACCCCAAACACATAACCTCTATTCCTCAGCTCATCTATCAAAAGAGGCAATGCGTAGCGCATATTGGTTTCTGATTTCACATGATTGTGGAAAAGAATAATGGAGCCAGGGCGGATACTTTTAAGAATGGCTCGGTAACATTCTTCAGGTGTAATATCTTGGCGGTAGTCTTCACTGAGAACATCCCACATGATGATTTTGTAGTCCTTTAAGAGCTTTTTTGCCTGAGAACGTTTAATCATCCCGTATGGAGGTCGAAAGAGTTTAGAATCGATGTATTGACTCGCCAACTTTACATTATTGACATATTTCTGAGTTTGATTGGTGAAGCCACGAAGGTGGTTGTGAGTGTGATTGCCAACCACATGTCCTTCCTCAAGAATTTGTTGATAGATCTCTGGAAATTTTCTCACATTATCGCCCACACAAAAGAAGGTGGCCTTCACATTTTTTTCCTTGAGTAGGTTCAGAGTCCATGGCGTCGATTCAGGAATAGGTCCATCGTCGAAGGTAATGTAAACCACTTTTTCTCCAGTGTTGTAATCCCAGGTAAGACTGGGAAAAAGGCGTTTAATAAATTGTGGTATTCTTACGAATCGCATAAAATAAATGAATTTGATCCATCAAAAGTAAAAGTCTTGCTGGGAAATGCATAAAATATAAGAAAATATGTTTTCATCACTTGCTGCATTTGACTTGATTCGCTGTAGTCAGATGTTAAAAGTTTGAAATTCACTTGCAGAGATTAAACAAGTGTTTAATTTTGACAAAAATTTAAAGATAATGGAAGATAGTAGAAGTAATATATTGAATGCATCAGCTCAGCTATTTGTTAAAAATGGCTTTGATGGGACTAGTGTGAGACAAATAGCTAAGGAAGCTGGTGTTAATATTGCTATGATCTCCTATTATTTTAAATCGAAAGAAGGGGTCTTGGTTCATTTGATAAATGAGACTTCAAATCAAATGTTGGAAAAGACGAAGCACATAAAGGATATGGATCTCGCGCCTCGCGAAAGAATATCTCTATTGTTTCGAACATATGTAGATCATTTTGTAGATCACGATTTGGTGAGTTATGTTTTTGGAACAGAATTGTCATTAAACCGGAATAAGAACATTGTAGATTTAATATTAGCTATTATAGATAGGAATGACAAATACATTCAAAACTGTATAAAGGAATGCAAGCCCGATATTGACGATACGATATGTAAGGTGATGCCAGTTATGATACTTGGAATGGTTAATAAGGCTTTGTCTACTCCTACAGCAATGGATGTTGCTCTAGGCGATGAGCGTTTTTCAAGTAAAAATAAAAGTGAAGTCAGAAAGATTCTACATTTATTTGTTCAAGACTATTTGAATTTGCAATTGGGAAAATAGTGAATTAAAATATTGTAATTAAACCGTGATGTGAGTTGCGCGTTTTTTTTACGTTCACAGATTAAACAAACGTTTAATTAATAGATTGAAATTATAATAAGAATATCTAAATATTAATTTAATGAGATCAATAAGATTACTAAAAGTAGGATTTATTTTATCCTTATTTCTTTTTGGCTGTAATGCTAAAACAGAAGTTGAAAAGGTCGTTAGACCTGTAAAAGTTCTTCGAGTAGTGAGTCGAAATAATACCTCTATTCACACTTTTCCTGGAAAAGTAAAGGAATCTAGAGAAGTGAAATTGGCATTTCGAGTACCTGGTCCTTTGGTACAACTTAATGTTAAGGAAGGTGTTTTTGTAAAAAAGGGTGCTTTGTTGGCAGAAATTGATTCTCGTGATTTCAGAGTAAATCTGAAGGCGGCTAAAACCAATTGGAGTCATGCTAAGGAGGAAGCAAAACGTTACCAAGAACTCTATGAAAAGAAATCAGTACCTGAGAGTATTAAGGAACAGGTTGAGGTGGCAGCTGCTGTGGCAGAATCTAATTTTAATAAGGCAAAAAATGCCTTGAATGATACCAAGTTGTTTGCTCCTTTCGATGGCTATGTACAGACAAAAATGGTAGAGAATTATGAGAAAGTAGGAGCTGGTCATCCTATTTTGACTTTGCTTGACGTTTCAGTTCTTGAGGTGATTGCAGGTGTTCCAGAGAGTATTGCGAGTCATTCGAATGATTTTAAATCTTTCTCTTGCACTGTTAAAAATGGTGAGACTAAAACGATTAAGGCTCGATTAAAGGAAATAAGTAAGAAGACAAGTGCTGATAATCAGGTGTATCCCATTAGAGTATATCTAAACAAAGATGAAGCGAAAAATCTTCGTCCTGGAATGAATGCCAGTTTAAATATTGAGATTAGCGAAACAAGTACCGAAGATGGCTTTGAGCTTCCAATCGCATCTGTTGTTAATTATAAAGGAAAGAGTATTGTTTGGGTTTATAATGAAAAGCAGAAGGTGGTGAATCAGCGCGAAGTAAAAGTAGTTCGTTTGCTAGCCAATGATAAGGTTTTAGTTCGAAAGGGTATTCGTACAGGAGAACAAATTGTGGTTGCTGGTGCGACTTTCCTAATCGATAAACAAGCGGTGAAGCTATTGACTGAAAAAGCTAACTCTAACATAGGAGGTCTCTTATGAATATCGCTAATTATTCGGTAAATAATAGAGTCGTCATTTGGGTTGCCGTATTCTTTAGCCTCGTTGGAGGTATCTTCTCTTATACAAAGTTAGCAAAGCTAGAAGATGCTGAATTTACTCTTAAAACAGCATTGGTTATCACTCAATACACGGGTGCTTCTCCTCATGAAGTTGAATTGGAAGTAACTGATGTGATTGAGCAAGCTGTTCAAGCGACTAAAGGTCTCGATTTTATCGAATCAGAATCAAAAGAAGGCTTATCAATTGTAACCGTAGAGATTAAAGGGAGTAAGAAAACTCACGAGATGCCTCAAATCTGGGACGATTTGAGAAGAAAAGTAAATGATTGCAGGCCTTATTTGCCGCGAACTGCTTATCCTATGGTCTTGGATGATTTTGGAGATGTGTATGGTGTATTTCTTTCTCTTTCGGGTGAGGGCTATAGTTATGCAGAGCTTCATGATTACTCAGCCATGCTGAAACGTGAGCTTTTGATGGTAAAAGGGGTAGCTAAGGTGAAGCTTTTTGGAACAAAAACAGAGAGTATTGAGATCAATTTACTGAGTTCTCGAATGGCAAGTTTTGGCATTAATCCGGGTCAGGTTATTGGTATATTAAATGACCTAAATTCAAGATGGGATAATGGACAGATTGAAGTTGATGGGCAGCGAATAAAAATCAGAGATAGAAGTAGTTTTAAGACTGTTGAAGAAGTTGGTGATTTGGTGATTCAAGATTATAGTAATCAACAGATAAAACTTAAAGATATTGCTGAGATAAAAGAAGCATACCAGCAGCCAGTCAAGAACTTAATGCGTTTTAATGGAAAGGAGTCTATTGGCTTAGGTTTATCCATGTCCTGGGGTGTTAATGTAATGAATGTTGGGGCAGATATTGATAAACGATTGGCGGAATTGAAAGGGCAATTACCCATAGGTATGAATATTGAAAAAGTTTATTTCCAATCGGATGAAGTTGCAGAATCCAATAGTTTGTTCATGACGAATCTTGCAGAGTCAGTCGCTATTGTGGTGGTAATTCTTCTTCTGTTTATGGGTATACGTTCAGGCTTACTGATTGGGAGTGGGTTGATTCTTACAATACTCGCTACATTTATTGTGATGCTAGCTGGCGATATCGCTTTGCAACGCACATCGCTGGCTGCGATTATTGTGGCAATGGGAATGTTGGTTGACAATGCCATTGTAGTTACGGATGGTGCACTTGTGGCTTTGCAGAGGGGGCATTCCAGACGAAAATCTGCACTCTTGGGAGCTGAAACAACAATTTGGCCTTTGTTTGGAGCAACTTTGATAGCCATTTTAGCCTTCTTACCAATTTATATGGCTCCGGGTTCTGTTGGTGAAATTTGTAAATCGATGTTTCAGGTTTTAGCCATTTCATTAGGATTGAGTTGGCTTTTCGCTGTGACACAGAATGTGCTTTTTAGCGACAGTTTCCTAAAAGTGAACAAAAGTGCGATGAACAAGGAGCCTTTTTCAGGAAAAGGTTACAAGATATTCGAGAAGCTTTTGATGAAGGTACTTAGCCATAGATTCATATCACTGACTGTGGTACTGCTTGTATTGGTTGGAAGTTTAATGGTTTTCGGAAAAGTGAAAAAACCATTCTTTGTTGAATTAACGAAGCCTTTGGTAACTGTGAATTATTGGTTGCCCGAAGGGAGCGATATAAAAGAGGTTGAATCTGATTTGAAAGAGATTGAGCAATTTGTAATGAAAATTGATCATGTGAAGTCGGTCACGACAGCGATTGGTGAATCTTTACCTCGATATATCTTGATGGCTGAAGTTGTTAAGAACAACTCATCATACGGACAGCTCTTAGTTAGAACAGATGAGTTTGATAATCTGGATGAGGTGAGAGAGGCAATTGATACCTATATCAAAGAGAATTATCCAAGAGCAAATGTTCATTTAAAGTTATTGTTGGGAGGTCCACCTTTGGAGTTTAAGATTGAGGCTCGATTTATGGGACCCGATCCTGCTGTTTTGCACAATTTGGCAGATCAAGCTAAGGATATCATGCGCAATGAGAAGTTGGCAACTAATGTTCGTGATGACTGGAGACAGAAAGTGATGACTTGGGAGCCAGTTTATAATCAAGAGAAAGGAAGACGTGCTAATGTGAGTCGTCAACAAATGTCAACGGCATTGCAAGCGGCGAATGACGGCGCAATAGTTGGTCGTTTTTACGATGGCGATCAGGCTCAAAGTATTCTGCTAAAAGTTGTTGATGATACCCGTGATCAAAATAATCAATTACAATACCTTCCTGTTTGGGGTGGTGGTGCTTCTGCTACTATACTTGATCAGGTTCTTGATGGATCTCAAATGGCATGGGAAGACCCTGTGATTCGCAGATATAACCGACGTCGTTCGATTACGGCTCAGTGCGATCCGATATCTTCAGACATAACAGGAGACCAGTTGTTAGCAGAACTGAAAGATAAAATTGAAGCCATTCCATTGCCTGAAGGTTATTATTTAATGTGGGATGGCGAGCATAGAAAACAAGTTGAGGGTAATGAGAATGTTGGCGCCTTTTTCCCATTAGCAATCATTTTGATGATGATTATTATTGTGATTTTATTCAACTCTTTCCGCCAGACAATGATCATCTTCTTGATGTTACCGCTCTCTTTTATTGGTGTAGCTAATGGATTATTTGTCTTCGATAAAGCTTTTGGTTTTATGGCGATTGTTGGATTTCTTGGTTTGTTGGGAATGGTAATTAAGAATGCGGTTGTTCTAATTGATCAGATTAATGTCTTAATAAAAGAAAAATCGCCAATTGAGGCGGTTGTTGAATCAGCTATTTCAAGAATGCGTCCGGTGATGATGGCAGCCTTAACAACGATTCTAGGTATGATTCCTTTGATTAATGATGCCATGTATGGCTCAATGGCTGCAACAATCATGTTCGGATTGCTTTTCGCGACTATCCTAACACTATTTGTTGTACCGCTATTCTTTTGTTTGTTCTACAAAATTAAGATTGTTGATTAATTGAAATTATAGATGTGAGATAGTGATGTTTCACATCTATCTTAAAAATAATAACACCATGCGATATAAAATATTATTAGTGTTTATGGCTTCAATCGGCTTTGCAAACCTCTCGATTTCACAAGAGGTGTTGAGTTTAAAGGAGTGTAGAGAGTTGGCTAAAGAACACAATCAGAATGTACGAAATGCAGCCTTAAATGTTGCGATTTATGAAAGTCATCTAAAATCCAATAAAACGAATCAGTTACCTAAGTTAGATTTTTCGGCTAGTTTAACTCGACTTGGAGATCCTCAAGTGACAAAAATGCCAGCTTTTCAATTGCCTAATATGGATGGGAGCCCTAGTGGTGTCCTGTTTCCTGGAGGAGTACTTTATGAAGCACCAGAGAACCTATATAAGCTAAACTTGTCTTTGGTTCAGCCTATTTATATGGGAGGTAAGTTGAGGAACTTGAACAAAATTGGTCAAAAACAAGTTGATTTATCTAAAGAGAATCTTCGTTTGGAGAAATCAAATCTCTTATTGTCTACTGATGAGACTTATTGGTTAATCGTTTCCTTGAAGGAAAAATTGATCTTAACCAAAGAAAGTATCAAATTTATTGAAGAGTTTAAAAAGGATATTAATAACCGATACGAAGTTGGATTGGCCACAAAGAATAATGTTCTAGAGGCTCAAGTTAATCTTAATCAAGTAAAACTAGCTAATATCGAAGTTGAAAACGGATTCGATTTGGCGAATATGTCTCTTAACCGTTTAATTGGCTTTCCTCTTTGGCAGAAAGTTCAATTGAAGGACTCTATGGTAAATAAAGCGACTCTTCCTGATTTTGAAGTAGCACATAAAACGGCTTTGGCTCAACGACCAGAATTAAAGATTAGTCAACTGGCTGTCGATATGGGAGAACTTGGTGTTAAAATGAAGAGAGCTGAGCAATTGCCTAGTCTTAATGTTGGTATTAATAGCTTCTATGGTAATCCAAATCATTTCGGTGTCGACGAAGGAGAGACTTCTTGGAATGCCTCTGCAAAATTAACGGTTCCTATTTTTCACTGGGGTGAGAAAAGACAGGCTGTAAAACGTAGTAAAATTGAGCATCAGCAGGCTGTTAATGAATTGGAAAAAAACAGAGATCTAATTGCCCTCGATGTACAGCAATCTTTATATGGTCTCAAAGTGGCTATCTCTAAAATGAGCTTTACCGAAACCTCTTTGGAGCAGGCAGAAGAAAATTTGACAATCACGAGAAATAATTACAACGTGGGTGTGGCTTCAGTAACTCAGGTGCTCGATGCACAAGTTTCCTGGCAATCATCATATAGCGATTATATTGATGCAAAAATTGCTTGTCAACAGAAGTATTCAGTTTATCTGAAAGCCATAGGTGAGTTGGATCAGATCTAATGCTGACCTATATCTCATTAAGGCTAAAATTAAGAAGTGGGGATGTTAGTACATCCCCACTTTTTTTATTCATTTACTACGAGTTCTTTTTTCTTGTAGAGTTCAACAATTCGTTTCATCTCACCCAGCAAGGCTTCGTTTCGCCTTCCAGATCGCACAAAGTCTGACAAGCTTGTTGGTTTAAGGCTATTGTAGTAGTCTAGTTCCTGTGTCAATCGTGTATGGATTTTGTGCATCATCTTCATTGCTGTATCACGTTTACCAAGTTTCAAGTAATTTTCAGCCATTAATATGGCGATATAATCGTATTGGCTAACTTCATTAGGAAGCATTTCTCTACTTTTGTCTAAAACTTCAATTGCCTTTAAATCTTGTTTTTCAGTAATTAGAGTGTTCGAAAGGCTTAAGAAATTATTCCTCAAATTAAGACACATTCGCTTGATACCTTCATCTAAATAAAGCCCCTTTTTATTAATGTTGCCCCATTTAAATTTAGTCATCATATTTTTGTATAGAATATCTGAATCAATTCGACCCAAATGACTTTGGCCATCTTCAGATTTTATTGGCGTTAATCGATACGCAAGACCTTCTAGTTGGAAATAATCCTGAAGACCATAATAACCAGATTTTGGAACTGTTTGCGAGAAGTAAATCGGACGTTCCCAATTATTGGTCAAAAGCATATCATAAAGCGCTAAACCGGCTTTATCAATGTAATTTCGATCGAGCTCCCATTCCATTTGACTAACGATTTTGGTAGAATCTTTTATAGATCCAGTTTGTGTCGCCAAAACCTGAGCTTTGTCAATAGGCAATCTGAATTTTCGAGCAGGAATATGATCTATTTTCTGATCGTAGCCATATATCGTTTTTGTACTTTCCTTGTCAGAAAGCACATACTCAAGAGCATCTTTTAAATTCAAGCCATTATTCTTTTCTACCCAAGCTTCAAAGCGAGGATCATCCACAATATAAACGACATCGCGAGTTCCCATTTGATATTTTTCCTTTTTCATAGAAATAGGTAGATTTTTTGAATCGTAATTATCCCGTTTCATCTGATCGATATACCAATCCGTTGAAAGATAACTTAAATTACAAACGCGAACATCGGTTCTAATGCCTTCAACCTCTTGTAAATACCAAAGTGGGAAGGTGTCATTGTCGCCCATTGTAAATAAAATGGCATTGGGCTCGCAGGAATTAAGGTAATTATAAGCTAAATCGTGGGCAAAAAAGCGATCAGACCTATCGTGATCATCCCAATTTTGTTGCGCAAGTAAAGCAGGCACAGCAAGAAAGCAAACTGAAGAGGCTAAAATTAAACTCAGTTTAGGATTCAAGTATTTTTCAAGGCCATTGATTACTGCCAATACGCCAAGTCCTATCCATATAGCAAAGGCGTAGAACGATCCGGCATAAGCGTAATCACGTTCTCGAGGTTGCAATGGCGGTTGGTTTAAGTAGAGAACAATAGCTAATCCGGTAAACAGAAACAGCAAAAGAAGAACGTAAAAATTATTCTTGCCTTTTTTACCCTGTTTGTATTGATAAATCATACCAATTAAGCCAAGAATCAGAGGCAAAAAGAAATAGGTGTTGTTCGCCTTATTTGATTTCATATCATCAGATCGAAGCGATTGATCACCTAATCTCCAATTGTCGATAAAAGGAATACCCGAGATCCAGGCACCCTTAGTTTTATCGCCATAAGATTGGATATCGCTCTGTCGTCCGGCAAAGTTCCACATGAAGTAACGGATATACATATGGTTAATTTGGTACGAAAAGAAAAAATTTAAATTCTGTGCAAAGCTTGGCTTTTCTTTTTGCTTTGGATTTAATCCTGTCCACTTGGCATATTCTAAAGGAGCTCGTCCTGACATGCCTTTGGTGTACATTCTAGGAAAAAGCGTTTTATGACTTGAGCTAAAGTTATTTTGTTCTAACTCATATGAGAGTTTGTATTTACCATTTTTCTTAATGTAAACTTTTTTGGAAACGTGACTTGGATTTTCTTCATCAAGAGGGGCGTTAAAATATTGGCCATAAAAAAGAGGAGCTGAGCCGTATTGTTCTCTGTTAAGATAGGATAGAAGAGAGAACACATCTTCAGGATTATTCTGATTCAAAGCTGGATTTGCTGAAGCTCGAATCATAATTAAGCTATACGAAGAATAGCCTATAAGAATAACGCTAATTACTGTGAGTAGTGTGTTTAGAAGAACTTTTTGATGTTTTATGCTGTAGCGAATTGCGAAAACTAATCCAACAAATAATAGACATAGGTAGAAAACTAAACCGGTGTTATAAGGTAGAGCCAAACCATTGACAAAGGCAAATTCGAACCAGATTCCAATTTTTACAATTCCAGGAATAATCAAATACATGATACTGGCTAAAAGTAAAATGGCAGCTGATAATGCAATAAGAATTCCTTTTCCTGTAACAGGATATTTTTTGAAATAAAAGAGAATAACAATAGCTGGAATTGCTAATAAATTCAATAGGTGAACACCAATAGATAGGCCCATTAAATAGGCAATCAAAATTAACCATCGATTGGCATGTGGCGAATCAGCTTCATTTTCCCATTTTAGAATTGCCCAAAAAACAACTGCCGTAAATAAGGATGATAGCGCATAAACCTCTGCTTCTACCGCCGAAAACCAGAATGTATCAGAAAAGGCATATGCTATGGCTCCAATAAATCCGGCACTGATTATTTTTCCTGTTTTTATTAGATTATATTGCTCATTGTCGGGTTTAACCAGCTTGCGAGCCATATGTGTTATGCTCCAAAATAGAAACATGATGGTAAAAGCTGAAGCGAGTGCTGATAGACTATTAAGCATTAAGGCAACCTGTGATGTATCAGAAGCAAAAAGGGAAAAGAATCGCCCCAGTAGCATGAAAACAGGCGCTCCAGGAGGGTGACCGATTTCCAATTTGTAGGCAGCTGTTATAAATTCACCACAATCCCAAAAACTCACCGAAGGTTCTAGAGTAAGAAGGTAAATAAGTGCTGAGATGGCAAAAACGAACCAACCTCCAATGGTATTGATTTTTTGAAATTTAGACATGTGTGATAGCGTTTCGAATTATGTCAACGAATTTAGGGAAATAATTAGGAAGTTTTAATTGTGCTTATGTGAAAAGATCTAAAATAGGGACTTTCTCTTGATCTGGAAAATAGCTTGATATGCGTCTGTTTCATTTAAGAATGATTCTAAATTTCATGTTAAATCATCTTTTTTTGAGCTTCCCTAATGTTGCTTAGCATGCTTTTGCGTCTGAATTGAAAACACAGCAGTGTGAAATACAAATAATGATGTTTAAATATTAACGAGGAGTTTGTTTTTAATACGAATTTCGAAAAGGTTTTCGAAACTATTTAGAATGGATTTACGCAATGCAACTAAGTTAGAATCATTCCGAATAGTAAAGTCTGATATGCAGAATCTTAATCCTTTTAAGGGAGTGAAAATAAATTTATATTTGTTGCGCTAATCTACATTCTCTGAGTGTAATTGGCTGTGAAAAAATGCTTTGCAATTAATTTAAAACAATTCCTGTAATGAACAAGATAATTTCATTTGAAGAGGCTGTTGCCAAGATTAAAGATGGTATGACTATCATGATTGGTGGCTTTTTATCGGTTGGAACTGCCAACCAAATGGTTGATGGCATTGTTGCCTCGAATG
>Ga0209272_10001506_pt1 | contig 14666 bp, 8 predicted proteins | sample tdDd002_FD_187125 | JGI IMG/M metagenome (GOLD analysis project Ga0209272, IMG submission 187125) | Marine sediment microbial communities from the Atlantic coast under amendment with organic carbon and nitrate - tdDd00.2 (SPAdes)... | ecosystem: Environmental > Aquatic > Marine > Coastal >... | reverse complement strand
GTTTATATTGGTATGGGATTCTACATCAATGACTTTTATGAAGAGGTTTCCGCCTTTGAGCAAGAATCTTTTAAGAGTCTTATGAATCATACTCTGAACTTTGTTTTCGTCTTTCTAATTGTTCTTTCAATCCTGGTGTATTATGGAATTAAAAGCTTTGAACTGAATAAGAAATATTTCAAGCAGGAAGAACTATTGTATGAAAAATTTGCTGATTTAACAACTGAAGGTATCTTCATTGTGGATGAGCAAGGGACTGTCATTTTCACAAACCGTGTCGCAAAAAATATGCTGCAGATGACAGGTGAGACATTGGACAAGCTCAATATTGATCATCTACTAAAACCTGCTGATGAAGGTTATACTCTTTATGGCCTAGAAGGTCAAACGATGGCTGTAGAGGTTTATCAAAATGAGATATTCTATCTGGATAATGAGAATAGAGTTTTATTTATCACGGATGTGACCAATAAGTTGGCCGTTCAGAAAGAACTTGAAAACCTGGCTGTAACAGACGAGTTGACTGAACTTGGAAATCGGCGCAAGTTTATGGAATCATATCATCATCAAATTGAAAAACAGAAACGAACGCACTTGAAGTTCTGTATGGCATACATTGATCTGGACCATTTCAAACAAATCAATGACAAGTTTGGACACGACGTTGGGGACCAAGTCCTTCACACGTTCGGTGTGATATTCAACGCTGAAACCAGAGACCATGACACCTTGTACCGCTATGGCGGCGAGGAATTCATGGCCATACTTGAAGATTCAGAACTTGAAAATGCCCACATAATGCTTGAACGATTCAACGCTTCAATTCAGTCTCACGATTGGTCATATGACGGTTTAGAAGTTTCTTGTACCGCAGGTTTGGTGGAAGTCGACCCGCATGATGTCAAAATGCTCGAAGACTATTTCAAGCTATTGGACCAATTATTGTATAAAGGCAAGCAAAGCGGTAGAAAATGCATTGTCTCTCAATAAAAGACTTAAAGTCAATCAAGCTTAAATCATAATAAAAGGCGTGTTGTTTATAGAATTTATTATTCTATAAACAACACGCCTTTTTTCATATTTTTACTCGTCAAGCATATAAGCATACTCACCAAAGTCTGAGCGAAGCACTGTTTTACCCGTTTTTCCCATCTCATGTTGAATGCTCATAAGAATACACTTCATATCTATTTTGCCTCCATTTGAAGCCGCTTTAAAGGCTGACGACAGGGCAATGTTTTTAATATGGCCTCCTGTCAGTTCAAAATTCTTTGCAATGAATTCAAAATCTACATGTTTCGACATCGGCACTGGTTCAGGGTATATACCATTCCATATTTTCAGCCTTGAATCTATATCCGGAATAGGGAAGTGAACCACGAATCTAAACCTACGTAGGAATGCTGGGTCAATATTCTGCATAAAGTTCGTGGTAAGAATACTTATACCTTCATAAGCTTCAATTTTTTGAAGTAAAAAGGCAGTTTCCACATTGGCATATCTGTCATGTGAATCTTTCATTTCTGTTCTTTTTCCAAAGAGTGCATCACCTTCATCAAACAGCAGAATAGCACTGCTTCCACTGGCGTCATCAAACAACTCACTGATGTTCTTTTCTGTTTCACCAATATACTTACTGATCATTTGCGACAAATCCACTTTATAGAGCTCTAAGTCCAGCTCTTTTGCTAGAATACGTGCGCTGAATGTTTTACCTGTTCCAGGAGGACCTGCAAATAAAACAGCTAGTCCCGTACCGTAGGTGAGGTGAGCTTGGAATCCCCAATCATCAAGCACCAGATTTTTATATTTCACATGACTGCAAACCTCAATCAGCCGTTCTTTAGATTGCTCAGGAAGTATGAGCTTGTCCCAATTTCCGCCGCCATCAATCCGCTGGGCTCTTTTGTCTAGATTATGACTGAGCTGGCTCCTGCAAGCCTGGTGAATCATATGGGAGTCTATATAATTCTGTCCTTCCCATCTGGACAGCTCCGAAGCATCATGAACGGCATTTTCAATTTGCTCTGGCGTGAACTTAAACTTTGAAGCAACAGAGGTAATATCTGCCGTCACGGTCTTCCTGAAGTTCCTAAAATACGCTTCAAACAATTCTTTTCGGACCTGTCCTTTAGGGTAGTCCATTTCAACACGAAGCACAGTTAAAGATTGGTCTGGTCTTGTAAGTGCAGGGAGTGAATGATCAGAAAGAATGAAAGTAACACGTACATAAGGAGCCATATTACTTAAAAAATCCTCATAGAACATTTTTATAAGTTCCCTGTCTTCTTCTACGTCGCAATCTGTTAGCACAAGGACCGCTTGGTGCATTAAAAGAGTTTGAGCTAATTGTTTCAACGTCTTTATGTAGCTTTCATAGCCCTCTTGATAGAACATTTGAAGTCTTCTAAAACTCATGATCACTGCTGAATGTTCTTTACTGTGACAGTATTGTTTGATTTGGTTCAGACGTCCTATGCCACTTGGTCCATGCAGATTTAGAATGATACGTCTTGCACGTGAACTCACTTGAGCATTTAAATAGGATCTAATCTGTTTTTGAATCTCATAATGCACTTTCAATGCGGCAGGGACTTCGTCGGGCAAATAGAGCGTGAGAAATTCAGGCAGCACAATAGTCTCTAAATCAGAATCTAAAAGAAAACTTATCATGGAGTCATGAAGCTTTAACTGCGTTCCTGAACGACTTGATTCGTCTTCCATAAAGAAAAACTTCATCAATTTACTATCTGGGTGAAATAATGTCATATGTTTCATATATTCGTCTGGTGCACTGCTGAATACAAGACAGGTGGTTTGAATCGTTGGGAAACGCATGCTTACAAAATCGTTGAAATACCCGAATATCTTCTCATATTTTCTGTCTATCTCAACAGCAAAGCTTAACATAACTGCAAAGCGTTCGAACTCTGAGAGTTTAAACACACTGCATAAGTATTCCATGGGAAGAAACACGTCTGATTTGCTATTGATATCTGTGGACATTGTAGCATTTGTCTTAAGTCCAATCTCTTCAATCAACTGCTCACGTGAGTTGTTTCTCTTTTTATTATTTTTAGCAAGTATGGTATTTTCTAGTGCAGACTCTACATCATTTCTAGATATATAACTTTTCTTAACATGATCTTTTCCTGATGTTTGCATCTTTTGAGTGAATATATCCAAGTATTCGTATAAGTAGGCATCTATCAATTGAAGCTGATGGTTGTAGTACTCTGCTGCCGTGCTGTAGGGTTTAATTTTCATATGTTTCCCTCCTTAATGTATAGATACGCTCATTCAATTATGAGTATGGCTGCGGTTGGTTATATTTAGAAATCTTTATATTGATAGCACCCTGCCGTGAGTATAAGTTAAATGGTTGGAAATATTGATTTTTAATGTATTGGAGGGCTTATCGTGGACCGTTTTGAGAAAAAACCAGAATCGTTTCTTCGTAAGTCACCTACATTAAAGCCACAAAGTGGATCAGATCAGTTTAATCATTACCGCGCAAAGACAGGTCATGACTCAAGGTTCGGAAAGGCTAAACTCACATCGAGAATACGTGATTTAAGCACAGAATCTGAGTTCGGTCAAAGTGAGGAAGATGGATCACCTGTTGTTGTAATGGCATCACGAGCAGATAAACGATTTGACCATGATACACGTTCAAATCCCATAGATATGAATAGAGCATACAAACGTAGATTTGGTGGAAAACCGCATTATAACGATCTAGATCGCGAATCGGTTCTGCCAGATACTTCTGCACGTGACTCTTCTTTTGTATTTAAAAGACACTTAAAACGTGTTTCAAGAAACAACTCAAATAAATCAGAAGATTTTAAGAATGCAATGCCTTTTATGAATGAAGATGAAAACAAGGAGGCCGTTATGGACCTGAACGAGAGGCTCATGGAGAATAGAGCCGATGCAACAATGCATCGTGGGAGAGATCCCACTGAGGTGCAAGAACAGTCTGATTTGAAAGACGAACTTGAAAAAGAACGTGATTATCAAAGCAGGCTTGAGCACTTGAAAAAGGAAAAACAGAAAATGTACTTCAAACAGTTTGAACGTGCCTGGGAAGAACTTAGGAAATCTGGTAAGCGTAAAGGCTCCATTCGACCTGAGTCCTTTGAACCTGAGGGAGAAACCCCAAGTACGGAAACTACGGACCAGGGAATGGAGGGGGTGAATGCCAATGTTTTGGCGGAAACGCAGGAGTAAACCTAAGCAGAAGCCAACGACCAGTGAACCTGAGTCAAGTACGAGTGAAGCGGAAGATAGTGAAGAAACCCCTAATTCTGAAGAAGCTTCAAGTGAAAGTGCTGAAGAAGCTTCAACTGAAAGTGCTGAAGAGTCAGTGACCGATTCTGCGCCTGAGACATCTGATCCTAGTATTAAAGGATGCGAGTCTTTTGATGATCAGATTGAAGAGGCAGTGGAAGAAGAGGAAGAGCTTGAAGAAACAGAAGATGAAGCTGAAGCTGAAGAAGAAACTCCTCAAGAAGAAACTGAGGCCGAAGAGGAAACTGAAGTTGAAACTGAAGAGGAAACTGAGGCTGAAGAGGAAACTGAAGATGAGGAAGCTGAGACTCCACAGGCCAAGCAGAAAAATTGGTTTCAAAAAACCATGCCTAGTCTTTTTCTAAAAGGCAAAGCTAGAGAAGAGTGGCAAGAAGAGAAAAAAATAGCTAGTTTCAAGAAATTGAATGACATAAGGATTGACTATGCTGGTTTCAATAAAAATGCTATGACCAACAAGTTGTCAAAAAAACCAGCGTTAGATTTCGCAGATGAAACTGCAACCACTATTGTTGGTTTAGGCGTAGAAACTGGTTCTGGTGTTATGGGTGCACTACAAGAAGTTGGTGTATTCGAAGGTGCCATGAAAACACTTATGGATACAGATCCACTGGTCGGACTCATTTGTGACGCTATCAAAGGCGCTTATACGGTTATGAGGACAATCATTGGCGAAATCGGAGGAGCGATAAAGAGGGAGGTAACAGAAGATCGTTCTGAAGTAAGCAAATGGGATCGGTTCAAAGAAGTTCTGGTTTCTATCAAAAATGTATTTTTAAGCATTGGTGATGAAATCCTAGGTGCAGCACCTTTCATCCGTTCAATTTGGTCTGCTATTAAAACAGTATTCAAAATTGTGCAGTTTGTAAAAATCAGTATGACCAGAAATAGAATGGTTGAAAACCGACGGAAGTTCAAGAAGAAATATGCGGAAAAGACTACGGCTGGTGGCGAGAAATATGTACAGGAGTCATCTAGTATAGGCCCATGGTACAAACGTGCTGGCACACGGTTAAAGCAAGCATTTGGATTAAAGAAGACCAATCAGACTGTTAATAAGGCTCTTCTCAAGAAGCGACTTAGGGGTCGAAGAGGAACACGCCATGCTCTTGACACATCTGAAAAGAAGGATATTCGTCAATATTTGATTGATGAAAGACTTCGAAAGATTAACAGGCGACGACAAGATGCCAAGTTCAGAGAGACAGTATCGGACGGTGTTGGAGTGGTCAATAATATTTTATCGGATGTATCTTTTGTATTGCACTTTACTCCAGCTGCTTTAGCTTCAAAGATCGTAGATTCTGTTAATTTGGGTATCGGATTAGCAAAGACGGGTGCTGATACACTTGAAGGCGGTATTAATCTTCTTAAGAAACCTAAAAAACAGAAAAAAGCGATCGAGTATACAGGAATTCTATTAGAACACATCAGTGAAATGGACCCATTTGTTGAAAATGATGAGGATGCAGAAACTGAGTATGAACATGTTGAATCTGACCTTGACGCAACAGGGGTCGACAGAGATGAGTTCTATAAGAATTACCATAAAAAGAACAAGCAAATCGATTTATTAATTGATGCACTTAGTGATTAAAGGAGGGATTTCATGCCTGAGACCGTTCATGATCTTGACCTAATCAAATTGGAATACCTGAGTCAAAAATTGTCCGAGATCGACATTAAATCCCGTGTCTTGACGGAAACAGAAGAGCTAGGCCTCGGAACAATGATCATTGCACTTGACAATGATTATAAAGATCGAGAACAGATGTTGAACTTGGCAATATTACCACGACCAGACGATGAGATGGAACATATTAATCTCATGCAGTTTTACGTGGAGTTACCGGAAAGCTACGAAGAAACCACAGAGAACACCATCAAAGACTTGCTTACTGAGATCAATGCAAGAATGCCGATCGGACATTTCGGGATTAATGAAGAAAGGATCTATTGCAGATATGTGATGATTCTACCCGATGGCGACGTGATGAATGAAGCGGATATTATAGAAACATTGTTCTTGTTCGCAGACATCATCGGTGTTTTCCAAGAAATGATTGAGGATTTGGCAGGACAGCGAAAATCGCTGAATGCCATTAAATTAGAATTTGCATTTTAACCTAGATTAATTATCGAAGGGAGGGACTAATTTTAGATCGGTGATCAAATAGATCAAAGGTCTGAAATTGGACACGTATGGCAGAGTATTTATCACCCGGAGTATACGTCGAAGAATTCGAGATGGGGCCTCGGCCAATGGAAGGTGTCAGTACAAGCACCTGTGGTTTCATTGGTCTGGCTGAAAGAGGCGCTGTAATCGGTTCACCTGAACTTGTTACAAATATCGCAGATTTTAGAAGAACATTCGGTAGCTATTTATCAGAGAACCAATTTGGTGGATACCGATTCTTATCTTATGGTGTTGAAGCTTTCTTTAATAATGGTGGATCTAGAGCATATATTATGCGTGTGGCACCAGATGATGCAAAAATTGCAGAAACTGATGTGGCTGGCGACGTGACTCTTAAAGTTGCAGCTAAGAACCCTGGAGCATGGGGTAATGATATACGCATTAAGTTCTCTCCAGCAAGCAAAGCTAAAACACAAGTGTTGGAACTTCAAGAAGAAGGCGACAAGAAGGCTTATAAAGTTAAGTCAGCTGTAGGCTTTAATGTTGGTGATGTTGTAGTATTCACTGACGGAGAAGCAACAGAGTTTGCCAAAATTGCTTCATCTGTTGAAAACGTTCTTGTATTTGAAGAGCCTTTTGCAGCTGATGTTGTAGATACTGAACTTCTACCAACTAAGACTATTTCAACTTGCGAGTTTAACATGGAAGTTGGATACAAGGAAATGCTAGAGTCTTATGAAAATGTATCTTTGAATGTTGCAGCAGCAAACTTTATTTCTAAGCGACTTGCAAAATCTGATCTAATTTCAGCTCAGGTTGAAGGCGACGCTGAAGGTGTTAAAGCACCTTACGAAGCACTCACAGGTAGCGCTGAAGGTACATATATCTTTGGGCTTGATGCTGGATTTGACGGCACTGCTGACAATATCACATCATCTACATTTATGGGTTCTGATGATGGCCCTGGAAACCGTACAGGTATTCAAGCGTTCCTTGAAAACGAACAAGTAAGTATTATGGCGGTTCCTGGCGTAACTGATCCTAACGTTCAGCTTGCTCTTATCGCACATTGTGAAAATCTAAAGAGTCGTTTTGCGATTCTAGATGTTCCTATGGATGAGAAAAAAGTTGGCGACGTTATGAAGTTCAGAAACATGTTCGATTCTGACTATTCTGCAATGTATCACCCATGGCTTGAAATGTTTGATCCGCTTGATAAGCGTAATATCTATCTTCCTCCATCAGGAGCAATGGCAGGTATCTATGCTCGTTCTGACACAGAGCGCGGCGTTTTCAAAGCACCTGCTAATGAAGTGGTTCGTGGAGCAGTTGGCTTAAGTTCTCTATATGGTAAAGGTGAGCAAGACATTCTGAATCCTAAAGGCGTTAACCTCATTAGAACTTTCACAGGTCAAGGCATTAGAGTTTGGGGTGCACGTACAACATCTTCTAATTCTCTATGGAAGTATGTCAATGTTCGTCGTCTTTTCATCTTCCTGGAAGAGTCTATTAAAGCGAACACAAACTGGGTTGTATTTGAGCCAAATGATGAGCAGCTTTGGACAAGAGTTAAACGGACTATTGAAGTTTTCCTAACAGGTGTTTGGAGAAGTGGTGCGTTGGCAGGTAGTTCTCAAGGCGAAGCATTCTTTGTAGATATTGGTCGTACAACAATGTCTGAAGATGATATCGGAAACGGCAGACTAATTTGTGTAATTGGTGTTGCACCAGTGAAACCTGCTGAGTTCGTAATCTTTAGAATTGCTCAGAAAACCAGTGAACAATAACAATCTATAACTCTTTAAGGAGCGTGAATATCTATGGCTGATATGAAACACCCATATCGGAATTTCAGATTCCGTCTCGAAATTGATGGACTGGAAGCAGGCGGTTTTGCAGAAGTTTCTGGCTTTGATACTTCTGTAGATGTTGTTGAATACAGAGAAGGTGACGATGTTACAACGCCTCGTAAACTTCCAGGACTAACGAAGTATGGCAATATCACTCTTAAGTGGGGTACTTCAGATTCAATGGTTCTCTACGAGTGGCTTCAAGGTATTGCTGATGGAACAATCGAACGTAAGACTGTGACAATTACAGCGATTGATGAAGCAGGCGACGATGCTGCGTCATGGCAAATGATTAATGCATGGCCAATGAAGTATACTGCACCTGATTTCAATGGTACAGGTTCAGATGTGGCTATGGAGTCTCTTGAAATTGCGCATGAAGGCCTAACTAGATCAGCGTAACATAAATAAAGCGGAAGCGGGATATCCAGAATTTAGGACTCCCGTTTCCGCAATATTATAAAGAAGTTTTTAGTGTACGTAATTTAATTATGTAAACAGAAATGATTGCAGATATTTTTTAGTAATTGTTGGTGCAGTATAAAAGGAAAAAAATCCAAGGGGGAATATTAATGCCATTCCAAACAGAATATGAATTTGAATTACCTAAAGGCTATATTGATTCACAAGGTTCAATGCACAAAAAAGGCGTTATGAGGCTTGCAACAGCAGCCGATGAAATCTTACCTATGAGAGATCCACGTGTTCAGCAGAATCCAAGCTACTTATCTGTGATCTTACTGTCACGTGTAATTACAAAACTTGGCGAAGTTGGCCATATAGATACAAAGGTCGTCGAACGTTTCTTTACGGCAGACCTTGCATATCTTCAGGACTTGTATCAGCGTATTAATCAAATGGAGGCACCGGCTTATCCAGCAACGTGCCCTAAATGTGGTCATGATTATGAGACGCCTGTGGATTTTTTCAACTTAAGGGGATAACGTGTTATCCCAAGGCACAAATCTATGAAGAAATAGCTTTTATCGCTTACTATTTTCATTGGTCAAGTGATGATGTCATGCAGATGGAGCACCTTGAAAGACGAAGATGGTGTGAGCAGATTTCTACTATCAACAAGAAATTAAACGATACGCCAGACAATATATTCGATGTATTCTAGAGGTGAAATATGGGGAAAAATGATAACTTAGGCGTTGTATTTTGGTATGAAGTGGAGATTGGTAATTTTAAAGGCAACTTTTCACAGATTTCTGGACTAGAAGACGAAGTGGAAGTGGAAGAGTACCAAGAAGGCGGTATCAATTCATATACGCATAAGCTCCCTAAAATCGTAAAGTCAGGGAAGCTTGTTCTTGAACGCGGAGCAGGTGACTTATCGCGTATGGTTAAGTGGTTCCAGCATGTTAAAGAAGGTAAAATCCAAAAATCAAGCGGCACAATCAAACTTAAAACCCGAGACAATAAGGTCGTCAGAACTTGGGAATTCCAAGACGCTTTTCCTACCAAATGGACAGGGCCGACTCTTAATGCACTCGGAAGTGAAGTGGCTATTGAAAAATTGGAAATCGTTCATTCAGGAATTAGCGAGAAGTCTTAGTAAAACATACAGCAGATCTTGAATTAAAATCCACCAGAAAGAAGTGACTCTATGATACAACACAAGCTGATGACAAAAGATAATAGCCTGAGCACCAATGTGTTGATGAACCCCAATATTTCTCTGTTTTCCACTTGGATCATGAGTCGATACGGATTTGATAGCACCTATTTTAGACCTGCTGACATGTTCTTTCTGAAAATGATGGGGGTTGAGATTGACCCAGAGCATTTACAGGGCACATCTGACACTTATTATAACGAATATCACAACCAGCTTATAACTCTTCAAACAACAATAAATATGATGTCCAAAATTGAAGAACACAATAAGCACATGTATTCAAATAATAAACTGAGCGTGCATGAGTCGTCAGAGTCAAATACAGTTCATCCGCTTGCAAAGCTAAGATCTTCAATTCAGCATTTTTGGAGCAAAAATAATCAAGCTGAAGATCATATGACCTCATCAGATCTTGATCATCCTGATTCTATTACTACGAACTCTACAAATTATATATATCCGAGCTCATTTACAGAGCAAATGACTTCACTAAACTCTGACTTGAGCAGTAAGGTTAAAACCTTAAACCAAATAGCACAGCATGAACATCATTCACCAGAAATATCATTTTCAAATAGAAGCTTATACACTGCAAACCATTTGCATTTGCCTGTTGTTCACTTAGAAGGCGCTGGTAAGAGTGTTCTTTCACAGCTTCAAACTATGTTGTTTAGCACATTGCAGTTTGAAAACACGATGAAGCTGTATAAACCTCAAATCAATTCTTCAGTGACCAATACAAAGTACTTAAGTGAAAATAGCACCAACATTAGTACTGGGAACAAAATTTTTAACAATACAAGAGTGAGTAGATTCACTCTAACCAACAATTTGAATAACCTAAACAATCTTAACAACCTGAATATAAACACCGAGCACTATGATAATGCGTACACAGGGGCAACAACCCAACCTAGACAAGGTGAAGTTTCTGAACATACAAATCTGGAATTAAATTATGATTCTAGGACAACCATAGATAATCAGGAACACAGATTAAACAGTCATATTCTGAATATGTTAAATTCGTTTTCTAATCAGAATAAGATCACAAATATCAACGACCTCATGAATGTCACAAACCCGTTTGATTCGGGGTTAGGCCCTCGAAAAACGTTTGAAGAGAACAACTTCATCAATACGAACCATCGAAATAGCAATGAACTTAACAATGAACTTAACAATCAGGTCAACAGTCATATCAACATGTTTACCAATACTCTAGTTGATAACATCTACAACAGTTTAAACAACCAACTTGTTAACACCCAAAGCAATATTGACGGTCCTACTTATGGTCCTATTATGACAAATGCGTATTCAGATTATCACTATAAAACAACTCAGTTAGAACACCTGAGTCCGTCATCTCAATTTGAGAAGGCAGCACAATTGACTCATACACAACAGCAATCAGAATCCCATAGTAAATCCCCTAGTAATAGAACTGAAAGTAACATAACTGAATATCGGGACAGCAAAACAAAACAGCAAAACAATACGCACAGGCAAGAAGACATGCATCCTGAACATCAAGTCAACAACCCTAAATATCAGGATAATATGATCGCACAACAAGACATTAAATCAAAGTATCAATACAAACAAAATAATCAATCAAAAAATGTAGAATTATCAACCAAGATTATTACACAAACGAGTGAACAAGTGTATTTGACAGGATTGAGGGCTCCACCAGTAGATCTCGGCTCAGCTGTATTATCAAATAAGTGGATCAATGATGCACGTGAGTATTTTAAACAAACCCGCATTGACACAGCTTTGAGAACTGACTACTATCTACCTGCAATACTTAGTCATTCAACGTTTGATCCACAGATGCATGATGCAATTGGTCAACTGAGTACAATTGGGCAACTGGGACTCGCAAGTGCCCAGTACCACCAAAATAATTATAAATCTTCTTTTCATTTGAACACACTTCAAATGAATGCGTTAAGAAATAACATATTGGCATCTCCAGTGCTTATTGAAAACAAGTCACTCAATATAGCTCAAACCAATACAACTCAAACGAATGCAACTCAAACATCAATTTTTGAAAGTCACTTATTGGATGACTCAAGAGTTGAAAACAACACCGACGTTAATTCCATTGTCAGTACAAATACTAGTACTAGTTCTGGTTTTAGTTCTAATGTTAGTTCAAGTTCTGTGAATGTATTTCAAATGTCTTTGGAAAATTGGTATACAGATAGTCTCTTTAAGCAATTTCCGGTGACGTTTATCAATTCAACAAAAATGCACAATATAGCACGTTATACTGAGTATAACTCAGAAAACATGAGCAAGAGTTTTAACAATAACTTTAACGAGAGCTTTAACGAATCAAGCAGTCATGTACTCGCTTCTAGAGAGACTCTGCTCGTTTTAAACAATCTAACGCACATCGAGGACAAGTATCAATATCAACTGAGTCAGATTGAACAAAACAGGCCTCTTGTTTATAACAAAAGTCAGACAAACAACACGAGCCAAATTTCTTCAAATATCTTATCAAGACCTACAGCTATTCTAAATAATGAGTTTGAGACTGTTGTACACACATCAATCTCTACGAGTACTGCACCGTCTATTGTAGATATGACAAGAAGAAACATTCGTTCAAAAATTGATCAAGTTATTGAAGAGAGTGTATCAAATTCATTTGAACATATTTTGGGTCATCAATTTACAGCTATAGACCTAATTGAAAGCCTGAATTACAGGCAAGTCCGCAATGACACCAGTCAACAAAACACTTCAAAAAAAGGTCGTCAGAACCGTAAACAAAAACCTAAATCTAAGAAAAGCCGTAAAGCTGAAAAAAACAGAGATCAAATGATTTCGTGGCTTCAGCATATCGAAGAACATAAAGAGTTTCATAATTTCAAAAATCAGTTGTCTCATAATATGAAATCAGAACTGGTTCGTATTGTTGAGACATCTATTTCAGAAATCACCACAGACATTTATGAACATCAAACGGACCATTCAGACACATCAGTAACATCAAGGCGCGTTAATTTAGACACATTGAATACAGCTCTAACTCAAGTCAATCAAGAGTTACGAGTCAATGTTCTTGTTAATGAAAACATCATAAAAACAGCAATCGATGTATTCCAAACCGAATTGCTTTCAAAACACATCATCGATGCGTCGTTAAGTATTTCAAGTGAAGCAGTATCCCGTGAGTTGAGCCGTTATTTAAGAAGAACCATTAAGGAAGACAGCTTAACCGTAATTACTGACCAATTGCTTGAAGAACTCAGTCTGGTTCAAATTGAGAATGTAAATACAAAAGACACTCAAATCACAATTAGAGATCAGGAACACTTTGACGTTATTGATTCTGTATTTAGTCGAAACTCAATGAGTAACAATATCTTGAATCCGGCTGAGATCACACATCCACAGCCAATTTCAATTCAAGACCAGCTCAAAACCTTTGAAAGTGAGCATATATCTGATTTGAAACATGAGCTGGATCAAAACTTGAGTCAAGTAATGAGTCCAATCTTAAAACAAGTATTGAATGAAGAATTGCAATCTAAAGAATTGCACTCTGAAAAAGAACATGAACTTAAGGTAGAACAAAATACGAACATTGAACAAGATCTGCACCGTATTCAAAACGTGGATCTTACTCGTGTTACAGATCTGAATAATGAGTTAACACTGAACCAGAACACAATTCAAAGTGTAGAGTTAGAACACAGTGTATTACCGCAGTTTGAACATGATTCAATTCAAGTCACTAGCGTAAAAACAGATATCACTTCTCGTCATGACTTAACATTGAATAATGCTCTAATTGACAACATCAGCACTGGGAATACCGTCTCAAGAAATATACAGTTTGCCACAAGAACACTTGAACTTGTAAATTTGCTCCAGAAGAACAATACCTCTGTTCAAGCTGACAGTGAGGCAAACTCAGAAATACACAAGGAATCAAAAAAAGAAACAAAAACAAACACAAACACAAACACCCAGACAATTACAAGCAACCTGTTAAGAACTTCTATCACGAACATAAGTACAATCAATGCTGACAGCATAATTCAGAAGGCTATGAACACAGTTAATCTTGTCGCTTCTGAAAATATAAACACAGTTAAGAACAGCCATGTTCTTCTGGATAATAAAAGCACTGTAGTCAAAGTCTCAGAGGAGACTGAGAATAAAATCCTTCAAATTGATGAACTGAATAAACACTTTAATACAACTATGAGTCACAGTATGAATCAAAATTTGATTAGAACCATAAGTAAAACGCTTGATAAATCCTTAGAAAGAACGATCAACAGAACTCTCAAGCAAACACTAAATAGAACCATTCATGAAAACCAGTCTCTGGTCACAACTCCGGAGGATATTGAAACATTAGAAAATAGTATTGCTGCAGTAAATAGAATCACAAAAAATGAAACAATGAACGAAATTAAGAAAGAAACTAAGAAAGAAACTAAGAAAGAAACTAAGAACGAAACAATGAACCCAATTAGAAATAGAACTACAGACTTAATAACACATGTTGACCAAGAAAGAACACAGCACATCACAGGTCATCAACCTGATATCATTCGAAACAAATTGATACAAATAGGCACACACCAAATTATCAATCAGTATAAGAATATTGCCAGTAAAGTGCTGCATCAAAGAACATTGAGAGGACATACAGTAGAGAATATCAAGAGCATGGTCGATCATAAGGATTCAGAGCACCTTGAGCTTG
>Ga0209272_10001505_pt1 | contig 14668 bp, 14 predicted proteins | sample tdDd002_FD_187125 | JGI IMG/M metagenome (GOLD analysis project Ga0209272, IMG submission 187125) | Marine sediment microbial communities from the Atlantic coast under amendment with organic carbon and nitrate - tdDd00.2 (SPAdes)... | ecosystem: Environmental > Aquatic > Marine > Coastal >... | reverse complement strand
CTCATTGCCTCGGGTACGAAGCTCCTGTTCTTTTGATGCCAGCAGCAACACATCGACATAGTCGCCCGGCCCGACCAGGCCAGAATTGGCGGTTACCTGATCAACGGGTACAGATACCGCACGATACCCAGGACGCAGCATCACTGACAGGACACCGCCAGACTCAGGGTTCAAAAAATCAGAAGCACTGAGGATCTGTCCGGCAGTATAATCACCCGCTAATACCGTATTGGTAAGCTGAACCGTATCGAATGTTGCTTTGTCGATATAATCAAGGCGATTGCTTACCTCACTCTCATCAACAGTTTTCCATTCAAACAGTGAAGCACTATAGTGGCGGCCAGCTTTAACCGGCCCTGAGGTGACAAGGACCTCAAGTTTTTTTATCTCTGCTTGTTGTTCCGCGACAATTTGTTTCGGCTCTGACAGGCTGAGAAACAGCCAAATAAACCCTGCCAACGAAATAAATACAGATAAGTAAACTAAACGTTTTGCTTTCATTATTTATTCTATTTATTCCGGAAATGTTCCATTTCCTCGTTGATAATAATTAACCTTTACCCTGAATGGTTTCCAGCTTGCTTATCACTTCCCCATACGTCGAATTAATCGCTTTCGTCAATTCACCATCATCACCCAGGAATTTAAGCATAATAAGAGACATTGCAGCAGCCAGTATTGCGTATTCGATAGCAGCAGCGCCACGCTGTTTGTTTTTATTCATTTTCATTGTTCTTTCCACTTTTCACATGAAAAAGCAGCCAGCCAAAAAGCTGGCTGCATTGGGGGTTATTATTCAGCTATAAATCGATACAGAGGTTTAGCTAAGTTAAAACAGAACATGCTGCACTTATCCTGAACATCCGTCACCCTTGGTGTTTTAATGTTAGAAATATCAAGGCAGTCTTTATTACCGGATGTTGATGTACTTCCAGTAGAAGAAATATAGCAACTCTTTTCATTGTTAATACTGCTACCTGAAACATCCATATGGGCAAAGATGTTTGCATCAAAGATTTTATCTTCAGGCTTGGCCGGATCATCAGAGAACACACTTTGAAGTTCGGCTGTTGTCGGCATTCTCCAGTTCGTAACGCCACAAGCTGAAAATGAAGCGAGCTCCGCATAAATCTCTTTGCCAGTTTTGAAACGCACTCCGGCATCTGCTGTATTAAACAGTTGCCAAACCTTGCCATCTTTCGTTCTGGCACAAGCGGCTTCGGTGCGGTTTTGCGTAACTGCACCAGCGGCTGTCAGCAGCGTATAGTCAGAAGCAGGAGCGCTTTGGGTATAAGCCTGATCATTAACCAAGGCATCACCGGCAACACGCCCTGTTACGGCATCTTTACCAACACGAACCTGAATGCTGCCAACATCATAAGCTTTGTCTTCTAGCTGATAAGGATTGCCATTCAGTCCAACCGCCTTCCACTCTGTCGTTTCAATCTTGATCTCATAGCTTGCTAGCTCAGGATAACCTGCCACCAGAGTCCAGCCGAATGTATTGCTATTGTCATCAATAACCGGTGCGGTTGGGGTATCTGGCTTGACGGTGAAATACGCATCCGAGCAGGCAGCGATACCGGCGACATTGCTATTTTTCGCCCCAGCCTTAACTCGCAGACAGACATCACCTTTGGCAATATTCTGATCCGCGACCGATGCTGGTTTGTTACCTGCGGGGGTCCAATCACTCGCGTTGGCACTGATCCCTTTCAGTGAGATTTCGTAGAAGGAAACATCGGCATAATCGGCAACCGAATCCCAGTCGATGGTGTTATTACTGTCGTCTATTCGCAAATTAGTTGGCGCGACTGGCTTGCCCACTTGCGCGGTAAATGCCTGTGTAACCTTGGCTATCTCACCCGCAGGCATACCATTGCCAACACTACTCGCCACACGGAGCTGTACCCAGCCCGCGTCAATATCAAGGTTGCCAACCGAGAGCGGTTTCTCGCTTACCACCGCCCAGCTTTTTCCGTTATCAAGGCTTGCTTCATATTGAGCAAACTGTGTGAAGCCAGGCACATAATTCCAGTCGACAGAATCTGTCTCATCACTCACTGAAGTAATGGCCGGACTTACCGGCTGAACCGGTGTTATTGTAAATGCAGCGGTCGATACCGCTTCACGGCCAGCAGGGTGTGGATCTGCACCCAATTCGTCAGCGACAACGCGAACTTTCAGCGAGCCAGCAGCGATTGCAACATCACCAACAGCTAGCGGTTTTTGGCTCGTAACTTGCCAGTTCTTACCACCGTCAATGGAATATTCGTAGTTATTGGTACCGTCGTAACCGGCAACCAAATCCCAGTCAAACTGGTTCGTCGCATCATTCACGGTAATTGCAGCCGGTGCCGCTGGGATTAATGACTCTGCCAATGATTGGGTATTTTTTACCACTTTGCCTGCTTTCATTTGCTTGGCTGAGTTGGCAATGACGCGAGCCTGAATATCACCAGCAGCATATGCCTGAAGGCCAACATGAACAGGTTTAGTTTTTACCTGCTGCCATGTCTTTCCGGCATCAGTCGAATACTCATAATGTTCGGCTGAGGTCAGCATACCCACCCAATTCCAATCGAAGGTACGAGCAGCAACGTTTACCTTGCCTTGAGCCGGCGCCTTTGGTTGAACCTGAACCTTGTCACCTGCAATTTCATCACGTGCCACTGTCACATCGGAAACAAAGTTCTTGACCGCTTCCCGGACATGTACCGGGGTATTATTCACGGTGCCCACCAGCTTATCGGTTTCAACCTTGAGTGCCGGTAAATCAATCAGCCCCAGTTTAACGCGCGAACCTGAACGTGCATCACGAAGAATAACACCATCAGAAACAGCGGTCTTTTCAGCTTCCTGCATCAGAGAAGCCAAGCCCTGGGCCAGAGCATGAAGCTGTTTGTCCTGCGCATGAGAGCTAGCCAGAAAGTCTGACGTTAACCGCTGGCTATCGACACCAAGCGTTGTGGCAAGCATGTCACGTGCTCTTGTGAAATCAACACCTTGCTGAATGGCAACCGCTGAGATGAGGGTCGTAAGCGGACTAACTACACCTGCAGAGCTTGCTGGCGCAGTAAGAACAAAGCCATCTTGAACAGGTGAAAGCGGGAAATCCATATCAACAGTTTGGTTAGCAATAGCTTCGACCACTACGTTGTATTGGGACAAATCAGCATCATTGCGTGCAAGAGAATACGCGCCTTGACTATCGGTCAATACTGCTTCCCCATCGCTCGTATCACATGTGAGGTTGTGATTGAGGTCAAGACACACTTTGGCATTTTTAAGATAGCCATCGAGTGCAACACCGGAGATTTCCGATGCCGGCACGGTATTTCCCGGTTTTGAATCAAGCTTTGGATCCGAGCCGGAGCCATTGCAGCCAACCAATAACGTACTCGCGATCACCGTGAGCGCAAATGATGTTTTTTTCCCTTCTAGCACCATACAACTAACCTTCCTAAAACTGTTTGAAATCATTTATGAGAGGAATTATTAATAGCAATTTTTCGCGCATGCTAATGGAAATGATACTAATTATCAATTATATTCGAGCCTTTACTTTGAAAAATATCTACAAATCACTCAAAAACGCTGACAAATCGGTCGTTTTTGGCACATAACATTTCAATCGGTGAAGTATCATTTTTATGAATGGAAAATTTAAGCTTTCAAGAATTGCGACATTTTTAGCTGGCTGTAGCCTTCTTGTCGGTTGTGGCAGTGATAACGCAGCAGACACTCCAAGCAAAGAATCCTATGCCTACAGCAAGCTATCCGTTTGCATCGATGCGGACCTTGACGGTTATTGTGGCGAGCTAGAACAAAAAGTAACGAAATTTGCCCGGACGTCGGATAACAATCAGGCTCCCTATTTGATCAATGATTCGGGCTATTTTCTGACAGCCCCAGCATCAGCAAACGTTGTAAATCCTTTTACTACGCTGATTCAAAACGAAGTACTTTTTAATCCACTCGTAGCAGGTGATACCAAACAGGCTCAGCTCCACCTGCAGACCGTTTTCGGTAATAAATACGGTATTGATTTCAATCAGCTGACTTCCATGCACGGCCCCAAGAAAGAAACAGAAATGCTGCTTGCTTCATTCAGGCACGCCTTGTCTCTCAGCGGTGGATCGAGTTATCTAAAAATCTCCGCAGCCGTTGATAAAATGATCAGTGAAAAGAGTTTTGATATCATTACTTCATTGTCACAGTCTGATTTAGACACCAGCTATGTCAACCTCAGCAACCGTTATCTACTCTCAGGATCGTACCCATTCAGTTCATTGTTTATGCCCAACTCGATAACAATGAACGAAGGTACAGGCACCTTACTCGCCCTGCTAAACGGCGGGCAGTTGCTACAAATAAACACCGCTTCCGGCACTTACTCTTCTTTTTCACCAACAGTCACAACACAACCAGAACAGAAATCTGCTGGAATAGCATCCCTCAAGTCTAGCTTTGATAGCCATCATGGTAATCATCACGATGATGATGACGATGATGATGATCATCATGGCGGTGGCGGGATCGTTCTTCCCGCTCAAAAGCCGTCGATCCTGACCCATGCAACCCAGGGTAAAGACAACCGCGAGGCTTTTCTGCTTTATCAACCAAGCATTGTCGGTGATAGCTCAATCAGCAATACCTGCAACGCCAGTGGATCCAACGGAATATTCCTGACCGAAATCGGCAAAAACAGCAAAGCATCCGCACTAACATCTTCGACAAAAATTGATTCTTTTGGTGGTGCCTCAGGGGGAACGCCTCCTGTAATTCTTCCACCTATAATCGAAACACCGACAACACCGGTCTCATCAGCAGCATGCCGGAATAACCATATACGCGGGTTAACACCCATTTATATGAAAAACCTGATTGCCGCTGTCTTTACCAACGGTTCCAGCCAAAATACAGAGCTGCAGTTACTATCGAGCACAACGCTTGTGCCACTCGGCAAACGCTATCCACTGTCTTCGATGCAACCTTTGGTTGTGCTCAATAAGAGTCAATCCCAGCTACTCGTTGCGGAGAGCAACAATACGCAGGCGGTGATTCTGGATAGTGACACTCTTACTCCGCGAAAAAGTATTAACAAGAACAATATTCAGTTTGCTGTTTTTGCAAATAATGACCGAGAGCTAATAATCAGTGATGGCAGCCGAACCCTAAGTTGGTTCGACCTATCCAACGCGACCAGTCCGGCAGCGACACTTGAAATGAACGGTAATGTGTTGAGGCTCGCATCCGATCCTAGCGGCCAACTGAGTGCTGTTCAGACAGCTAATCACATATATCTAATCGATAATCAAACAAGACGTATCATCAAATCAGAGCCTTACTCGAAAAGTTTTATCTATGGGATGAGTATGCTAAGTGACAAAATCATCATCTCGCGCTCCGGGGCCATCGATTATATTCAGTTTGGCAACCTAGTCGGCTCTTCAATCAAAATTGGCTATCAATTAATCAATAAAGAGCTGGTCAACAAATGGGCATCAGCCTCGAATAATTCATTTAACTCAACAACACTCGGCTATCTGCTTCAGTCTGTTGGCGAAAAGAGTGCTGTTAGCCAGGAGTTTAACAACATCGATTTGGAATGGTTGCCTGCCAATGCGAACACGGCCAGTGATGTAAAGGCCGTTATGATTTCAGGCTATTATCGAAATGAGCGGGTAAGTTTGTACAAAAACCTCTAATCTGGATACGAAGTGCCATAAAACCAGAAAATGAATAGCTGCAAGTAACACTTCAATAATTCAAGAACATTACTTTTACGTTATTCTGACTGTAACTGAACCCCGCTTTATTGGTGGGGTCCATTTATCAAGCATCGAGGCTCTGGTCACGCCTCCGGCTTGCCAAGGCCAACCAGTGGCGTACCATCATCAGAATGGCTCAGCTCGCTAGGTATTATTTCGCCCTGAAACTCAACATGTGTATAGCCACCCTGAGCAAATTTCAGCGCAGCTTGAGGCGTTAGCCAGTCACCATAACCACACACATCCGCCCAACCAATCTTCATTGCTTTCATGATATTACCTACCGCTATTGTTAGGCTTGATTATACCCTCTTAATGAAAACCACTACAGCTCTTCTGGGTATCTCCCTCGAAGGGAGCCTATGCTTTATATATCCGTAGCTTGGATATATCAGCACGCTTGCATGGGGAACGTCACAATGTTTGGCTTTATAAGCAAGAATATCATTACCGGACTGGTAACTATATTACCGGTGGTACTTACACTCTACCTCCTCTATTGGTTTGCAGTTTCAGTAGAATCACTACTGGGAGATCTTATTCAGGCGATCCTACCCGGCGAATGGTACTGGCCGGGAATGGGGCTGGCAGCCGGACTGCTGGTCTTTTTTATCGCCGGACTGATGATGAATGCCTATGTGGTGCAACGCCTGTTTGCCAAAAGCGAACAGGTTTTCTACCACATGCCCTTAGTCAGAAGCGTCTATCCGACTATTCGCGACTTTTTTGACTATTTTTCACCCTCGACCCGGAAAGAATTTGAGCAGGTTGTCGCAGTGACATTGGGAGAAACCGGTATGCAGGTGATCGGCTTTGTCACCCAGCCTCTGTCTGAACGCATGCCGGAATCTTTCCGAGAGGAAGACAGCGTCCTCGTCTACCTTCCCTTGAGTTATATGATCGGCGGTTATGCCGTACTAATACCCCGCAGCGCTATCCGCCCCCTTGATATGACCATAGAAGAAGCAATGCGATTTACGCTGACTGCCGGAATGACTGGATCGGGCTTCGACCACAGCTCGCGGCCCTGTTCAGGAGCCAGCTCTAGAAGCCGTTCTGAAACACCTTCCAGAAAACCAACAAAAGACTAACGCACTTACTCCTCGATATGGCTTAACGCTATCAAAAAACAGAGTATATTGAGTACTGCAACAAAGCCGCCGTAAAGCATTTCTTCTTGAGGCATTAAGCAGGCAGGGAATATCTTCAGCATAGGGAGGATCTATCCAAGTCACGGGAAATTTCAGAGTACGCCAATGACTAGCACCCAAACGACTCACCGCAAGAATCACTAAGAAGAAATATGCACAGCCATAAATCATGGCCTGAGAAACTTATCATGCAGTCAGCCATTGTGAAGTCACTAAACATTAAAAAAAAGAACTTAGATTTCGCTTTAATTGATAGAAACATTAATAATATCAACATTTCAAACACCCAAAAATATAATCATCTGCAAATCAAGCAATTATAAAATGCAGTATATCTACAATGTTATTTATCATTAAACAATCTCAAAAACCGAAAACCACCCAACCAGAAAAACGTGATGTAATTCACACCATGTTTGGCCCAAGTCAATTTAAAATCTCTTCTGAAAAATATCATTGTTATCAAGTATGAATATAAATAGGAATACGCATTAAAAAGGCCAAACATGAAACTAACCTCCCATTTACAATGGATGCAAGCACTGTTCACCTTTAATAACTGATGAAAAGAAAAGAAAAGATATCAATTATTTGATGCTATCTTTATTTCTCACATGGACCTAAAATGCAAAACAAAATAAACGGTGTGATATTCGACTTTAATGGGGTTATCATTAACGACTCTTGGTTACATGAGACATCTTGGCTCGAAGTTTTTAGAGAACTAGTTCCAAACAAAAATCATAGTATTGATTCCATACAAAAACTTATACATGGAAGGACAAATAAAGATATATTTGAATCTATTTATAACAAAGATATCTCCACAGAAGAGATCGAACGTTTATCTGAATTTAAAGAACAGAAGTACAGACTGCTATTTAAAGAAAATTTAAAACAAGTTCAGTTAGATAAACATACAATTTACCTTTTCGAATACCTAAAGAACAATGATGTTCCTTTTACTATTGCAACTGCCTCTGGGCTATCAAACCTTAAGTTTTTCTTCGAAATACTATCTTTATCTAACTGGTTCGATTTGGACAAAATCGCCTACGATGATGGCACCATCCTTGGTAAACCAGAGCCTGATATCTACATTAAAGCGGCAAAAAACATTTCCACAAACATAGAAAATTGCTTAGTAATTGAAGATGCCGTTTCAGGTATCAAGGCAGCACACTCCGCTGGCGCTAGCTATATTGTTGGCTTTGGGGTCTCATACCCTCACGATGTGCTCATAAAACACGGTGCAAACATTGCGATCCAATCATTTTCAACATTTCCGTACAATAAACTGAATGAAAAATAAATCCATAGTTGTTGGCCAAAATCGACGTTTTGAAATTGAATCAAATCCGATCCCTTACATTACACAAAATCAAGTTTTAATAGAAATTCTACATGCTGGAATTTGTGGCACTGACATGCAGTTTATAAATGGTTCAAGGAGGATAGAAAGTAATATTTTGGGACACGAAGGTGTGGGCAGATTAATACAAATAGGGGAATCATTATCCAACCAATTTAACATTGGAGATATTGTCACCTTTTTACCACACTCAGTAGAAACGCCAGACTGTATTTTAGGGCACAACATCTCTGGCCTATTTGCAAATTTTATCGTATTAGAGGCTAATCAAGCAAAGGAACTAATTGTTCCTTGTCAAACCAACACCAAACGCAACCTTTTGGTACTATCTGAACCACTCGCCTCTGTTATCTTCTCTATAGATTTACTCTCTATGAGTGACGAAATTAAACGCTTTGGTATTATTGGTCTAGGAACAATTGGTGCGTTATCAGCAATAACTGTAAGCATAATGTACCCAACAGCAGATATATATTGTTTTCACAATAATGATGAGAAAGTGAAGTGGATACGAGAGAACAACTTAATTAATACGGACAAAATACATTTCGTAAACATAAAAGATCATACAACAATAGACGGGTTATTAAACACGTTAGAATCTACAGTTGTATGCACGTCAAAGAGCGGTAGTAAATCAGGACTTAGTTTAGCCGTCAAAATCACCAAAAATGGAGGTGTCATAGACCTGCTCTCAGGCTATCAGCAAGACTGCATAGAAATCCACGAAACAACATTCAATACAAAGCACATTAGGTCTCAAAATATTTGCGAAGATGCGAACAGCCCCCCTATTTCAAAGCAGGTGCAAGATAAAACGTTGTTTTTAAGAGGACATAGAGGAATTTCCAAACAACACATGCTTCGGAGCATAGCGCTTCTTGAAGCTCATTGCGACTCATTTTCAAAAGTGATTTCAACCAATTATAGCCCCATCGAGGCAGTGGATTTTTTTAATCATCACGTGAACACATCAGCTAACTCAATGCTACGCAACAATAAATTAAAAATGGTAATTAACTTTTAGGACTATACTATGACAACACTACATGACTGTTATTCTGTTGAAGAATCGGGAAGTGACAACTGGATACAACACTCATTTGTTTCCAGAACTGTTAAAGAACATTCTTATAAAATAATCGAATCACTAGATTTATTTGATATTGAAAACACCACAATTACTCATAATTGCTTTGGTACTTCAGGTACAAAGAAGCGTTGCTTCGTGGTTGTTGACGACAATGTCTACAAAATCTATGGACTAGCCATCGAGTCATACTTTAACCACCACGGTGTTGACTATAAGATTAAGAAATTACAAGTATCAGAGTCCACAAAATCCATAGAGAAAGTGTTAGAAGTTGTCAGTGAACTAGACAATTTCGATTTATCTCGAAGAGATGAACCTATCATTGCTATTGGAGGTGGCGTATTGACAGACATTTGTTCTTTAACCGCAAACCTTTACCGTAGAAGTACACAATGCATTAAAATACCCACAACACTGATGGGGCAGATTGACGCGGGTATTGGTGTAAAAACAGGTATTAACTTTAATAACAACAAAAATCGCCTAGGCACTTACTATTGTTCTGGAACAGTGCTGATAGATCGCAACTTTTTAAAGTCTTTAGATAACAGATCTTTCAATAATGGACTGGCTGAAATCATGAAGATGGCTCTTATTAAAGAAAAACACCTGTTTGAACTTCTAGAAAAACACAAACAAAATATCTGTAAAGATCGCTTAATTGGCAAGCAAGACTATTCAACAATTATTCAACTATCAATAAAAGCGATGTTGGAAGAGCTAGCTCCTAACCTTTGGGAAAAATCTTTAACAAGAGTTGTTGACTTTGGCCATACGTTTAGCCCTGTCGTAGAAATGAAAGCCGTATTAGAGCTACAGCACGGAGAAGCGGTATCAATAGACATGGCATATTCACTATTACTTGCTCGGAAAAAAGAGATTTTGAGCGAAGAGGATTCGACTAGAGCCCTAAACTTATTCGTAGACCTTGGATTGCCTTTGGACCACGACCTTTGTACTAGTGAACTACTAATTAAAGGACTTGAAGATTCTACCTTACACAGGGCGGGGAATCAGAACTTCCCTCTCCCAGAAAACATTGGCTCATCGGTATTTTGCAATAATATCACTCACGGGGATATCGATTATATTGTGTCGAAAATGAAATCAATAGGTAATAGTTCAGCAGCATGACCTTAAATAACTCCATCATTTCATTCGACATCGGCGGGACTTGGCTTAGAGCTTGCTTATTGGACGAGAAAGGTGAAATTAGATTTCATTCAAAAAAGCCATCGATAAACTATCTAAATAATCCGAGCCTAACAGCAACCATACTTCAAAGTAGATTGGTTGAGTACATTATCTCCGAAGTGGGGATAATCAGTAAGTCAAACGGCACTCAGGTGGACACTGTTGTCATATCTATGGGAGCTGCTATAAATGGCCAAAATGGTATGGTTTTAAATTCAGGTCCTTTGTGGGGGCCTAATTGTGAGCCGTTCGATTTATCATCTTCGTTGAAGGCGTTTATGCCAATGATTTCTTGGCACGTTTACAACGATATATCAGCATCATTGATGTGCCATGTATTCAAACATGGCTATGTGAATAAAAAAGCTTGCTTAATCACCATAAGTACTGGCATCGGGATGAGGATTTATGACCCGCATAGTAAGTCTATACCTTGCGGTCGAGAGACGGGACTGCAAGGAGAAATTGGCCACCTACCAACCAATTTTAACTTCTTTGGAAAGCTCTTAGATTTGAAGTGTGATTGTGGCGGAAGCAATCATTTAAACGCCTTTAGCTCAGGAAGAGGAGTGGAGAATATTCTCAAGAAAATCTCCCGCAACATGATTGATTGCTCTGGTAGCTCTCTAAAATGGCCAGTCACGCTACCCGAACTAAAAAACGGTTTGGATAATGAAGACCAATTATCTAATCAAATAATTGCAATGATTGTTAAACCTATTACTGACTCTATTTTATGGATTCTAACAATCGATCCTCTCATTGACGTCATTTTTATCACTGGTGGGTTATATGAGTATTTAAACAAATACTACTCCAGTGAACTAATGCAACAGCTTGAATTCGTGGGCTTGTATCAGACCTCTGAATACCATCCCTCATTCTTCAAGGACAAGCTACTGTTTTCCGACAGCGTACAAAATGCTGGCTTACTTGGCGCATCCTACTGTTGGCTAACAAAAGAGCAAATTAAGGTTTACTAATGCAGAAAAACGTAATTGTAACGGGTGGTTCGAGTGGAATCGGACATTCCATTGCGACTAAGCTAATTGATCTAGGGTTCAATGTATTTATTTTTTCCCGGAGGCCTCCCTCAGAATGGGAGTGTAAGATGCCGCAAAAATGGAATCCAAGCACAAACTGGGTCGAGGTTGACTTTACTTCCACAAGTAATCTTGAATCGACTATTCAAAGTTGGCTAACAAGTCATGGTGAGCAGTTGGCTATGCTTGTCCATTCTGCGATAGATTATGGTTCAAATAAACGCAGGCCATTCACTAGCATTGATATAGATGAGTGGGAGCGAGTATTTAAAGTTAACGTTCACTCTCTGTTTCTTTTGGCGAAAATGTTGACCCCGCAAATTGTACAAAATGGGGGGGGGCTCATCGTCCCCATTTCTTCTGAAGTAGCATACAATTCTGGGCCGGGCAGGATAGATTATGCCGCCTCTAAAGCTGCTGCAAGCAGCTTAGTCCAAAGCTTGGTGGACGAAACAGAGGATTTACCAATAAACATTGTTAGTTTACTTCCTGAAGGAATGGTGAATACACCCGGCATACAAAAGAGAAGAGTCAAAGGTGATCCAGTACTTGAAGAATATGCACCTCCAACTAGCTTTCAACAACCAATTATAGATATCGTCTCTGATATGGGAAAAAGCCTCCATGGAAAAGTGTACTCTGTCAACTCTCAAGGAAAAATGACAGATATAGAAGGAAAGAAACTTATTTCTAACACTAGGGAGACGGACATTGGCTTCGCCTGTGAAGAAGTATAAATTAGGCGTTGTAGAATGGGGCCTACCAGAAGTGGGCCCCTACGCTATTGAGTTGGCGAAACACTACGGGCTTACACATATTCAGCTCAACTTCACCCGTGACTTTGAAGTTAACAAGTACATCGAAAGAATAGTAGCAGCGTCATCGCAAGCTCAGGTAGAAGTTTCAGGGATCGCCTTGAACCTATTAAACGAATATCACCTTTCAAAAAAACACGCTGAAATGAACAACCAGAGCCACTCAATTTTTATAGCTGCATTGAAGTCAGCTATCAGCATCGGCACTAAGCATATTTTTATACCTAGTTTCTATACGGGGAAGCTTTCTACACATAATGACATCGTTAATTTATCCACATACTTTAGATGGGCATGCCAACTTGCCCTCAAACATCAGATCACTGTGAGTACAGAGAATGCTCTTGAGGCAGATAAGGCTCGAGAACTACATAAGTTAGTAGGTATGAGCAACTTTAAAATTATCTACGACCCTTACAACTACAATATAAATAATATAAATCCGATAGAAATATATAAAGATCTAGGCACCCTTTTCCATCGACATGTGCACATAAAAAACGGATCGTATTCTAAAGGAGGGATAGAGGAGTTACAACACGGTACAATGGATATTAAAGTGCTGTTTCCTTATTTACATCGAAACTCAATAATTTTCATGGAAAATAAATACAATATTCTAGGAGAGCAAAGCTTATTCTCTGATATTTCTTACCTAAAGGACATATTTTCTTCTGAACTGTATTAGTTTCTTTGTTTAATTTGTTAGCAGTGCAGCTGTTGTAGTTAATCCTATCCTTGAACAATAGAGAATAGGTTGTCAAATACATGGTTGCACAACTGATAACATATCCATAAATCCAACACTTGGTATTCAAGGAGAAACTGGTCATGTACAAACTTGAAGCAACTATTGGAGACCTTAAGGGAGAGCCAAAGAAATAACTCATGTTGAGTACCATTAAAGACGTAATACCCACAACAGCTTAACAGCTGTGTAAATTTAAAAATTCGATTTAGGAATTATAGATGTCATTAGTTGATTTAACAGGATACATAGCTGCATTTTGCACTACTTTTGCTTATATTCCGCAGGCTGTAAAAGTCATAAAAACAAGAGACACCCGTTCTCTCTCGGTAGCTATGTACTTTATTTTGACACTGGGTGTTGGACTTTGGTTTATCTATGGTCTAATTCGTATAGATTGGCCATTGGCAATTGCAAATGCCATTACGCTTATTTTCACTCTGACAATCCTATTAATTAAAATAAAGAACAATAAGAAAGATAATTTAGATTTACCTATCAAAACAGAAGTTAACTTTTAGTATAACTGCCCCGCAAATCATACTTGCAAATTTTCATCATCCTATTTTCTTACTATATTAAGAAAATAGGATGAATATTATCCCACAACTGTCAGCATATCCACTCCAGTGAATAATAAGCGAACTGGATATTTAATCCGAATTGCTCAAAATAGTCTGGAGATGGAATTCTGTCTATAAAATTTAAAACTTGGTGATCCTCAAAAAAGCTAAAAACTTACAGGTGTTCATCATGCTCAGGTTTATCGGTTACCGAAACATTGCTAGATGTCACAATGCGCTTACAGATCTCATGAGAAAATTTCCCTATCATTTTCCAAGCCAGTAGTCCAAGAATGAGTTTACAGCACCACAACGCCAGACCCTGTCTAATGCAGGCATGGCACCAACACGAGAACCAGCTAGCACATTGGTTACAGACCCAAACCCGTGATGAACCTTTAGCCCAAGACCTGCTTCATGAAGTCTTTATCCGGGCAATGCACCAAGATAAACGTTTTTGCGACATTGCTAATACCAAAGCTTGGCTGTTCAGGGTGGCGAAGAACCTGCTCATCGATCTAAGCCGCAAGCACACTCCTTCGCCGGCACCAACACCAACACTGTATGATATCGAACAAATTGAAGCTGATTATACAACAGTAGATAAGCTCACCAACTGCCTGCCCCGCGTATTGAAAGAGCTCAATCCAGCAGACAGTGAACTATTAATCGCCTGTGATATTCAGGGAATGACCCAACAACAATATGCGACTCAACATGGCTTATCATTACCGGCCGTTAAATCTCGCTTACTCCGAGCCCGGAAAAAGCTAAGACAACAACTGACGGTATCTTGCCAGGTCAAGCTTGACGAGAATATGAAGGTTTGCTGTTTCACTCCAAGGGATTAGCCTCACTTAATCATTGGATGTTTCATCTGGTTTTCAAATCTCCGTGAAGGCAATCACAGGCTAT
>Ga0209272_10001504_pt1 | contig 14672 bp, 10 predicted proteins | sample tdDd002_FD_187125 | JGI IMG/M metagenome (GOLD analysis project Ga0209272, IMG submission 187125) | Marine sediment microbial communities from the Atlantic coast under amendment with organic carbon and nitrate - tdDd00.2 (SPAdes)... | ecosystem: Environmental > Aquatic > Marine > Coastal >... | reverse complement strand
TAAAACTCTCTCAATTTGAATCCTCCTATATATATTAATAGGTATAATTATAATCTATATAGATATTATTTACAATAAAAGGAACATAGTATAATCTCTTGCTAATCTCTTGCTAATCTTCTATATATACTCTCGTATGAATTATTTCTTGAAGTTATTGAGTTTACTATTAGTTTTGCATGTTTACGAGTCTAATCATATATAACTGTTTTAACAGCCTCATAACTCAAAATCCGAAGCCTTTCGGGGCGTGTGGGTTCAAGTCCCACCTTCGGCACCAGTTGAAAACACTAGATCATAGCGATCTAGTGTTTTTGTTTTTTGTACTATTTTTTTGATTCTTCTAACAAATCTTCTAACAAACTTTTAATTTCCAATGAGTTTTCGTATCATTCCTTAGACTATTTCATATAGATTTCTCATAAGTGAAAGTGTATAAAAATTTAGAGATAATGAATAATTTGATTGATGATGATCAAGTTTACTGTTTTATTTACTTTGTATATAATGATGTTGAAATACACTGACCTATTTTCTGGAGGTAACCCTACTAATGACAAAGAGTGAAATCATAATTTTGATAATAGTAATTGCAATTTTCGGACTTTCACAATTAGATATAGTGAAGGTGAATGACAATGAAGAAATAAGTTATTCCAATTTAACTGATGATGAACTTATTGAGAGGTCCAATGAAGCATTAAAAAAAGGTGAGTATGAGGATTGCTACAATTTATGTGATTACTTAATTTCTGAAAGAAACTTAGAATATCCAACTAACAACTTAAGAGTAAGGTTATTTATGGATCTCGGAAACTTCGATGAAGCAATTAATATTATGAACAATATTGAAAAAAATACATCATTAGAAGATCCCAAATTAGCAATTATATACTCGAATAAAAGTTCTGTGTTACATAGATACGCAACAACCTATAATAAGGATTGCCTAAATGAAGTAATAGAATATGGCATGAAATCACTTGAATTAGTTAATTCTAATCCAAGGCAATACGACCATAATGATTGGGCAACAACATTAACGATTAAGGATATAGTAGAAGCACATATTAGCAATGGGTCTTATGAGGAAGCTGAAAAACTGATTGATAGATATGATGAAAAACTAAGTAATCAATTTTTTTTATTATCGCAATTTTTACTTTTTAAGAACACAAGAGATACTGATAAGCTTTATGAAGTCCTTAAATTATATGAAACAATTAGTACAGAAGAACATCCTTTTTTAGATCAGTGTAATTATTTCTATATGAAAGGAACATATGAATACTTAACTAATGATATAGATTCTATAAAACTGACTTTAGATGATTTTTCTAGTTTAGTTGAAAAAGATAACGCGTCCCAAAGGTTTTATGACGAGATTGAGATACTTTATAACCTAATGGCGGAAAACGATAAAGAAGTTATTATTCTATTTGACAAATTCGTGAATAACTATTGGCATGTTTACTATAGCCTAGCTGGAAATTGGCTCCTGAATGAATTTGAGCAACATGATGTTCTTATTGAAACTAAAAATTATGAAAATAAAATTTTAGAAATAGAATTGAAGTCAAATACATACACACCTTTCAATTATGATCCAGACTATATTATAGAAATAGAGCAATAAGTGATTAATCGAATAATTTTCCGTCCAAAATAGAGGCAACTTCTTTCTGATCTTCCTTAAACAAATGTGTATAAACATCCAGTGTTGTAGATATATTTGAATGACCTAAACGTTCTTGCATGATCTTTGTTTTAACACCTGCCTTGTGCATTAAGGTTGCATTGGTATGGCGAAGGTCATGGAATCGAATGTTTTTCAATTTCTTTTTCTTTCTTAGAACAACGAATCGTCTAGAGAACGATGCCGGATTATAAACCTTTTTATTTCGGGTGCCTGACCCCTTTGAGAGATTTAGACTTTCTTGAACCCCTAGAGATCAATAGGTATGGTAATAGTAAATTGAATACCTTCACCCTCAACACTTTTACTTGTAATATCGCCATTAAGTTTTTGAGTCGCAATATTAAATACGATATACATTCCTAAACCTGTATTGCCGTTACCTCTATTGGTAGTATAAAAAGGGTCGTATATTTTTGACAACTCCTCCTCTGATACTCCTCTGCCATTATCTTCATAGGTTATGGTTATGGTGTCGTCGGTTTTATAACCATTGATTAAAATGGTCCCATTCTCAGCTTCAGCAAATCCGTGTTCAAATGAGTTAGTAAGCAAGTTTGTGAAAATTTGAGAAAAAGATCCTGGATAGCTATTAAGTTCAATATCATTTGGTAAATTATTAGTAATGTTATAACTGTCGTTTTTATATTCTTGCCTCAAACTAAGTATCACAGTTGTGATATTCTCGCAAATATTAAAAGAATGCTTTAATTCACTACTTTGCTCAACTGATATTTGTTTAAAGCTACTTACAAGTTGACTAGCTTGCGCTAAACTTCGATTAAGCACTTCGGTTGATTCTGACACAATTTCTAAAAAATCTTTTAGATCGGACTGTGTTATTTTGTGACTGTTAAATTTTGATTGAATCTCGTTATTTTTTAATTCTAAATATGATGAAGAAGATATCCCCACGCCTAATGGTGTATTAATCTCGTGTGCAATACCTACAACCAAACTCCCCAATGATGTTATTCTTTCTGTTTCAATAATATGTTTGTATTGTGTTTCTAATTCTATATTTTTCTCTTTAATCTTTTCTTCTAATATTACATTCTCTTTTCTAAAAGTATCGATAATAACCTGAAACGACTTTGATATTTTCCCCATTTCATCGGTTCTTTTTAAGTAGATATCGGGTATATTCTTAGAAAGTTCGCCCTTTGCAATATCCTTAGCAAAATTAACGAGTACTGAATAGGGTTTTGTTGAACGTTTTGTAGAAAAACGTACCAGTAAAATACTTGAAACTAACACAGTAATAAATATTAAAGTTGTGGCAAATGCGATCTTAGCAACTTGTATCTGTATTAATTCTTTATCAATGAGATTAATTACTTTCCAGCCATTGTCGTCAATTAAGTAGGACATCATTAAGTAGTTATGACCTTCATAAACGACATCAAATAATTCACCAGTACATTCCCTAATAATTTCATGATATTCAAACAATGGATCATTTAAATCGGTAATTTTACTGTTAATTATTTTATTTGCATCTTCATGGTATATATATGTTCCGTCCTTGCTAATTAAAAAGTTCTTATCATTGACACCTTGTTTTTCAGTTTCAAAAATGATTGGAATATTATCAAGTACAATATCTACTACTACAAATCCATAGACTTCTTTTTTCTCTCTTAAAGCTTTAATAGATGAAACAACAACTTCTTTTGTTTCCCACTCAATATATGGTGGAGTAAAGGAAACCATTTCTGAATTAATAGCTACTTCATACCAAGGTCTATTTTTAACATCATAATTGTCATCGGATACGTATCCTAAACTATCTATATAAAAGTTTGCTTTTTCATTAGCTATCCACGCTGAAAAGTGTATATCATTACTCTCTTTAATTTTAACCAAAGTATTAAAGACTGATTCGTAATATTGATTATCAATTATTGTCTCTCTACTGACAGCTGTTTTTAGATAATGTTGAATTTCAGAATGAATAGCCATTTGATCAGTTATCATGCTAGCATTTTCAAATATATTTTTGACGTCTTTGGAGATTGATTGAGCTCTTAAGTATGTTTGAGTAGTCTTGTTGTCTACTACTTGCTTATAATTAAAATTAAAACTCATTATGCCTATAAGTCCTAATACAAAAACTAAAATTAGAGATATCGAAAACGTTATTGAATTTGCTAAACTTGTGCTAATTCTTCTTAACATAGCTATCGCTCCCCAAAATCTGTATTATTAGTAGTATTGCTCTTAAACAATCATACTTCTCTTTATAATATACCCACCTTTATCTGAATTATCGTTCCAAAATTTAAAGATACGCATTTCAGCTACAAAAACAGAATAGGTAATTGCAAATTGGAAGGAAATGTATTGGAAGGAAAAGCATATATAAATATGAGTAAGAACTACACATAACTAATAAAAGGGCAAGTTCGGTTATAGCAAATGTTGTATAGAGTTAGTATGGTTCCTGTTTTAATGATGAGTTTTTTAAAAAATAGTGTTCCATGTACGTGAAAAAAAATATGTCTATTGTGAAATTTATAGGGGGGCAATGAAAATTTCACGAGGGTGAAAAAAACAGAAAATTTTGATTGATCTTATTTATATAGATTCTATAATTAAGATATACAAAACAAAGGTGTCTTGTATACGCAATTATTCTTAGGGAGGAATATGTATGGAGATCAATGGGAACAAATTAAATTATGGTACTATTTTCACCTTGGTTGGGGCAATACTTGCATTTTCGATAGGTTCTGGATATTCTACTGGACAAGAAGTAGTTCAATTTATTACTTCTTATGGATATCAAGGTTTACTAGTTGGGTTAGTTTTCCTCGTGATATTTGGTTATTCTAATTATGCATATGCACAGGCTGGTTACATTGGTAAGTTTGATAAGGGGGCTGATGTATATAGATATTTCTGTGGCAATGTTGTAGGAACTGCCTATGATGTATTCTCGGTTGTATTCTGTTATATGTCATTTATCGTAATGGTTGGTGGAGCAGCTGCGACATTACAACAGCAATACGGTATTCCGACATATGCCGGCGGATTGATTATTACGATCTTAGCTGCAACAACAGTTATTTTGGGGTTAAACTCACTCGTTAACATTATCGGTAAAATAGGACCTGTAATTGTTATAATCTGTACAGTTGTAGGTATTTATGCATTAATTCATGATGGTGGAAACATACCAGCTGCAGTTCAAAAAATTAGCTCAGGTGAAGTTGAAGTTATGCAGGCATCTTCTAACTGGTTATTAGCTGGTGGTTCATATGCAGGGTTCTGTATGCTTTGGTTCGGTGGATTTATGGCTAAAATTGGAGCTGAAAATAAACGTAAAGAAGTTACTATAGCCGTTATTACAGCAGCAATATTAAACACACTAGCAATCATTGTAAGTGGATTTGCATTAACTGCAAATGTAGAATTAGTGAAGAGTGCACAAATACCAAACTTGGTACTCGTAAACAAGTTAATACCAGTATTTGCACCGATATTTGCTATTGTTATATTCCTTGCAATCTATACGACGTCAGTTCCATTATTATGGACAGCTACATCTCGTTTTGCAAAAGAAAAATCAAAGAAATTTTATATATTAACACTAACTTTAGCACCCATTGGTTATTTAGTTGCCTTAAATGTACCGTTTAATAAATTATTAAACGTGGTATATGTTATTAACGGTTATGCGGGCATTGTATTACTAGGATTCATTATTTATAAGAATATAAAAATACGTATGAGTGGAGACACAGAATCGGAGGCTGCATAATGGATATCAAATTTAACAAGAGATTTGAATGGAAAGACCTACCCGATATGGACACCATGCGTAAAGAAGTCGATGCAGCAGCGAAAGATATAACGATTGGAGAAACGTTGTTCTTCAAAGAATTTGGTGTGAAATCTGAGAATGAATACAAATTGAAGTGCATGATGAATGGAGAATTAACTAAACATTCTCATGTTGGGTGGAATAGCTGGGACGAAACAGCAAAAAATATTGAATTTATATATAATGAATTAAAAAAACGAGGTAGCCATATTACACGGTTCGGATTTATATGTGACTGGGTAATGGGTGTTCCGGCAGAACATAGACATAAGCTTCCGAAAGGAACTGGACTCTGTTTGGAAACACCAGAGGAATGGGCTGCTTTAGGACAGGTTGTGCCTGTTCAGCCTCATTTGTCTGACCACATGATTGGCTGCCCAAATGCATGGGAAAACACAGTTTATGGGCTTAAAGCTGGTGCGACATCTATAGGAAATGTATCTCATTATTTTACCTACGAATATCCAGGGGTTGATTTAGAATATGATCGTACTTGGAACTCTATGAAAGCCTTCTATTTGATGGGTAAATTTGAAGGTACGGTTGTCCATTCAAATATTGATGATGGGTTTGGTAATCAATTTACAGATTTAGCAAGTATAACTGGTTGGGCAATTATGGAGAGATACATCGTTGAAGAACTCTTGGGCGCTCGGTTGTCTCACGCGTATGGAAACTTATTTAGTGATCCTATGGGAAGAATCATTATGCATAATACCATGCATAGATTAAACAAATACAATACACCTGGTACTATGATTTTTGGTAATACAGTTGACTATGGTTTAGATATTGAACATAATTTTGGCGCATTGTCGTCATTCTCCTTAGCTGATGCAATCTTCCAACGTCACTGTCCTACAGGCCATTCAGTAGCCTCGGTTCCTGTAACAGAAGCTATACGCGTACCAACTGCTCAAGAAATAGTTGATGGCCATCTTTGTGTAGATATGATGATCGAAAAGTCTACATTTATAGAACCGTATATTGACTGGGCAAAAGTAGAAGCTGAAACGGATGTCTACTTAGCAGCTGGTAATTTGTTTTTTGAAAGAATGATGGAAGGTTTAGATAATTTAGGCGTAGATGTAGAACATCCTGGTCAAATGATGGCAGCACTTAAAGCCATTGGGCCCAAACAACTGGAAGATAATTTCGGTGTTGGAGTTAGAGAAAAAGACGGATTACGAGAGCGGATACCTGTACGGCCTACTGATATGAATAAAACGTTAATCAATAAAAAAACAGTAGCTTTAGAAAGAATTGGAGATCTAGAAAAACGTCTTGATGGTAAAAAAGTTATTGTTGGTGCTACTGATATTCATGATTATGGTAAAGAGGTAATAAAAACCATAGTTGCAAAAGCAGGTGCAACTGTATTTGACTTGGGTAACTATGTAACACCAGATGAACTGATTGAAACCGTTATTGAGACAGAAGCCAAAGTAATGATTATAAGTACTTATAACGGCATTGCTCTTTCCTACGCAAAAGAAACTGTTGAGAAAATTAAAAATGCTGGTTTAGATGTGAAACTTGTTATGGGTGGATTAATTAACGAGAATTTGGATGGTGGAAGTCTTGCTGAAGATGTAACAGTGCAAGTAGAAGCCTTAGGCGTAAATTGTGATAATAATATGGATCTTACTATTAATATTATAGAAAAGATTTATAGTGAAGTAAGTACGGATAGAAAGATAGGGTAGACATTATGGAGCATGCTATTTTATTAGACTTTGGAAGCACACATACAAAAGTTGTAGTTGTTTCTTTAAAAAAAGAAACGATACTTCATACAAACTGCTTTGCTTCAACCGTGAAAACCGATGCTAGAGTTGGATTGCAACAATGCTTGGACAGTGCTAAAATTATGTTGACTGAAAAGCAATTTGAAAAGGCCATAAAATTGGCCTCTTCAAGTGCTGCTGGCGGCTTAAGAATGGCTGTAATAGGCCTAAGCCAAAGTTTAAGTATTAAAGCAGGAAGAAATACAGCATTCGGAGCAGGTGGAAAGATTTTATTCACACTTTCTGGTAAGATATCACCTGAACAAACTCAGGAACTTGTTGATGCAAAAGTAGAAATTGTTCTATTTTGTGGTGGCTATGAGAATGGTAATGAATCAACTGTGCTTCATAATGCAAATGTTTTAGCTGAAAGTGATTTGAGGATTCCAATTATATATGCAGGTAATAGCAGTATTGCTACTGGCGTCAGAGGTTTAATGCTAAAGGGCCGGAAAGAATGTTTTATAGCGGATAATCTCATACCTGATGTTGGGAAATTGGACACTGTAATGGCTGAAGATATAGTAAGAGAAGTTTTTTTGCAGAGAATCGTTAATATGAAAGGTTTGGACAAGGTTAAGGAAGTATTAGACGACATACTGATGCCAACACCATCAGCTGTACTTTCGGCAGGAGAATTATTAACTAAAGGGACAGATACTGAAAGTGGGATTGGTGAGCTTATGATTATTGATATAGGTGGAGCCACTACTGATGTCCATTCGTTCGCTGAGCAAACATCACACAATGGTGCCAGATTATCAGGAGCTAAAGAAACATACGCGAAACGAACTGTAGAAAGCGATTTAGGTGTTAGAGAGTCATCAGGACTTATGCTTAAGGAAATTGGTGCAGAAGCATTGTCGGAAAGTTGTGGTAAAGATGCAGAATGGGTAAAAAATGCCATTGAACATCGTGTAATTGTTAATGGTTACATTCCTGACAACGAAGATGAGAAACGGTTAGATGAGGTTTTGGCAGGAATTGCTGCTAAGGCATCTACACGCCGGCATGCGGGGCGTATTGAACATGTACATTCAGCCAATTGTAAGTTATTGCAGGTTGGTAAAAATATAACGACCGTTAAAAATATTATAGGTACAGGTGGACCCATTATTCACAATAATGATCCAAAAGGAGTATTATACTCAGTCTTGAAAAGTGGTGAGAAAGAAGCACATTATCTCTTGCCAACAAGCTCTAAAATGTACTTGGATGAACAGTATATCCTGTATTCTATGGGGCTTCTTAGAGAAATTGCTCCCAATATTGCTCTAAGAATTTTGAAAAGAACTTTGAAAGAGTTGTAATTTTTCGCAATATCACTTCATATCTAGTGAAAATAGGAGAAACCACATGTTCTCAATTGGAAATAGAATTCGATATTACAGAAAAAAGAATTGCTTAACATTACGCGAGATATCCCAGAGAACTTCATTATCAGTAGGATATCTTAGCAATATTGAGCGAGATGCAACGAGTCCCACAATACTAAATGTTCAAATTATTTGCCAAGCAATGGCTGTTAACATGGTAGATTTAATAAACGAGAGTGTCTCTTTTAAACCTGTAATCAAAAAGGACGAAAGAGAACCAGTTTATAGTAGAGACTACAGAATATCTTATGAATATTGGACAGACAGTAATCAAAAGTTAGTTGGAAAAGTACAAACATTAACGAACGATTTCAAAGGTTCAGAATCTTGGGGTCATGAGGCTGATGAGATAGGTATTGTAATAAAAGGTGTATTGAAGATAGAGATATATGGTGAATCATATATTCTTGAAGAAGGAGATTCTGTATATGTGAAAGCATTTACAAAACATGTTATAACAAAAGTCTCTGAAGGAGATTGTATAAGTTATTGGGCTGCTATTAATGTTCCTAAAAGTAATAATGATAGTAATGACATAAGTTAGTTGATAAAGACAAAAAACATATTTATCGGACTCTTTCTTTGCAATAATAAATGATGCTGGTTATTCACCAACATCATTTATTATTGAATCTATTTGGGGGTATTGCATTACAGGTGTTTTGGAGGCAAGATGTTTGCTCAAGGGATTTTTGATGCTACTTCTGATTTGTGTTCTTAAAGCAATAAATACATTTATTGATTATCAGCATACTCTAATAAAGCATCGGCTAATGGAGCAAGCTCAGGATGAATAACCATACCTGTTTCTGTTATTTGAATATCATCAATCCAGATTGAAGTCTTCTCTAACATCCCATCAAAATGTGATTTTGCAAGTTGGCCCAGTGGTGGCACATCAATTGGACTTGTGTGTCCAAATCCAAGGTCTATTCCTCCATAGATTCGTTCGTCAATAACAACACTGCCAGTTAGTTTGCGAACACCTGGATTTAATGAAATCATCATATGTGAAATCTTAAACATGTTTTCATCTTCAAAACCTTCGACAAATACTTTCATGACTTGGGCTTTCTCACCACCTATAAAATCTACAATTTTCCCTTTTTTCATTTTGAATTCGCAATGCGTATCTGTAAGCATGCCTACTTCCATCAATTCGTCAAAGATGATAGATCCTTCCATGGTGTCAAATTTAGGACAGATGTTAATGTAACCTGGCAAGGTACCAAAACCATTTTCCTTAGCTGTATGGTAATTTCCATCATCTAAATCGATGTTATGTTTTGGATCAAGCTCAAAGGTAAAATCAGTACCTCGCTCAGAAGTTACTCGGATTGTTGAAGCTTTCTTTAACATCACGTTAATTTTTCCTAGAAGGTTGCCCATAAGATTAACATCGACTTTGTTGACTATTTGACTCAATTGGTCAATAGTAGCATCATAAACAATAAGATATCGAAGGTTTTTATTTTCTTTTAAGGTTGTTTCCCAGATATCTGAGTACAGAATGAATTTTGAATTGAATTCAATCCATACATCTGCACCTAAAAGAGCTCCTGTCATAGCTTTTGATGGTAGGTCTGGCATGGCTTCTTGACCTTCACCACGGGGTTGGGCAACACGGATGACCATGGGTTTTGCACCTGCTGCGTAGGCTGCTTTTGCAAAACCTTCAACGATGTCCATATCAGTACCCGTATCTGCTGTGAGAACAACCGTTTCGCCTTTCTTCACATTAAATAGATCTTCCATCATTTTTTTAGCAACGAGTGCTAATTCGAAATCCTTTGTTTTTGCCATTGTTTCACCTCATTTAAATTTTTAATAGCCAGTAATCGTCTATAGTACAGTGGCTATAAGTTGTGTATCAATATAGTTTTATGATATAGAAACATAGATGTTTCTTCATTGTGAAAATTTTAAAAAAGAGCACTAATCTTTGTAATTATCACATATCTTATGATCGTGCAAACTTTTAGAATAGAATTAACCGATCGGGAAACCAATTACATGACGTTGAAGTTTAGGGACCTAACTAACTACAAACTTGAGGGGGAACTGTATACATGAGTGAAAGAGTTGAGAAAACTAGCGAAATAGTTGAGATGGCTAATGATTCAGTTTTTAAGGGGAAATATACGAAGTTTATTTTTATGTCCGTTTGTGCTTTTATCTTTTATTTAACCCCGATGCTGTTTAACTTTAACATCAACGGTAAAGATCAGAGCTTGATTGCACATGCAATTGAATTTGTGCTTTCACCGCTTATGTATGATTATGCTATGGTATTTGCAACATTTATTTTTACTATAATCATAATAGGAACAATTATATTTGCTTTTTATGAATCAAAATATCAAATGTTGAATCAAGTCTTTAAATGTGGTCCTTTTGCAAAGTTTTTTAGAATATTTGGCGCGATTATCTTTTTATGTACTCACTATCAATTAGGACTAGACACACAATTAGGAGCTATGTTTTTCGGTGAATATACAGGTGGTGTATTAGCCGGTCTTGGTAAAACGATGCTTGTTACCATGGTAACAGGTGTGTTCTTTTTACCTTTCTTAGTAGACTTTGGCCTGATTGAACTTGTTGGCGAATTATTAAATCCATTCATGAAGAAATTGTTTAAGGTTCCCGGTTACTCAGCTGTTGATGCAACAACTTCTTTCTTAGGTGATGGTACAATCGGTATTGTTGTAACTGACAAATTATATCAAGAAGGGTATTACTCAAAAAAGGAAGCTGTTATTATTGCTACTAATTTCTCTGTTATTGGATTAGGCTTTGCAATTGTTGTAGGTATTAATCTAGGATTTACAGCTAACTTCGGATTATTTTATGGAACCATCGCTTTAGTAACGGTTTTGGTAGCTATAATAATGGCAAGACTGCCACACAAGAAATGGGATCATTCATATTATACAGAACCAAAAGTAATGCCAGAACTTCCAGGCAATGCATTTCAAAGAGGTGTAGTACTGGCTAATCAAAAAGCTAAAGAAACAAATACATTAGAAGCATTTTTAGCAAGTTGGAAAATTGGTGTAATGTTATATATTGGATTGTTACCAGTAATTATTGCAGCTGGAACATTAGGTTTAGTTATTGCTGAACATACACCATTCTTTGCCATCGTAACAACACCTATTGTTCCGTTATTTGAAATGTTAGGTTTTGCCGGCGAAACAGCATACAATATGTCTATTGGTACGGTTGCAGGATTATTTGATATGTACTTACCAACAATCTTTATTATGGGTGATCCCAATGTTAAGGCAAAATTTATAATCGGTGTACTTTCTTTTACACAACTCGTATTTCTTTCTGAAACAGGAATTGCTTTGCTTAGAACTAAGATGGGATTCAATATCCTCGATATTATACGATTCTTCTTTACCAGAACTTTATTGTCACTGCCATTTATCATCATTTTAGCTTCTATTTATGACGCAATGGGACTAATATAACACTTATAAGGTGAGTGACAATTTAAATTAAGAACGTTTAACCATATTGGCGTTTGTTTACAAAAGAAGTATTGCATGAAGTTAAAATGGTAGAGGTCTGTAAAAAGCTTTTTGATAAAGAAGCTGTTGATCTGATTGTTCTAGCATGCTTAAATGCAAATACTTAAGAATCTAATCTTTAATGAAAAAGGAAGCAGGGGTAGCCCCTGCTTCCTTTTTCATTAAAGATTAAGAATATCATGTATTTTTAAGCCAATTGATATGGTTTCATAGAACTGTATATTTTCTTTTTCTAAGTTCAACAGTGTTCGAATTTTATTAATACGATAACGTATAGTATTTTCATGCTGGTTTGATTCAGAAGCTGTTCTCTTATAATCGGCATCATTTCGGACATACTGTTGTAATGTTTTAAATAGGTCTTGCTGATAAGAGGCATCATAGTCCAGTATTTTTTTGATGGTTAAATTATAGTAATTAACCATTTCACGATGGTCTTTCAAAGCAATGAGCAAGCGTATGCTTCCCAACTTATCATAATAAAGAATGCGTTCGCGAGTATATGGAGAAGATTTCATTGCAAAGAGTGATTCGCGAATGCCTTCATCGATTCGATGAAGCGCTTGGTGATGTTTGCTAATTCCAATGACAGGGTTACCAAGTGAATAAGCTTGATCGAGAAGGTAAGAAGTCATTTCATTAAATTTACGATATCTTATATCTGAATCGGTTTCAGAAAAACTGAGTATCGCTAAAATCCCTTGGCTATAAGGAATTGAAAACCATGAGGAGTGCTCATTTAAAGCATCTATGAAGTGTTCTTTATATTTTTTGTTCGTAAATTCGCCAATAAAAAAAACTTTAAAACAGCTCCTAAAATAGGGATTTAATCGTTGTATTAGGTTAAGTTTTTCATTTCCAGTATAGTGGCCATTTAAAAGTTCGTTAACAGTATTCACTTTGATGAGATAGGATTGATCACTGATAATGGATTCTGTTATCTGCCTGATGATTTGTGCATAGGTGATATCTTTGCTGATTTGAATCATTGGAAAATTTGCTTTATTACATTTTTCAACAATGAACGGTGGCATGGATTCATAGTACTCATCGGTGATACATAATCCACTGCTCTTTGCAGCAATCATGATATCAATAGCCTTGGCTAAAGAATCTGGATCATTAGTATATAAATTTAAACTTGAAATATAAAAGTCACCATAACTAAATATATTTTGGTCAATAAGATCTTCATAAACTGGACAATCAGATACTGAAACAGATTTAACGATTCGATTAGTTGTATCATCACGCGTTAATAAAATGGCATTTTGAAAGACTTCCAATGTTAAAAGACTCTTTACTGTAACAGACATAATACGCCCTCCTTTAAATCTATTATATAAGAAATGAGGCTCTTATAGTTAGAAAAATTACAACAATTACTTTATTATTTTGTGATTACTCTAACTAAATTGTTTTTCAAATCAAGTATCATGAAAATATATCTATAGAGGAGGAAATCATATTGAGTCTATTATTTGAAATACTAAATGAATATGTTGCAATAGCAAGTATTGAAGATCAACCTAAGCTAGAAAAACCGTTTGGTGAGTCCATTGATGAGGCATTACAATATATGTTAAAAACAGGAAGTGAATGGGGATTTAAAACACACAATTTGGATGGTTTAACTGGTCTTATTGAGTATGGTGATGCAGAGGAAGCTGTTGGAATACTTGTCCACTGCGATGTAGTACCAGCTGGAAAGGGTTGGGATTATGATCCGTATAAACTAACGCATGTCGATGGTAAACTATATGGCCGTGGTACGATTGATAATAAAGGACCTGCTGTGGCATGTCTTTACGCTATGAAACAGATGAAAGATGCAGGGATAAATCCTAAACGAAAGGTTCAGATGATTATAGGTACAGATGAAGAAACTTTATGGAGAGGTATCGAACGATTTATAAAACATGAGAAATTGCCTGTTGTTAGCTTTACACCGGATGGTAATTTCCCTTTGATTCATGCAGAAAAGGGGATTTTAGACATCAACTTGAGCAAGGATGATGTTACATTTAAATTGCTGGATGGAATTGAACTACTACAAATAAAAGGTGGTATGTCACGCAACAGTGTAGCAGATACATGTTGTTTGAAATTTTTTTGCAATCCAGATCTCGAAAGCCATATTGAGAAGATATTTGAAAAGAGAGCTCAAGATCACGGGCTTAAGTGTAATTTTTCCAAACAAGGAAGGATTACGGAAGTGGAGTTGTTAGGTAAATCTGCCCATGCCATGCATCCTGACAAAGGAATCAATGCAATAACACACGGAATGATGGCACTCTTTGATATGAGTATGAATGATCCTGTACTTAATGATTTTGAACAATCAATTGGTTTAGATATCTATGGAGAATATATAAAGTGTCATACCGAGGACAACATATCTGGAAAATTGACACTCAATGTTGGACAAGTGACATATGATGCTATGCGCTT
>Ga0209272_10001500_pt1 | contig 14696 bp, 16 predicted proteins | sample tdDd002_FD_187125 | JGI IMG/M metagenome (GOLD analysis project Ga0209272, IMG submission 187125) | Marine sediment microbial communities from the Atlantic coast under amendment with organic carbon and nitrate - tdDd00.2 (SPAdes)... | ecosystem: Environmental > Aquatic > Marine > Coastal >... | reverse complement strand
AAAGTTGGAGAAATCAGAGTAAAAATTATTTATAATTATTGCTGCTTCTAAGGGGGGAAGATATCATGTTGTATTTAATCTGGAAATTTATAGAACAAGAGATATGGCATAATTATGGGTAGAGTGACAGGGAGTATGACTTAATAAAAGATTTAGGGGATGATTAGTATGGTAGAGATAAGCTTAATTAAGGATGCACAGATGGGAGGTCAGGAAGCGATATCTGAGATCTTTGAAAAGTACAAGGGGTTTGTAATTATGAAAACAAGAAGTTACTTTTTACCCGGGGGAGATAAAGATGATTTGATCCAGGAAGGTATGATAGGGCTGTTAAAGGCTATTAAAGCTTATGACAGTGACAGGGAGGCATCTTTTAAAACCTTTGCATCTCTTTGTATAAAAAGACAGGTTATTACAGCGATTAAAAACTCCAATTCAAATAAAAATAAGATATTCAAACAGGCTGCAGGGGGATTTTTTGAAGGAGAGGAAAACAATGTTTCCTATAATAGCAAATCATTTGTATACTATAATCCTGAAGAGATCTTTATGGGGAAGGAAAGGGTAAAAAATCTAAAAGTACATTTAGAAAAGGAACTTAGTAAGATGGAGAAAGAAGTTTTTAATTATATGGCAAAGGGATACGGGTATATAGAAATTTCAGAAAAAACAGGAAGGACTGCAAAAACTATAGATAATACTATCCAGAGAATAAGAAAAAAAATGGTTAATATTCAAAATTCTTATGAGAGATGTTAAATTACAGCGAAAAAAACAGGGTTGGGAATATATATCAGATAGGGAAAAAGGATGTCATAAATCTGAGAGTAAGAAGTAGATAAAGGGGGTATATTTAGAGGTCTATAAATATATTACTTTCCTTTGGAAAGTTAATCTGATCCCCTCAATAAAAATGATAAATGAATATTTAGCAGGGATAAGCTTATAGTACTAACTTTCAATAAAAGAGGGGGCGAGATGATAGAAATATCAAGAATACCTGAAGAAATCAGAAAAAAACTAATAAAAAAGAAGTTTAACAGGGGTGAACTCATTTCATATGGGAGTAATGGCAAGATAGGATATCTATTAAAGGGAGAAGCTTTAGGTACAAAATATCATGAAGACCAAAGAACTGTTTTTCCAAAGCTTTTAAGGGAGGGGGAGTTTTTAGGGATGAGCTTCTTACTTTTAGATGGTGATCTGGATTTTGAATTAGAGGCCAGAACTGATATAGAGGTCTTGGAGATACCAGAAAGTATATTTGAAAGGTATATACTTTCAGACTTAAATATTCAGATTAAACTTTTGAAGAAAGTTAATTCCTACCTTCTTCAGGGGACAAGAGCTTTTTTTATTAGAATTCAGGGGGGGACAAAAGCATATTTTGCTTACGTGCTTTACCTGTTCTCTGAACATGAAGATGTAGTTTATTTAAAAAACTATACAGAGATAAGCGATGTGATTTTTTCAAATAAAACTATGTTTTATAGATTGGTTAAAGAATTTGAAGAAAGGAACATAATAGAAAAAACACGAACTACACTGATTATAAAAAATCGAAAATTATTAGAACCTTACTTTGAAGAGTATATCTATAAAGTTTAATTTATATTAAGAAGATAGAAGTATGATTTTTCCAGAGATACAGATGATTTAATCTGTATTTTTTTATACTTTTAAGAAACTATAAATGAAACTCAGCTCTATAAGCTGAGTACTGATAATCATAATCACAAATTTCATTGATTTCTGGCATGAAGCGTTACGTTGTTTCATATTTAAAAAGGCTTAAAAGAAAACGTTAGCTTGCTAAAACGACGAATGACGTTTTAAAAAACATAAAAATCAAATATACTTACTACATAAAGCAACTGCAAGTGCTTTAAAAACTTTTTCATAAAACCCTCATAAAAACAGCCAATCTCCCCAAGATTAAAGGCTGTTTTTTAATTTTTTGAAAGTTTTACCAAGGGAAGTATCATCTAAATATCACTAAGAAGTTCACAGCTAAAAAATAAATAAAAAAAGCTGTATTTACCGTCAGTTGACATTTTTTAAAAGAGAGGTTTCTTATATAATGGGTTTATAAAATAACAAATAAAAATAACAAAAGAATAAAAAGTGATAAAAAAAAGAACTTGAGGGGATATCGTATATTTGGCTAGATAAGGGAGTTGATTGTAATGAAAAAGATGTTATTAGTAGGAGTGTTAGTAGTGAGCGGGTTATCATTTGGTAGAGACTATGAATATAATGAGAAAAGAGATATAGTAAAACCTGTTCAGGAGCAGCAGGAAAGGTTAAACAGGTATAGTACTTTAGAGTGGCAGATGGATAAGGAAGTTACAGAGAAAAACTTTGAGACATATTCTGAGTTTCATAGGGAGCTAGATAATATGGACAGAGGAAGTGACAACAGATAGATTTAAGAAGGGGTGAAGAATAAAATTCTTCACCCCTTTTTTATACTTTAAGAAACTGTAAAGGAAACTCAGAGTTTCAGATCAGTTTGACAGCTAAACTAATCTGTGTACCAGTAATCATATTCATAAATTATCATTGATTATCAGCAAAGTACCCAGTCGAATGAGGCGAAGCCTCTTTTCTTGTAAAGTTTATCTGCCACCACTTTTAATCTCATCTATAAGATCAGCGGGGAATTTATTTTCCTTTAAAGAAGCTATGGCAGCCTTCACATCGTACTCTACCTCTACAATCTCAGCAACTACATCGTCTTCCTCTAAATTTAGAACAGCATAGCTGGCATTGGGACTCCCAAACTTTGGTTTCCCTACACTTCCGGAGTTTACAATCATCTTATGGTTATAAAAATCTATATACGGGATATGGGTATGAGCTGACATAAGGATATCCTCCTCTAAAATAGAAAGAACCTTATATGTGTTGTCCTCCCCCTCTTTCAGGTATTCCTTTGAGCTTGCAGGACTTCCGTGTACCAACTTTAACCTGTTTCCTGCTACAGAGACATTTAATGTCTTAGGCAGTTTTTTCATAAAATAAAGATTTTCTGTTGTAAGGGTCTTATAGGTCCACTCCTTGATCTCATTTCCCTTAAAATCCTGGTTTACAATATCCTCATCGTTATTTCCGATAATAGTTTCGATATTATTTTCTTTTATAAGTTCGATAACTTCATTGGGTCTGTCAAGGTATCCTAAAAGGTCTCCCAGGCAGTAGATTTTAGTGATGTTTTTTTCTGAAATATCCTTTAATACTGAATTTAAAGCCTCAAGGTTTGAGTGTATATCTGAAATAAAAGCAATTTTCATCTGAATTCTCCTTCTTTTTTTTATAGGGTTAACATAAAAATATTACCACTACATGAATACATAAAAAAAGCCTGCCCCAAAGGACAGGCAACAGTTTAACTATCTAGGAGTAACGTTAGAAGCCTGAGGTCCTTTAGCACCTTCAGTAATCTCAAAAGTTACTTCTTCGTTCTCTTCTAAAGTTTTGAATCCAGGCTTGTTGATCTCAGAAAAGTGTACGAATACATCAGTTCCATCCTCAGCAGTAATAAATCCAAATCCTTTTTCTCCATTAAACCATTTTACTTTTCCATTTACCATTTCTTGACTCCCCCTATAAATTTAAATACTTAAGGCAAAAATTAAATCTTCACGAACATTGTAACCAGTGACAAGTAATTTTCATACCTACATTAAATTGTACTCTCAAAAACATTAAACGTCAATAGTATGCATAAATATATTTATAAAAATAACCGTGGTTCCACAAGAGAGAAGAAATCTCTGAAAATCCTGTGAATTCCATAGTTTTTAAAAGTTATAAACACTAAAGAAGACATTAAGAAAAATCCAGCTACTCCATATATATTATAGTAAACAGCAGGGGGAAAGAAAAGGGTAAATTATTATCTTGATTTAAAGAAAACTACCTGTTAAAATAACCTAAATCAAGTATAAAGGAGTAGGAAAATGTATAAAAATACAATTATAGCCCAAAAGAGCGGAATAGCTGAGCTTATAAATAAAAACCTTATGGTAATAGCTACATTATTCTTTTCCGGAGCATTTATAGCAGGAAAATTTTCAGTGGCAGAGTTTCCGGTATACTCTCTGACATTCTTCAGGTTTGGAATAGCAGCAGTGATACTATATATAATATTAAAGATAAAAAAGATAGATCTTACCCTGGACAGGAGAGATCTCCCACGTATAATAACACTGTCCCTTCTGGGAATGGTGGGATATCATGTGTTTTTCTTTACAGCTCTAAAGTATACCAGTAGTGTGAATACATCCCTCATAGCGGCAATGAATCCTATCATTACCACTATAATGGCATCTTTATTTTTAGGGGAAAGGTTTCCTAAAAAAGCTATAGGGGGAATTATCATATCATTTACCGGGGTAGCTCTTATTGTGACCAATGCTTCCCTTGAAGTTGTAAAAAATATGGACTTTAATATCGGGGACCTCTATATGCTTTTAGGTATCATATCATTTTCCATCTACTTTATAGTATTAAAGGGGATAGTAGGAAGGATAGAGCCTATAAAACTGACATTTTATGTATTCTTATTTTGTGTACTTCTTCTTATACCCATGGTAATCTATGAAAATCCTATGACATTTTTAGGAGATACCACTTCCAAGGGATGGGGGAGTCTTATATATATGTCTGTATTTGCATCGGTGGGAGCTTATCTTATCCAGCAGATATCAGTAAAAAGAATAGGTCCTGCAAAGACATCTCTTTATGTAAATCTGGTTCCGTTATTTTCTATGATAATGGCTTACTTTATCTTAGGTGAGGAGATAACAGCAGCTAAGGTAATGGCAGGGGCTATGATAATATCCGGAGTTCTGATCACTCTAAAGAGTAAGAGTGAAAAAGTGAAATAATCAGGCAGGTAGAAGGTATCTCTTTTTTAAAGAGGTACCTTTTTTATAGTTTAAGAAAGTTAAGAAGAGTTAAAGAAAAAAACGATATACCATACAAAAGAAAGAGATCCCCTTCTGCCAGGGATAAATCCAGGATATTTTAATGTAATCTTATGGTGTAAATAACTATTCAAAGCACTGGAATTATGATTAAATTTAATAAGGGAATTAAAAACTAGGAGGAATGAAAAATGAAAAAGTTTGGTGTAGTTATTTTAACACTTGTTATATCTCTTGCAGCCTTTTCAAAGGATAGGGTATCACTCATCGTAAAAAATGGTCAGATCCTTACAATGAATGAAGAGAAAGATATAATAGAGGACGGGGTAATCATAGTAGATGATAACAGGATTTTAAAGGTGGGAGGAGAGGAACTCCTAAAGGAATACAGGGCTAAAAAGGTGATAGATGCCAAGGGAGGAATAGTAATACCGGGGATGATAAATACCCATAACCACCTTCCTATGATAGCTTTCAGAGGACTGGGAGAGGAAGGGATAGAAAACAGACTATTTGCATACTTCTTTCCGTTAGAGGGAGAAAAACTAAGCAGAGACCTCATCTATAAGGCTACGATACATGGGAGTATCGATATGGCTATGAGCGGGGTAACAACATATGCAGATATGTATTATCATATGGATGAGATGGCTAAGGCTACAAAAAAGATCGGACTAAGAGCAGTTCTTGGAGAAACTGTAATAAAGTATCCTGTGGTAGATGCTCTTACTCCCTATGGAGGTCTTGAGTATGCAGTGGATTTTATCAATGAATACAGAAATGATGAGCTGATTACTCCTGCTTTTGGTCCCCATGCAGCCTATACTGTATCGGAGGAAAAGCTAAAGGAGATAGCCCAGCTGCAGAGAGAGTACAATGTACCTGTTCTTATTCATCTGGCTGAAAATGTAAAGCAGCCTCTTGAGCTCAGTGAGATGAAGGGAAGGTCGTTCTCTGAGACGGAATTTTTAGACCAGGTGGGTCTTATGAATGAAAATACTCTGGTAGCCCATGCAATAGAGCTCAGTGACAACGATATAAAGATCCTCAGAGATAACAATGTAGGTATCGCCTATAATCCCATGGCCAATGCTAAGGGTGCCACAGGTATCGCAAAAGTTATGGAGATGAGGGAAGCTGGTATCGAGAATATAGGCCTTGGAACAGATGGCCCTATGAGCTCAAATCAGGTGGATCTCTTTAGAGTGCTGAGCTATGCATCGGTTATGCAGAGAATAAAATATAATGACAGAACGATAATGACTCCAGATGAAGTGTTGGAGATGGCTACCATAGGGGGGGCAAGAGCCCTTAATATGGCATCGGAGATAGGGAGTATAGAGGAGGGGAAAAAAGCTGATATAGTGGTGATAGAAACGGATTCACCTAATATGATGCCTAACTATGATCCCTATGCCACTATAGTATTTCAGGCTAATCCCCACAATGTATCTTCAACTATAGTCAACGGAAGAGTAATCGTGGAAAATAGAAAGTTATTAACATATGATATGGCTAAAAATAAAAAAAATATGGAAGAGATAACTGAGGATATAGAGGAGTTTGCAAGGGAACTTGCTGTAAAAGCAAAGGAGATGTAGATAAGGTTTTTTCTGGGATAAACCTTTCCTGGAGAAAGATCTGTCAGATATTTCCATAGATAGTGAAAAACAGCAGTAAAAAACCCCTCCTTAAGGGAGAAAGTCATTAAATATGAATAAATTTTAATTATCTATTAACTTTTTTTAAATAAAGACCGTGTAGATGATTTATGATGCATATTTTATTCACCGTTTTAAGGAGGGCGATTATGGTTAAAAGAATATGCCTTATAACAGGTTTGGTTGTGGTGATGTTAGGTGTTTTAAATGGCCGGGTGCAAAAGGACCCCGACGGACTGAAAGTGGATAGTATAAACTATCTCAGCAGGGAGAAGATGTCGGGAGGAGTAGTACTTGGAGAGGTTATAGAGCAGGGATACTATAAACCACTCTATACTCTCATAGACCCAGACCGGGCATCAGAAGATATCGCTGAAAGCGGTCATTATACAAAGGGTCAATAAAAGTTAGTATCTAAAAAAAGGCAGGGAATTATCCCTGCCTTTTTAATATTTTTGAATGAATCAAGAAGTCATCTACGACGACTATGATAAATTTACACCTTTAGGTGAAAGGTACAATGGAGAGCAGCTTCATCTCTTGTATTCCTATGGTTTAGAGGATTAAGATCTGACCTGACCACTGCCTCTTATAATATACTTTCCGGTAGTAAGCTCTCTTACACCCATAGGACCTCTGGCATGAAGTTTCTGAGTAGAGATTCCTATCTCTCCTCCAAAGCCAAACTCTCCTCCGTCGGTGAATCTTGTGGAAGCATTGACATAGACACAGGCTGCATCTACTTCTCTCAGGAACTTTTCAGAGCCGGCCACAGAAGTGGTAACAATAGACTCTGAGTGACTGGTACCGTATCTATTGATGTGCTTTATGGCATCGTCTATACTGTCCACCACCTTTATTGAGATAACCAGGGAAAGGTATTCTGTATCCCAGTCTTCATCTGTGGCAGCTGATACTCCCTCCATAAAGGTAATCGCTCTTTTATCTGCTCTTATCTCCACTCCGCTTTCTGTAAGTCTGTTTTGTATATCCCCTAATATCTCCAGCTTATCAGCATGGATAAGAAGGGTCTCTACAGCATTGCATACCCCCGGTCTCTGAGTTTTGGCATTGATAAGGATATCAAGAGCCATATCTTTGTCTGCATCTTTATCTATATACAGGTGACATACCCCTGCTCCGGTTTCGATAACAGGAATCTTTGAATTTTCAGTGATAGCCTTCTTTAGTCCCTTACCACCCCTTGGAATGACAGCATCTATAAGGTGGTTCATAGAAAGAAGTTCATTAACAAGAGCTCTGTCTGTGCTTTCAACAAGCTGTACAGCACCTTCTGGCATGCCGGCTCCTATTCCAGCCTCTATTATTACCTTAGCAAGAGCTTTGTTTGAGTTTATGGCATCGCTTCCCCCTCTTAATATGATGGAGTTACCTGATTTTAAACAAAGACCTGCTGCATCTACAGTTACATTGGGTCTTGATTCAAATATCATGGCTATAACACCAATGGGAACTCTGACCTCCTCTATCTTAAGACCGTTATCCAGTGTCCATCCCCTTACAGATTCTCCCACAGGATCTGTGAATTCAGACATCTTTATAAGACCGTCTGCCATGGAATTTATTCTCTCCTGAGTCAGCTTAAGCCTGTCTATGAAAGCATCGCTCAACCCCTTTTCCCTGCCATTTAAGAGGTCCTTGTTATTTTCAACGATAATAAAGGTATGGGATTCCTTGAGGGCTCTTGCCATAGCAATAAGAATAGCATTTTTTTCACCGGCATTCATAACTCCTAAACTTTTAGATGCTTTTCTGGCCTTTTGTGCCATATTTAATATATAATTCATACTAACTTTTCCCCCTTTTAGTTAATTTCTAAACATATTGTTACTGTGGATGACCTCTTTATACTCCTGGTATCCGAGGATATTCACGATCTCAGAGCTTTTTACTCCCTTTATGAGATCCACTTCAGTTGAGGAGTAGTTGACGATACCTGCAGCGATCTCCCTTCCTTCAAGATTACAGATGGAGACGATATCTCCCTTTAAAAAATCTCCTCTTATCCGGGTGATTCCTCCGGGAAGAAGGCTCTTACCCTCTGTGATGGCTTTGCATGCCCCCTGGTCTAAAAGGATATCCCCTGCTCTGTGAGAGCTGTATTTTATCCAGTGTTTTTTTGCACTCACTGTATTTACATTGGGAATAAAGAGGGTACCTATATCTTCCCCTTCCATTATATCTATAAGGACACGGGGATTTTCTCCATTGGCTATGAGCATCTTAGTACCCTTGGATGTCGCTATTTCAGCTGCCTTTATCTTTGTAGCCATCCCACCGGTACCCAGCTTGCTGCCGGCTCCCTTGGCCATCCCTCTTATCTCCTCTCCTATCTCAGAAACAAGAGGGATGAGGGTAGCATGGGGATCCTTTCTTGGGTCTGCAGTATATAAACCCTCGATATCTGAAAGGATGATAAGAAGATCGGCATCTATGAGGGTAGCCACAAGAGCTGAAAGGGTGTCGTTGTCCCCTACCTTTATCTCCTCAGTTGCCACAGCATCATTTTCATTTATTATAGGGATTACCCCTTTTTTTATCAGTTCAAAACAGGCATTTCTTCCATTTAGGAATCTTCTTCTGTCAGCAAAATCTCCCTTTGTCAGGAGAAGCTGAGCTATATTTTTACTGTATTCAAAAAAAAGTTTTTGATACAGATGGATAAGGGCTACCTGCCCAATAGCTGCAACAGCCTGCTTTTCAGGTATGGTAGTGGGTCTCTCGGTAATATTTAGCCGGCCAAGACCTGCTCCAATAGCACCAGAGCTCACAAGTACAACATCATAACCCATATTCTGAATATGGGAGATACTTCTTACCAGTTTCTCTATCTTGTCTATATTAAGAAGTCCGTTTTCATGGGTCAGGGTAGAGGTACCTACCTTTATAACCACTTTTTTAGTATCTTTAAAAAAATCCTTTCTGTTCATAAATAATCCCTCCCTCTCAGGATAAGTATACCATAAAAACAGATACCTTTTATAATTCCAGGTAGGAAGAAGAAGAAAAAACTTGTAAAAAATAATAGGAGGTGAATTAAAATGAAAATAGTGGCCGCTATATTTCTTCTTATAAATTTATTGGCTTTTTCCTCGGAAAAAGATTATCTAAGTTCCCATGTAAAGGGGATAGACCTTGAGAACTATCGGGAGGAGAGCTTTATATACTTAGATGACCAGACACAGTCAAAGGTATTTTTTTCAGGAGAATATCATGGATTTGAAGAAAACTATAAGATAAGATTTCAGCTCATAAAATATTTTTATGAGGAGCATGGAATCAGGAGGTATCTGGGGGAACTGGGATATAGTTCCGGTTATTTCCTTAATAAATACCTGGAAACAGGAGAGGAGAAGTATCTGAATATTGTAAACTACTCCCTTGAAGGAAGCTATGATTTTTCAAAAGACGATTATGAGTTCTGGAAGGCTCTCTACATCTATAATAAAGAGCTTCCAAAGGGTGAAAAGATAAAGGTGTATGGTCTGGACATGGACCTGCAGTACTGGATACCTGTCCTGGCTGTAAATGACCTTCTGGAAAAGCTGGACATAGATAAGGTGGATCCTGAAGACAGGGAAGCTATGCAGAGTGCCAAAACTCTTTTTAAAGAGGTAAGTGATGTAATTTTACCTCCGGAAATGGACTCTAAGGATATCTATAAAAATATGAGAAGGGTAGTGAAGGAGGGGAAGTTAAGGCACAGAAAAAAAGAGGTAGTAGATGCCTTTAAGATATCAAGATTAAACTTCATACTGGAAAGAACCATGGCAGAGAAATACTACTCTCAGGAGGAACTGGTGGATATAGAAGCGATAATCCACAATGCCCTTAATACCCTTGAATTTCTTGATTTCAGAGCCAGTGAAGAGATATCATTTCATATGAGGGAAAGGTTTATATTTGAAAACTTTATAAGGCTCTTTAAAGCCTTTCCCCATGATGAGTTTTATGGTCAGTGGGGGAGATTTCATATCTCAGGAAGGGAGGGAAGCAGTGAGATAAGGTTTGCCCAGCTTGTGGAAGACTTTGCTCCCAACTTCTATAAAAATATAACTGCCATTGAATTTGTCTATAATGATAAAACCCATCCTGACTATAAGAAAAAGAGGGTCAGAGAGAAACTGAAGATACTCTCAAAATATATTCCTGAAAACTCCGGAGCAGCGATATTTGACCTGAGAAAACTTCCTAAGGAGTCAAAGGTCTTAGACAGAAGTGAAAGAAGATATATCAAGTATATTATAATAATTAATTCACCTACAGCAGCAGAAAAGTTAAATAAATAAAATTTAATTTAAGGGATATTTTCCCTGTTCCCCACAGAAAGTAATAGCTGTGGGGATATTTTTTTTGTAATTTTATTAAAAATGAACTACCCTTAATATATTAAGGGATAGCAGAGGTTTTTATGATGAAAATTTATGGAAATATAGGTGGAGAATTCTTAAAATAACAGATGTTCGACCTTATTTAATGGATTAAATTAATTTATACTATATATTAGTACAATCCTATCAAACTGTTGTATAATGTCTGCAAATTAATAAATTATTTAAAAGGAGAGTAAGATTATGAAAAAAGTATTGTTTATTTTGTTGGTTGTGTTATCACTTTCAGTGAATGTTTTTGCAAAGGGGAATAAGAGTATAGTCCTTGCCACAACTACCAGTGTAAGAGATTCAGGCCTTATGGATTACCTGCTTCCTATGTTTAAAGAGGATACAGGATATAGTGTGGATATGGTAGCTGTGGGTACAGGTAAGGCTCTTCAGATGGGAGAGGACGGAGAGGCAGATGTTCTTTTAGTTCACGCTAAGGCATCTGAGCTGAAGTTTATGTCTGAGGGACATGGTGTGAAGAGAAAGGAACTCTTTCATAACTACTTTGTAGTAGTGGGACCTAAAAACGGCGTGGAAACAAGTAGTGTAGAAAGTGCTCTGACTAAGATAAACAGTGAGGGGCTTAACTTTGCATCAAGAGGAGATAATTCAGGAACAAATAAAAAGGAGATGCAGCTGTGGGGTGAAAATAATATAACTCCAAAGGGTGACTGGTATATAGTGGCTGGAAGCGGAATGGCATCTACTCTTAGAGTAGCAGATGAGATGCAGGCATATACCCTTAGTGATATAGCAACATACCTAAACCTTAAGGATACTTTAGACCTTGAGATAAAGGTTGGAGAGGACTCAAGCCTTCTGAATCAGTATTCAGTAATAACAATAGCCCCTTCAAAGAACAAGTTTATAAATGAAAAGGGTGCAAATGTATTTATGCAGTGGCTGGCTTCAGACAGAGTAGAGGAGAAGGTAGGAGAGTTTGGAAGGGATAGATTTGGAATGTCATTATTTATACCAGATCAAAAGTAAGATAGTATGGATTATATAGTTCAAGGGTTCAGTAAAGCTTTAAGTCTTTTAACTGGTTTTGACAGGGAACTGTACAGTATAATTTTTCTTTCAATATTTGTATCCCTTACTGCCACTCTCATAGTGACGCTGGTATTTATTCCCTTAGGAGTAGGTCTGGGTCTGAAAAAAATAAGGGGAGAGAAGTTTTTTTCAAGATTACTTTTCTCCCTTATGGGAGTACCGTCGGTGGTAGTGGGGCTTCTTGTGGCACTGCTCATATCCAGAAGATCGGTATTTGGATTTTTAGGACTGCTTTATACTCCAGGGGCTATGATAATAGCTCAGACCTTCCTTGTGATACCACTGGGAATGGGGCTAGCTTATAAACTGTCTAAAAAACAGGGAAGAAGAATAAAAAATGAGGGGAAACTCATGGGAGCCAGGGGGATAGATCTCCTTTTTTTAGTCTTAAGAGAACTAAAGGGGGAGCTCCTTGTAATATCCCTTACCTGTTTTTCAAGGGCAATAACAGAGGTGGGAGCAGTAATGATAGTAGGAGGTAATATAAAGGGGAAGACCCGGGTTATGACAACTACTATCTCTATGATGAACTCCATGGGAGACTACGCCATGGGTATAGCTCTGGGGATAATCCTTCTTCTTATAACCTTTATTGTAAATAGTTTTGCCTATGTATTTCACCAGGAGGATTAAATGATAGAGATAAAAAATCTGACCAAGTCATTTCACGGAAAAAGAGTCTTAGATATAGAGAGCCTCAATATAACAGCTAAGGGGATAACTATTATAAGGGGAGAAAATGGTCTGGGAAAGACGACCCTTTTAAATATCATAGCTGATATAGAAGGTCAGTATGAGGGTGAGGTAATAAAAAGTGGAATAAACTCCATGGATATGACCTTTGTACAGCAAAAGCCCTATCTTATGAATAGGAGTGTCTTTGATAATATAGCCTATCCTTTGAAGGTGAGAAGGTGGAGTAAGGATCTCATTGATAAAAGGGTAGAGGATCTTTTGACCGAGTTTAATATAGGGCATCTGGCGGAAAAAAATGCAGGAAGACTGAGCAGCGGTGAGGGCCAAAAGGTAGCCATAGCAAGAGCTCTTTCATTCAGACCTAAGCTTCTTCTTCTGGATGAGCCTACATCCAACCTTGATAAGGAGTCAACTATTCTCACAGAAAAGGTGATAAAAATCTATGCTAAGAGAGAGGAAGCCGGAGTAGTAATGATAAGTCATGACAATGAACAGATAAAAAGAATCGGCGGAAGAGTAATAGATCTAAGGGTCTATCTAAAAGGAGAGGATTAAAATGGATTTTTTTAAGGTAGCTTCACCAGATGAAGTAAGAGAGCTTCTAAAAACCCACTTTAGGAGTATTTTTTCAAGGGAGGAAACCGTTTCTTTGAGTGAATCACTGGGAAGATATTCAGCTTCAAGGATTGTCTCAAAGGACTGGGTACCTAATTTTAATAAATCCACAGTGGACGGATATGCTGTAAAGGCTGCCAGCACTTACGGGGCATCGGAGACCATCCCTACTATGCTTTTTAATAAAGGCGAGGGAGAGATGGGAAGGATAAATGAAGAAACCATAGGAGCAGCAGAAACTATGTATATACCTACTGGAGGAATGATACCAGAGGGGGCAGATGCTGTGGTAATGATAGAGTATTCGGAAAGTTTAGGAGACGATATATTCCTGTCTACATCGGTATCCCACGGAGAAAACCTAATCTACAAGGGGGAGGATATAGAGCCGGGTGATATCATCCTTGAAAAAAATATAAGGATAAAACCTCAGAATATAGGAGCCCTGGCAGCAGGAGGGATAGCTAATATAGACGTAGTGAAAAATCCCAGCTTTTATATAATATCCACAGGGGATGAGATAAAGGGTGTGGAAGATGAAGTAAAACCAGGAGAGATAAGGGATATAAATACCTATACCATAGGATCTCTCATAGGAGAGTGCAGGTGTGAGCTCATGGGAAGCAGTGTGGTAGAGGATGACCTCGGGCTATTAAAGGATGAGATAAAAAAGGGTATGGAGATATCTGATATCCTACTGCTATCAGGGGGAAGCTCTGTGGGAAATAAGGACTATACATGCAGAGCCATAGAGGAGCTGGGAGGAAAGATACTCATCCATGGCATCTCTATAAAGCCCGGAAAACCAACGATAATAGGTGATATAGGTGGGAAACTGGTAGTGGGGCTTCCTGGTCATCCGGTATCAGCGATGATAGTATTTAAAGCACTTCTTGAGGAGATAATAGATCTCGACAGGGCACTGCCCCACAGGATGACACTCTCTAAGAGTGTCCACTCTACTCCGGGAAGAACTACATATCAGCCGGTGGGAGTGAAGGGAAGTACAGCTGTTCCCATCCACGGAAAATCAGGAGTTATAAGTCTTTTGAATAAGGCATATGGATATATAATAATACCTTCAGAAAAGGAAGGGGTTAATTCAGGGGATGAAGTAGAGGTATGGCCCCTTTAGGAGGTAGCAGACAGTGAAAAGAGATAAGTATATAGATAATATAAGTACAGATGAAGCCTTAGAGCTCTTTCTGGAAAGGATAGAGTTTAAAAGGGAAAGAGAGGTGCTCCCTCCATGGGAGACCCTGGACAGGATAACAGCTCAGATGATAACAGCAGAGTTTTCATCTCCAAACTACAATGCATCAGCTATGGATGGTATA